>Ga0131853_10000061_pt1 | contig 151102 bp, 142 predicted proteins | sample TergutLab28metaG_FD_92764 | JGI IMG/M metagenome (GOLD analysis project Ga0131853, IMG submission 92764) | Labiotermes labralis P1 segment gut microbial communities from Petit-Saut dam, French Guiana - Lab288 P1 (version 2) (version 2) | ecosystem: Host-associated > Arthropoda: Insects >... | reverse complement strand
TTAATCATTCTGCTTACTTCAATTTATCAGAAGCAGCTTAAATCACTCTTACACCATACTCGTTTATAAAAGCAACACGCTCATCATCCACATACACCCAGCCAAACTGTAGATAACCATCCAGCAAGTCCAAAAACATATTATCATCTACGTTGTGTGTAACCTCGAGATGCATCATGCGCTTGTCTTTCGTACTCAAAGAATTTCGTTCGAAACCGAATATTGCATAAAACTGATTTTCCATTACGGTAACAGCCTGGATATTATAGCAGGTTTATCAGCATTTACCCCGCCTCACTTATATGTTGAATAGTAAATTGTCCGGCATACGTATCTCTAATTAAAGCATAGGTATCATGATCTGTTGGGGATTTTTTAAACAGTATTATGTCTTCGGAAAGTATATTCATTACCGGAAACGTTGCAAATTGGGGCATAGTAGGGTACATGTTCTCATAAACTAATTCTAATATGCTACCATCATTTTTAATTCTGTACATGTGAACATAGCCGTCGGGGGTTCTTGACATGAAGTATATCCAGTTGTTAATGGCGTTTATAGGCCCTTCAATACTGTTCTCTGCACGGTATATTACCTCAGCATAGCCATTTTCGTCAGTAATAAAGATGTTATGAAAATTCAAATCAACTTCCTCTACAGGTTCATAGGGATGAACCGTACTATGAAATGCTACACGCCCCTCACTGATAGTAGTACTCTGTACAATAAATAAGTATCCTTTATCAAACAGATCATTAAAAAGTTCTATATAATTTTTAATGTCAATTACTACGGTACCATCTGCAATAGTTAGTCTTTGTGGTATTGTGAAATCGAGAAGGTACCTCAGAGCTTGGTTATCCGGTGTAATGGTTAACGCAAGCGCATCAATAATTTCATAATCGTGAACTTCTCCAGTGATCATATCGTAGGACATGAGACGTGCTATACCATCAAAATAATTAAAATGCACTTTGTCACCGGCTACAACATATTCGGCAAGTCGCATAGCATATACAACTTCATCCTCATCTATATCCATAATATATCTATCGTTTGCGATATCTGAAACACTTAAAACCGTCTCTAAACCACTACCATCCAAATTCATTGAGATTAATGTTTGACTTAAACGGTCACGGAAAAATATTCTTCCATTATGATACTGTAAGTGACCAAACGCAATTCCTTGTGCTTCTATTGTTTCAGCATAATTAGGATTGTGTACTAGTATTTCAATATTGTCGAAAGTTTTATCTGTTTTATATATGCCTTTACTGTCTGTAAAGAAGATAGTGCCATCAATCATTAAAGAAAAACTCAGAGTACTCAAATTATTATATTGATTTACAGAAATTCGTTCTGTGACAACATCTAAATCCTCTGATGTCTCTAAATTTGGGAGGATATAACCAATACTACTATTGTTATTTGCAAACATAACACTGCAAGACACTAACATGATACATACAATTATTAGTCCAATGGTGTTAACTATATATATTTTTTTTCTTATCATAGTGCCACTCCTCGTTTCGAAATAAATAAAACTCCATCCGGCCAATATCAAAATTGGCCGGATTGGAATTTAAAATCATTTTATGTTATTTCCCTAACAGCACTCCATCTTCTGATATGATAAATCCTAAATGATTAATCCCATCGGCTGGCAGATGCTCTTCAATTAAGTTGATTCCATAGAATTCAATGGCTGATTGTACGGATTCTTTCGTTATACCAAGAGCCGCAGTTTCTTCACTTGTCATTCTACTTATATGATCCAATGTATACGCTTCTCCATCAGCAGCATATAAAATTATGGTAAAATGGTTACTCGATTCAAAAGGATTTATATCATACATATTGATCGCCAACAGGGATAATGTCTATACTAACACGAATCAATCCCCTATCCAATATATGGGCATATCTATGTTGGATCCACGGAAATCCACCTATATTGGATATGTTCATATAAACAACCCACCCGTAGCTATTTGACCATCCTGACCTGATAACTTCGCCCGCTGCAAACGCCACAATACTAGCGCCTGTTTCTCCAGGAGTTGCGGGACCTATATCAATGCCGTTGTGTACTCTGTAAATAAAACGCTGGGTGATTCTCCGTGAGGAAGGCACAGGCCAAACAAAGCTCCCGGTTTGCGGTCCCCTAACATTGAAAGTCCTCTCACTCCAGGATTCTTGTCCACCTACTCTTGCGCGTACAGCAACCCTATACTGATGTCCCTGAGTAAAATGACTTTGAAGTATTGTCACACTGGTTGTGTTAACAGGCATGTTACTAAAAACAGATTGGCCAGGGGTTCTTACAGCCATGCATTTTGTCAAATATTTTTATTCATGGTTTACAACCCACGAAAAAATCTGTAATATTATGGGAACAGAACCAGTGTATATTACGTTATATATTTTAGCCATGGATTATAAGAATCCGAAAAATTACAGGAGGAATCTTTTATGCGAAAAAAAATTATTTTCATAACGCTTTTACCCTTGATAGCCCTTGTGTTTATCTTCGGTGATACAAAAACTGCATTCGGAATTGATATTTATTTTCCCCAAACATTTGAGCGGAAGGTGAATCAGGAGTGGGCATCTCTTGTTGAAGTTACAGTTTTGTCAAACACACACATAGAGGGAATTCCTCAAAGAATGGGGTGGTCAGACGAGGATGGCTACCATTACTTGCTGATATTACAAATTGACGATGTATTAGTAGAAGGTACTGCTCTATGGAGATGGTCTGGTGACTACTATTACCTATCATCGCAAATTGATGATGTAATGGATGATACTACTCTGTGGAATTGGCCGTCTAAAAATGATGAAATAAGCATTATTGCTCACTCGTCCATTGTTTTGGAGGAAGGACAGCGATACCTTGCATTCATCAGTCCGGATAGCCTTGATGAACGTTGGATTGCAAGAATATCCCAAGATAGGAGCATATCAGCAATACCTCCTCTTGGGATTTATTTTAGAGAGTATGATGGATACACTGTCGAGCAATTGAGGGAGATAATCGCAGAAATCCAAAGCATTTCAATTACACCTACAGAAAATACCCCACCGCCAATTCATGTGAATGACGAAATCACCGTCATCATAAATGGCATATCTGTAAACTTCCCCTGCCAAGCCCCAGTCATTGTGGACGGGCGCGCACTTGTTCCTGTGCGTGGTGTGCTTGAGGAATTAGATTGGGATGTTGATTGGTGTGCAGAAACATCAACGGTACAGCTTTTCAGAAACGGCTTCAACATTCGAATCACAATCGGTTCGGATAACTTCACCTGGTTGCATCCTTACTATACCGGAAATCATTACGCGCTTGTTTTTCTAGACGTTCCCGCGCAAATTATAAACGGGCGCACCATGTTACCAATTCGTGTGATGCTTGAAAGCGTGGGTTATGAAGTAGAATGGAACACAGAAACACGAAGCATTTTGATTTCCACTAAAATATTAGCATAACAGTATGAACAATTATTTTTGTGAAGTCACCCAATTTTTACCATGCCCCTACACTTGCTACACATGCATAAAATGGGTGAGTATAGCAAGTGCAGGAAATTTAGCAACTTTCAGCCGGTTTCATATTTTAGTCAATGGGGTTTTCTGAGTAGTCAAGTATAACTCCCTCTACGATACTACCCACTCCCTCACGCCGTACATCAAAGCGGCACAGTTAAGTGACAAAGTTCTTGGTGTTCATTTCCCGATAGTCATTATTTTTTTGCCTATGTGAGTAAGCGGAGTAGTGACATAATCAGAAGCGAAAATCATAAATCCTGCACCATCGTTTTGCGTGTCGCTCCTTTGGAGAACTTCTGTATAGCGCATAGACCAAATGACATCGACGACGACACTATCACGCACTTTTCTCCATAGGCAACAAAGATGCGATAGGCCCTGCCGGAGGCTTGCCTCGTTAAAGGCTAAAGCCCTCCCGTCGTGGCGAACATTTCGGCAACGACTGAACCATAAGCAAAATCAAAATATAAAACCCGAAGGCACCCGCAGAAGCAAAACCGCTCAATCATTTTATAGTCAAGCAGGTAAGCATCCACGACACCCACCCTCACAGATCCGTACGATTGCAATTAAAACGCACGTCTCTTCAACGATCACTGATATTAATACAATATTTCGTTTGTGATTTGAAAACAGTAAATAGCCTTATTCAAATTCATTTGAAAATCTTATTAAATCTCCAAAAGTAACAGTAAAATTATTTTCAGGAGAAAAATTTTCGAGAACCTCATCCGCAAGCCAATTATTTTCTTTAGATGCTGCTATAATCCCATCGGAAAAGATATCTATTGCGCCTTCAGATAAGATATCTGCCGAAAACGTATCCGGTAGACTAACACGATAAACGGCTTGTATTAAAGACTCTAGAACCATAGGAAGATGACCAAACCCATCTGACTCAAAGCTATGCAAGAAAAAGATAAGGTTTTCACCATAATTAAAATGGAGTTGTTTGGGATTTATCAGTTCTCTATTTTCGAATCGTCCTCCAGGCGTTGCGAACTCTATTATGTCACCAGCTTCTGTGCTTCCTTTAAATGATTCTAAGACACTTATTCTATAAATTGTATGAATTACGTAAAATCGCTCTGGATATTCTTCATCAGGATTTGGTTCGCCTAGCAAAGTATTTATGGGTTCCACTCTACTATCCAAAATCGTTGCCCAGACAATATCTGTTGCTCCTAAAGCAAGTTCATCAACGCTAGCACGTATCCAAACGTCACCGTCCGGTAAATACTCAGTAATAACACTATCTGATGCCTTTACAACACATGCCGATAATATGAAAGTTAAAGCAATAGATATTAATACAAGAGAAAATCTTTTCATAGAGCACCTCTTCCTTGAAATATTCATATTTGGAGTTAAAAACAATATACTATCTTTTTCTTAATTCAGAAGGAAACTATTATATAGTTCAGTATCCACAAAAAGATCAGTCGTATAATCAAAACCATACAAAACACCTTCTGAATCTGTCATATGGGGAAAGGCATCCCAAACACTTCCTTCATCTGCAAAGCTATTGGCTCCGTTCCGGCCTGCTAAATCATATATCATCAGTACGCTTGATATATCAAATGTAGTTGGTGCCATTACTGTATTTCTACTTCTATCGTGATTCATTAGGCTTCTGTTGTCACCCCCACCAAGCGGGCTTCCATAATAACCATCTCGTAAACCTACTGCATGACCAAGCTCGTGAGCCATCACGCTTGCTATAACGTTACCCAGAGTGTAATCGTTATTTGTTGCATGAGAGGTTATCGCACGTGAATTTATGACGATATAAAACTCGTTTAGAGCTGTACCTGAACGCTGGACAGGCTGCAACCAGCCGTATGCATGTCTATCGAATCTTGGCTCAACACGAACTCTATTACCTGTGTCTCCAACTGTAAAATATACAGGAGATGAGCTGTTGTTGTTCCAATTGGTTCGACCTCTTTCAGTAGAAGTTCTCCATACTGTATCAAGACTTGAGTGAAATTCGAATGTCCTTAGTGGAACTGTATTCTCTTGCCACCACCAGTATCGAATACGAGTTGAGTCTAATGTTACTTCATCCCATCTCGCATGTAATGTATGGTTATTGTTTGGCGTAATTGTGTTTTGCAGTACTCTAGCTCCACCACTTAATGATGTAAACCAACCATCGAATCTTCGCCCCAGAGTTTCCCCAATTCTTGTTGGCGTTGGCACTACACCCATAGTCCCACCACCAATCCTGGTTAGACGCGTTGGGCTTACATGACCGCCATTTGGATTGAGCGTAACAGTAACTCCCCACCTTGCAAAAATAGTAATGTTTCCGTTGATAACAGTCGTTGAGAATACTTGAGTACCGCCTGTTTGTGCAGTAAACCATCCTACAAAACTATGACCTGTTCTAGACGGCGTTGGAAGTGACCCTAATTGAGAGCCTGGCTGTACAAAGATACTCGTGTGACTTACAGTACCACCATTAGCATTCAGTGAGACATGGGCCAAATTCCATCTAGCAAAAATCGTAGTATTACCACTCAAAACAGTAGTTGGTTGTATCTGGGTACCACCGGTAGGCGAAGTCCACCAACCGCTAAAAGTATGCCCAGCTCTAGTAGGTGTAGGCAGTGTACCAACTTGTTGTAACGGCCCTCTTATTACAGTTGTCGGATTTACAGTTCCCCCATTTGGGTTTAATGTTATAACAAATCCTGTTCCTTGTTGTGTCACAGTTATAGTCTGGGTTGGAGCGCCTGGAGCAGTCACTGTAACAGTACCTGGTGGTCTCGCAGTGAGGCCTGTGTTGGCAGTAGCGATAATTCTAAATGAGCCATTACCTGTACGGTTTGCAGGGGCTATGATAGTTAACCAGCTTACATTACTAGTAGGTACATTCCACGTTGTGTTTGAAAATACGTTAATCGTGTGGTTACTTTCAGCTGCCCCCTTATTCAGCGTAGTTTCCGAAACCGTTAGTGTTGCGGCAACCGGAATCCAATTTGCTTCCAAAGTAACCGTCGTAGTAACGGGGCTTGACCATCCGACTAACTGACCTGCTGCTATGATAGTTCCATTATGTGTATCTCGCCATCCCCCAAATGTATGACCTGTTCTTGCTAATGTGCCAGGGTTTCTTACATTGACCGTGCCTGGGGTTACGACCGTTTGATTTGCCGGTACCGTACCTCCGGTATGTCCGTTGCCTCTATAAACTACTGTTATTATTCCACTGGTAGCTATCGGAGTCCAAATGGCATCTAAAGTAACCGTCGCAGTAATGGCGGTTGACCATCCGACTAACTGCCCTGATGCTATGGTTTGTCCGGTATGTGTATCTCGCCATCCCCCAAATGTATGACCTGCTCTTGTTAATGTGCCGGGGGCTCTTACATTGATCGTGCCCGGGGTTACTACCGTTTGACTTGCCGGTACCGTGCCTCCGGTATTGCCGTTTCCTCTATAGTTAATTGTCACTCTACCAGTAGTTGTTGGGTTCCAAATTGCCTCTAAGGTAACTGTCGTGGTAACGGCAGTGGACCATCCGACTAACTGCCCTGCCGCTATCACAGTCCCGTTATGTGTATCTCGCCATCCCCCAAATGTATGGCCGGTTCTTGTTAATGTGCCTTGGGAACTTACATGGACTGAACCCGGGGTTATGACCGTTTGATTTGCTGGTACCGTACCTCCGGTATGGTTGTTGCCTCTATAGACCACTGTTACTCTACCGGTCGTTGGTGTAGGCACCCAATGGGCATCAAGAATGACATTTCCAGAAGTCACGTTTTCCCATGTAACGGACTGCCCGGCTAAAAATATTTGACCGGCACTGTCTCTCCAACCGCCAAATGTGTGACCCGTCCGCGTTAAATTCCCTTGAGGCCTCAGTGTAATTGACCCCGGTGTGGTTAATGATTGACTTGCTGGTACTGACCCACCCGTGTGGCCATTGCCTCGATACTGAATCGTTATTACATTATTCGTTACCGGAATCCAAACTGCAGTCATAGGAGCAGTTCCACTAACCGCTGTTGGCCATGTAACTGTAGCTCCACCTGGGCGTACAACGCCGTTACTGTCTCTCCAACCGCCAAATGTATGGCCTGTCCGCGTTAAGTTTCCTTGAGGTCTGAGGGCAATTGATCCCGGTGTAGTTACCGTTTGATTCGCGGGTACTGATCCACCGGTGTGACCGCTGCTATGGTATTGGATTGTTACTACACTATTAGGAATCCAAATTGCACTCATCATGACAGTTCCGCTCGTCGCACTATTCCATGACACTGGTTGACTCGCTTGAAATGCTTGGCCGTGACTATCTCTCCAGCCGCCAAATGTATGACCAGTCCGCGTTAAATTTCCTTGAGGTCTCAGTGTAATTGACCCCGGTGTGTTTACTGTCTGACTCCCGGGTACCGACCCACCGGTATGCCCGTTGCCGTTGTATTGGATTGTTATTACAGTATCACGATTCCAAACAGCATCAAAAATTATTGTCCCACCGCCTGATGGGATGTTAACATGCTGCCCACCAGGAAAAACGTTACCCCATGCATCTCTCCAACCACCAAAAGTATGCCCTGCTCTTGCCAAATTTCCCGGTTGCCTTAAAGTGGCTGTACCGGGAGATGGAACAGTCTGACTTGCCGGTACTGAACCGCTGGTATGCCCACTGCTTCGGTATTGAAGGGTCATAGTCTGAGCAACAGGAACCCAATGTGCCCTAAAAGTAGCTGTTCCGCTAGTCCCTGCTGAGAACCATATGCTATACCCAACTGGAACTACCCGGCCGCCATTGTTCATCCAACCACCAAATGTGTGTCCCGTCCGCGTTAAATTTCCCGGTGATCTCAATACAAGTGTCCCCGGTGTGTTTATCCAATGACTTGCCGGTGGTGACCCACCGGTATTTCCATTTCCCTGATATATAGCAGTCACACGATTTGAAAACGGCATGATCTCCGTATTGGAGATCACACCGTCTAATGGATAATATAAATGCAATTGATAATGATCCAGATAGTAATCAAATAGAAAATAATTATCTAAAAAATCCTCATAACCTAAAGCAAAAGAATCATCAACTGACTGAAATTCTGTTTCATCAAGCGGCGTGCAAACCTGTAACATGGGTAGCTCAGTCCCATGGACAATATTTCCTAATACACTCTCCTCAACAAAGGAACTACCCAAAGCCGGTGGTAACACAGTCTCAAACACTATTTCATAAACGATGGGATTATCCAGAGCTGGTGGCAGCATGGTTTCAAATATCATATCACTTTGCAAGCCTGTCATTACAGAGTCCGTACTTAACGCAGGAGTCAATCCATTTTCCATGATTGCAAGTTGCTCTGCACGCTCTAAGTCTGCCCAGGAACTCGAAAGAGATGTTGGAGGTGGCCCTAAAACATCCCAAAGAATCTCTTGCGTCAGTGACACCGCCTGTTGCTCTTCGCGCTCTAAATTCGCCCAGGAACTCGGAGCAGATGTTGGCGCTGGCCCTAAAACATCCCAAAGAACCTCATCTATCAGTGATACCACTTGTTGCTCTTCACGCTCTAAACTCGCCCAGGAATTCGGCAAAGGTGTTGGTATTGGCCCCAAGACATCCCAAAGAACCTCCTGGGTAAGTACTGGTGCAAGCACTGGTGAAACAGCAACACTGTGGATTTCTTCTGCATCTTGTAATTGCACATTTGATATTACAGACGTAGACACTGCCTGCTCGCTTGCCTGTGCGGTTATAATCGGACCCGTCCATATAGGTAAAAGTGTTACAACCAACAGCAGACAACATAGTTTTGTGATAATACTCTTTCTTTTCATTTCGTACCCCTCTCATCACACGTGTTCTGTTGTAAATTCATGCACTTAACTTACCATTACAGATACCGCTAAATTGATCCCCCCCTCTATTAACATTTACCGAAATATTTGGGAAATATTATCATGATCAAACCACCATGTCAAGAAAAATATACAAAATATATATAATGCAACCCAACATTACTCATATCTCACATGATTAGATAATTCAGTTAAATTACCATTAATAAAATCAGAGTTATCAAACACGTTATCTCTGGTCAATGCAGATTTCTTCTGCCTTAGGTGAAATACTTGATGCTTTCGTAGCACAAGTGGTTTTAACCAGCATTTAAAAAAATTGGAGTGATGTTACGGTAAAATTGATATATGAAGATACGATAGATTTATATTTTTCATAACAAAAAACCCTGGTTGCAGAATGCTTCCAGGGTTTTGTCTTTAGAATCTATTAAGGAATAACCCGATCTTAGTGGCGAGTAGGCATTATCCCCGTAGTTAATTGTTACTATACCGATTGGTAGTTATTGGATTCCAAATTGCATCCAAAGTAACCGTTGCGGTAACAGCTGTTGACCATCCAACTACCTGGCTTGGTGCTATAACATTTCCAGTATGTGTATCTCGCCATCCCCCAAACGTATGACCTGTTCTTGTTAATGTGCCAGGGGCTCTTACATTGGTCATGCCTGGAGTAAAAATCGTTTGACTTGCTGGTACTGTACCTCCGGTGTGACCGTTGCCTCTATAGTTAATTGTCACTATACTATTGGTAATTATCGGAGTCCAAATTGCGTCTAAAGTAACCGTTGCAGTAACGGCAGTTGACCATCCGACTAGCTGCCCTGCTGCTATAACATTTCCGGTATGTGTATCTCGCCATCCCCCAAATGTATGACCTGTTCTTGTTAATGTACCTTGAGAACTTACATTGGTCGTGCCTGGGGTTACGATCGTTTGACTTGCTGGCACCGTACCTCCGGTATGCCCGTTACTTCGATACTGAATCGTTATTACGTTATTTGTTACAGGAATCCAAACTGCAGTCATAGTGACAGTTCCACTAACCGCTGTTAGCCATGTCACTGTAGATCCGGCTGGACGTACAATGCCAATACCATCTCTCCAACCTCCAAATGTATGACCCGTCCGTGTTAAATTCCCTTGAGGTCTGAGTGTAATTGATCCCGGTGTGTTTAATACTTGATTCGCAGGTACTGACCCACCAGTATGTCCATTTCCATGGTATAGGATAGTAACAAGACTTGAAAACGGCATGATATCTGTATCAGAGATCACGCCATCTAATAGATAATCTAAATAATCATCTAGATAATCTAAATAATCATCAAATATAAAATGCTCATAACCTAAAGCAAACGAATCAACAGCTGACAGAAATTCTGTTTCATCAAGCGGTGTGCAAACCTGTAACATGGGTAGCTCTGTTCCATAGATAATATTCCCCGATAAACTCTCTTCGACAAAAGAACTATCCACAGCCGGTGGTAACACAGTCTCAAACACTATTTCATAAACAAAAGGATTATCCACAGCCGGTGGCAACATGGTTTCAAATACCACATCACTTTGTAAATCCGTCATTATAGAACCCTGATATATCGCAGGAGTCAACCCATTTTCCATGATTGCAAGTTGCTCTTCGCGCTCTAAATCCACCCAGGAGCTCGGAAAAGATGTTGGCACTGGCCCCAACACATCCCATAGAACCTCATCCATCAGTAATACCGCCTGTTGCTCTTCACGCTCTAAACTCGCCCAGGAACTCGGAAAAGATGTTGGTACTGGTCCTAACACATCCCATAGGACCTCATCCGTAAGCGATACTGCATGTTGCTCTTCGCGCTCTAAATCTGCCCAGTGTATCGGCAAAGGTGTTGGTGTTGGCCCCAAAACATCCCAAAGAACCTCCTGCGTCAATAACGGTAAAGCAGTAACACTGTAAATTCCTTCTGTATCTTGTAATTGTACGTTTGATATTGCAGGTGTAGGCACTGCCTGCTCGCTTGTTTGTGCGGCTATAGTCGGAGTCGTCCATATAGGCAAAAGCGTTACAACCAACAGCAGACAGCATAGTTTTGTGATAATACTCTTTCTTCTCATTTCATACCCCTCTCATCGCTCGTGTTTTGTTGTAAATTGGTGCACTTAACTTACATTACAGGTGCCGCTATGTTGATCCCCCCCTTTATTAACATTTACCGAAATATTTGGGAAATAATATCATGATGAAACTACCATGTCAAGAAAAATATACAAAATACGCATAATGCAACCTAACATTATACACATCTCACATGACAGGGCTAGATTACATATTCAAGCTTGTCTTCAATCGCATTAATAATTTGTCGATTATTTGCATCTTCATTAAATGGAGAAAAGCAACTATTTCGGTTTGATATTGAAAGATAACAGCATTAAAAAAACTCGTTGCACCACCCGTATTTCAAGGGTAGTGCAACGAGTTAATTATTCAATTTACTTCAATCTCTATCAGAAACAGCAACTCATCTACAGTCACTTGCTTCTCATTCACATTCTTCATTTGTTTCACAAAATAACATCCATCAACGTAGGACAGTTAAATGTGCTTAGAGTACCCTTATACCGTTTTCATCTATCCGAGCCACACGATTAGTACCTACATATACCCAGCCGTCAATCATCAGATAGCCATCTTTACAGAATAAGAAATCATTACCGTTAATGGTAACCCAGGCATCATCCAGACTCTCTACCGGTATGGTTATGCGGCCATTTACAATCGTTGCCGGTCCTGTCATATACGTACCGTCATCTACAAAGTAACGCAAATAACCTGGCCGTGGCTGAAACCAGCCGCCGCCGTTTACTTCATTGAAATTTGCAACTCGATTGAAAGAATGGGTCGCCATTACATGCCACTCGCCAAAAGCCGGATGCACGCTCAAGCCTCCTGCCAAGTCAAACATAAAATCGGTGACTAAAAAACCGTCAGCGTCAAATAAGTAGGTAGCCTGGCTTGGGCCGCCGTAATTACAGTTCCAAATAATGGTGATTAACTCATCTTCAGCCCATGTACCGTTTGCATGTAAATAACGCAATTGCCCGGGCTGAAGTTGCCAGCTCCACCAACCACTGACGCCTGAAAGGAGTCTGGTGCCATTTGTTGTATGGAAATAATGCCATTGGTTACCATAGCTTCTAAGCCCGGTTAACAGATGACCTTGGTTATTGAAAAGGAAATCCGCAGTACCATAGGGAGTGACCAGACCTTGAGCAAAATGTTTACCATTTTGTCCGGCTTGTCCGTGACCAACACGAACGCCGTCAATATAGAAGGCCAGATCGCTGCCGGATAAATGCCAGCCGTTTTGCCCCGGTAGGGCTACCCCTGGGTGAGCTACCGCTATCATTGTTGTAAGGACTGCCCAAGTAGCACCTTCATCCAAAGAAACCCGAACGGTATAACTGCGGTTAACAGTACTTGTATTTGCCGGGAAAGTAAGCATTGCTCTGACACTGGAAGCAGTACCGGTTGGTGTCTGCATGTATAACGGAGCACCGGTATTGTTAAAGAACGCGGCAATCCTTGTGTTTGACGGATTCAAGTTGTTTCCCACCACCGTGATGACACTATTGCCGCCTCTATGCGGGATGTGTAAAAGATCCGCAGTTAATCCTGTGACTGCAGGCGGAACTACCGCCGGCGGAGCAACCATGATCGCCGTAAGCGAAGTAACTTCCCAATTATTTCCACCATCCAAAGAAACGCGAATGGTGTATATACGATATGCAGTGCCTGTATTTGCCGGAAATACAAGATCCGCGCTTACAGTAGACGCATCACCGGTTGGTGTTTGCACATATAATGGAGTACCGGCATTATTAAGGAACGCGGCAATCCTTACCCGTGAAGGATTCAAATTGTTTCCTGTGACCGTGATTGTACTGTCACCACCGCCATGAGCGATTGATGTAGGTGTCGCGGTGACAGCGGTGATTTCCGCCGGAGGTAATACCGGTGGAGCTACCGTTACCGTTATAGTCGAAGGAGCTATCCACGTAGCGCCTCCGTCCAAAGAAATCTGAATGGTATATATACGGTTAAGCACACCCGTATTTATCGGGAAAGCAAGGTCCGCACTTACGATGGTGGAAGTACCGGTCGGTGTTGCAGTATATAATGGCGTACCGACATTATTGAGGAATGCGGCAATTCTTATATCTGACGGAGTCAGATTGCTTCCCGCTATGGTAATCGTACTGCTACCACCGGTATGGGTAAACGATGTAGGCGTTGCAACAACACCGGTGGCTGCCGGTGGCAGGCCTACCGTTACCGCTACTGTCCCATGAGCCGCCCAAGTGGTACCTCCGTCCATAGAAATCTGAATGAGATACATACGGTTAGCGTTAGTTGTATTTTCCGGGAAAGCAAGATCCGCGGTTACACTGGTAGCCGAGCCGGTTGGTGTTTCCTCATATAATGGAGCACCGGCATTATTAAGAAACGCGGCAATTCTTATCTCTGCCGGATCAAGGTCGGTTCCTGTAACCGTGATTGTACTGTCACCACCCAAGTGGGAGAATGATGTAGGGCTTGCGGTGAGATTGGTGACTACCGGTGGTGGTGTCACCGTTACCGCCGCTATCGGAGTAACTTCCCAATCAGTGCCTCCATCCAAAGAAACCCGAATGGTATATACACGGTTAGTAGTCCCTGTGTTTGCCGGAAAAGCAAGGTCCGCACTTACATTGGAAGCTGTGCCGGTTGGTGTTTCCATGTATAATGGAGCACCGGTATCGTTAAGGAACGCGGCAATTCTTGTATCCGCCGGATCAAGATCGGTTCCTGTAACCGTGACTGTGCTGTCACCGCCGTTGTGGTTGAATGATGTAGGCGTTGCGGCCAGACCAGTGACTACCGGTGGCGGGGTTACCGTTACCGTTGCCGCAGAAGGAGTCCAAGAACCGGCTCCATCCAAAGAAACGTAAATGGTATATACACGATTAGTTGTACCTACATTTGCCGGAAAAGAAATATCCGCGCTTACACTGGTCGCAGTACCGCTTGATAGTTGCTGATATAATGGAGCAGAGCCAGAAATGACTACAGCAATCCATGTATCCGCCGGAACAAGATCGGTTCCCGTTACGGTGACTGTACTGTCACCACCGTTATGGTTAAGCGACGTAGGACTTGCGGTGACGCCGGTGACTGTGGCAGAAAATACCCCAATCGAATAGTCATCACTAAAATCCATAGTGTTTTCGAGATACATACCGCCTGCACCCGCTTCTGCGGTTTGGGCAGACACTACTGTTGTCAAACCAAACGAAAGCATTAATGCCAACAGCATCATAAAAGAACGTTTGAACGTGCCTTTCATTTTCTTCATTTCAACTTCCTCTCTTCTTGTGAATAGTTTTACACTTTTTTAGTACCCATTTCAGATGAAGAATACTTAGAAAACTTTTATGTGCAAATCTCCTTTCTGCGCTAAGCTTTATCACAAGCTGCCAGTATAGCAGCAAATGCAACAAAATGTTTAATGTACTGCACGGTCAAAAACCCTACATATATCGGATTATGTTTTTATTTGGGTAATAATACCATTCGCCTATTTATGTGTCAAATATAACATTTTAGTGTCAAATTATAACTTTTAACGTCAAAGATACTGTTCATTTATCATCTTTTCTTTTCAAAACGTTCCACCACTTTACAAAACAAAACCGCCGCCACAGTAGAAATCGACGTCACCAAAATCCCGGGACCAATGATTTCCGAAGGATTTGCAGAGTTATACTGCATCCGATACGCGATAATACTGACAGTCACCAACTGAAGACTGGACATATTAATCACCATAAACATCCGCATAGATGCCGTAGCCGTATCCTTCTCAGGATTAAGCTGCTGCATAGCCTCCATAGCCTTAAGTCCGGCGGGGGTAGCCGCCCAGCCCAGACCCAATATATTGGCAATAAAATTAGTGGCAATATATTTAAACGAGGGATGATTTTTAGGTATTTCCGGAAACAAATACCGTAACATCGGCTTCATTTTATCTGATAATTGATTAATAAGCCCGGCGCGCTCCGCAATTTTCATAAGACCTGTCCACATAGACAGTACACCAAGGATAGTCAGGCACAACATAACCGCCTCTTTGGCAGAATCCAAAGCGGCGGTGGTTATTTCCGGTAAATTTCCGGTAAAAGCGGCAGTGACTATTGCAAATAAAATCATACCGCTCCAGAGATAGTTAAGCACAACACATTACCTCCCATTAAAATTTTTATAAGGCTGTCTGATAAGTGGTAGCCAACAATAATATCTTTGTAAAATTTATTCGACATTTAAAAAATTATTACCGTCAAACCCGCTCCAGCCGCTGATTTCGACATAAAAATATTTTTTAACGCCAGTATTTACTTTTTTTTACAAAGATGATATAATATCCAAGTACAACAAAAATTCTAATCTAGAAAAGAGGAATGTGACATGAAAGCGACAGGGATTGTGCGCAAGGTAGATGAGTTGGGTCGCATTGTATTACCCAGCGAACTACGTAAGACCATGCATGTATCAGTAGGGGATTCTTTTGAATTGTTTACAAATGATAACACCGTGGTACTTAAAAAATATGAGCCGGGTTGTATCTTAACCGGCAGCATGGATGATCTGGTAGATTATCAAGGAAGAAAAATCTCCACACAAGCTATCAGAGAACTGGCAGAAAAAGCAGGCGTTTTATAAGATATTTCATCCAGATATAGTGGATTCCACTATATGCACATTCTAAATGTATAGCCCATGAAAATTTAATTTTCATGGGTTTTTTTTGTACAAAAAAAGTACGCGCATAATTTTTTATAAGAGCGGAAAGATAATAAGCGTATAACCTTTTATGGAGAGGAGCAATCATATGCAAGGATTAAAGCAGTCTGAGCTAAATTCTATCAGAGAGGTAGCTGCCTGCCACCAGACCGTATCTAACAAGTTAAGTATTTATGCGGAACAGGTAGGCGACCCAAACATCAAGCAGATGTTTAGCCAAGCTTCCACTAAAGCCAGCCAAGGCGCACAAAATCTTATTCAAATGCTGTAGTACAAAAAAAGGAGCGGTGCATATGCAAGAAAAAGACATGGTACTTGATATATTATCCGGTACCAAAGCCAGTTTAGATAACTATGCCAAAGTCATTATGGAAACAGCTAATCCCACTCTCCGTCAGACCTTCCAGCAAATGCGGGACGGCGACGAAAAATTTCAGTACGACCTTTATAAGGTTGCAGAGCAAAAAGGATATTATGTGACATCACCGAATGCCAGTCAAAACGACTTGCAGCATGTTAAGCAAAGTCTTACCAGCGGCGTGTCTCCCCCATCAATGCACTAAAGGTAATCCATCGTAGAGTGCTGCCACACCTTCCCAGTCGAAAACGGATTTTTGGCCGGGAAGGCTTGGCAGCACTTTGCAAATTTTACTTAATCAGCATTTACTTAAAAATGTTTTACAGGAGGGGAAATTGTGAATATCCGATCTTTAATCATCGCTTTGGTTTTGATGCTGTCCGGGGGATGTGATGGCCAAGTAGCTTATCCGGCTTACCGGCAAGCGGCTTACCATCCGGGCGTCACGCAAGACATTAGGCAAAATAACAGGCAAGACATCAAACAGACTATCAAACCCTATACCATCATGGTTTATATGAATGGGTCCGATCTGGAAAGTGAAATTGGGGCGGCTACGGAGGATTTGATCGAGATGCTGGAATCGGGCCTGCGCAGCCAAAATGCCAATATTGTCATACTGACCGGCGGTGCTAAACAGTGGCAAAACGATGTAATCCCTAATGACGAATGTGCTTTGTGGTATATAGAAGATGGTCGGCTGTTTGAAATCAAAAGGATTGGTTTGCAAAATATGGGGGATCCGGATACATTGGCGGATTTTATTACCTTCGCCATGGGGGATTTTCCGGCAGACAAATACGGCCTTGTACTTTGGGATCACGGTGGCGGCGCTATCGCAGGGTATGGCCATGACGAAAAATTTGATTACAATCATGAAGGCAGCCTGACCTTGCCGGAGATGGATTATGCCTTTAAAAAAGCCGGATTAAGCGACCAAAAGCTGGAATGGATGGGCTTTGACGCGTGTTTGATGGCTACGGTAGAAATGGCTGCCATTGCGTCACAATACGCCAGATATTTGGTGGCCTCCGAAGATCTGGAACCCGGTGATGGGTGGGATTATAAATTTTTGTCTTTACTTAATCGTAACCCCCAAGCCAGCGGCTATGTTTTGGGGCGGGAGATTGTGGATACCTTTATGGCATTTTACGGACCTCACTCCGATGAGATATTGACATTGTCCGTAGTGGATTTAAACAAAATACAGCCGATAATGGAGGCCATGGGCCTTTTAATGGAGCAGTGTTCCGATAAGCTGCTGACAGATCAGGCTGATTTCGAATTAATCCACGGGCAGTTTGCCGCTTTGGCAAAAAGGCGCAGGTATACCAAGACCTTTGGGGAAGGTTCTCCCCGGGATAATCAAAGCGACATGGTGGATATTGGGGATATGGTTCATCAACTGTCCGATTTATTTCCCGGGGAAGCCGAAATGGTTTTGACTGCTCTTGATGACGCGGTTATGTATAATCGCTATAATTCCCGCACTCCTTTGTATGGACTCAGCGCTTATTATGTGTATGGGGGGCCTTTTTATGAATCTTTAGATTTGTATGCTCAATTGGACGTGGATGAGGCGTATATCCAATATTTGCTAAAGTTTTTTGACCGGCTAACCGATAGGGTAACACGTAGCCGCACCATACAACATGACCAGGCCCCTCAACGTAATGATGGAGAGATTGCGGATACCGATCTTACTTTATGGAAGCCTGTTATGGGTCGGCCGGGATATTATCAGATGCTGGGGATTCGTTATGATAATGAGCCACACACCGAGGAAGTCCAGTCGGATTTACTGTGGCCTTATATAGACGGCAGACCCGTTAATTTATACAGAACAGCCCGATCTTTAAGTCATACGCAATACGCTGTACCGGCACGGATCAATGGCAGGGATTGCGATATTATTGTATGTTTGCGGGAAGAAGGATCCGAAGGAAAAATATTAGGCTACCGCTGCACGGAAGAATCGGTTAAACAAAAAGGTTATTGCACTTTAAAGCCCGGGGATCGCGTGTCACTTTATTATCCTGTGCGACGCTTTCATGGCGAAGAAGGATATGGGTGCCAATGGATTCGGGATGGCGAGATTAAAATAAAAGAACCCCCGGCACTTGAATGGAAAAAAGCACGGGGGGAACATTATTATTGTTTTAAAGACGTGGACGTTTATGGGTTGGAATGGTATGGAGCCCTTAGTACTGCGTCGTAAAGGTGGGTGGCCTACATCCCGCCATCCAGCCCAATAATCTGACCGGTCAAATACGACGCCTCATCCGACGCCAAAAACCGCACCAACTTCCCTACTTCTTCCGGCTTGCCAAAACGCATAAGGGGGATTCTGTCAATAAACTCCGCCCGTTCTTCCGGAGAAAGCCGGTCATTCATACGGGTATCCACAGCGCCGCAAGCCACAGCACAGACCCTTACACCGGAAGGACCCAATTCCTGTGCCATTGATTTTGTGAATGTATGAACAGCCCCCTTGGCGGCGGCGTACACCGCTTCGCAGGAAGCTCCTGTGGTTCCCCATATGGAGGATATATTGATAATTACGCCGCTTTTCGCTTTTATCATATCCGGTGCCGCCAAATGTGTTGTATTTAATACGGTGGCAAAGTTGTGGCGTATGATCTCGTTCCATTGTTCCGGGGACATATCTGTAAATAAACCGAAATGAGACATTCCCGCGTTGTTTACCAGCACTTCCACCGGACCAAAGCGGCTTTTTATTTCCAAAAAAACGTCCTGGGCCTGGCTGTAGTCCGACATATCCGCCAAAATGCCTATAATCGAGGTATTATTCGATTTTTCCACCGCTTCGTTTAATTGAGTCAAGTCTGTCCGGCCATTTAATATCACTTGATCGCCAAGCGCGGCAAATTCTTGGGCAATGGCCAGTCCTATCCCCCTGGACGAACCGGTTACCAATACAGTGCGTTTCATTAATTTTACACCACCGTTCGGCTTCCGGGCTTGACCAGTGCTTCACCCTTTTTACACAGTGGGCAATCTTCCGGCGCATATGACATAATTTGCTTAGCGTATGCGGACACCAATCTTGTGCCTAAGTCTATTGTTCCGCCGGTTCTGTCTACGATAACCCCTACGCCCAGCACATCAGCCCCATGTTCCCGGGCTATGTCAATGACCTCTTTGACACTGCCTCCTGTGGTAACCACGTCTTCGGCGGCCACGACTTTGGCTCCCTTTGGTATTTCAAAACCACGGCGCAGAGTCATTTTGCCGTCCTGCCTTTCGGCAAATATGGCTTTGGCTTTCAGCTGTCTGGCCAGTTCGTAACCAAACGCTATGCCGCCTATGGCAGGGGCTATAACGATATCCACCGGCTGGCCTTTAAAGCCTTCCGCCACTATTTTGGCCAGGGTTTCTAAATGTTCCGGATATTGCTGCACTTGGGCGCACTGCATATATACATCTCCGTGGCGGCCCGATGTATATAAAAAGTGACCTTGGAAAAGCGCCTGACATTCCGTTAAAATAGCCTCCGCTTGGCTTTGTGCGTTTTGATTTTGCATGTGAAAACCTCCCATTCTCATTTCATACAATGCTTATATGATCCCTCTTATTTCCTGTAGGCTGCTTACTTTTTGAAATTTCATAAAATCCTCAATCCCTTTTAATATGTCCATGGTCGCCGTCGGATTAACGAAATTAGCTGTCCCCACCGCCACCGCCGCGGCTCCTGCCATTATAAATTCTATAGCATCTTCACCCGTCATAATCCCGCCCATGCCGATGATGGGAATAGACACCCTCTTAGCCACTTGATACACCATCCGCAGGGCTACAGGTTTAATGGCCGGGCCCGACAACCCGCCTATCGTGTTGGCAAGTACCGGTTTCCTGCTATATATATCCACCTTCATGCCAATCAGGGTATTAATCAGTGACAGGGCATCCGCACCGCCGGATTCCGCTGCTTGGGCGATGGACGCAATATCCGTTACATTGGGGCTTAGTTTGACAATCAGCGGAATTTTAGTACAGCTTTTAACGGCAGATACCACTTGTTCTACCAATTTGACATCCGTGCCAAAAGCCATCCCACCCTTATCTATATTTGGGCATGATATGTTGAGTTCAAAAAAATCAACGCCGGAAACTCCGTCAAAATCCTTAGCCACCGCCACATATTCATCTATGGTGTGTCCGCACAGGTTAACGATGACCTTTGTATCATACTGCTTTAAAAAAGGCAGATCTTCTTTTATAAAAGCTTTGGCACCCGGGTTTTGCAGACCTATGCTGTTTAGCATACCGCTGTGGGTTTCCGCAATTCGGGGCGGTTTATTTCCCGGCCAGGGTACATGGGATACACCTTTTACAATGATACCACCCAGCCGGTTTAAGTCAACCAGATTGCTGTATTCTCTTCCGCTGCCGAAAGTGCCGGAAGCGGTTAAAATCGGATTTTTTAGCTGTATATTGGCGATTTTCACATTCAAATCTATCATCTTTTTGTCACCTCACAGTGAGTTACTTAAAAGCAGGGTATATCCAATCCCAAAAATGCCGAATTGGCACGACGCTTTTTTGCCAATCATGACATTACGGCAAGCATATTTACAATGATATGCTGAGGGGGAGCCGGTAAGGAGAGCGTAGGTGGGAACCCGACCTCCAATTCGGCATTTTCGGGATTAAATACAGGTGCTTGCACACTATAAAATCATTTGCCGCTAGAGCTCTACCTTATCGCTGTAAAAAACAGGGCCCTCGCAGCATATTTTCATATACAGCGGCGGGTTGTTTCCATCCTTTGCAGGAGTGGGGGCTACGCAGCCCATGCAAGTCCCTACACCGCAGGCCATACGTTCTTCTAAGGACACTTGCAGGGGGATCCCTTTATCTTTAGCGTACCCGGAAACAGCGGCAAGCATGGCTTTGGGGCCGCAGGCATACATTTCATCATAGTCTTGTCCATGCTCATTTAATAAATCCAGTACATTGCCCTTTATACCTTCTTGGCCTGTTTCTGTAGCGATATGCACGTTTGCCCCGGCAAAATGAGACTTTAAAATGGCCTCATCCCTAAAACCCAGGAATACATCGACTTGTACACCGCTTAACTCCTTAAACAGCATAACCATCGGCGGCACACCGATCCCCCCTCCGATTAACGCTACTTTTGTCAAGCCGTTTTTTATGGTAAAGCCATTACCCAAAGGCCCGGTTAATCGCAGCAAAGTGCCGGGAGGCAAAGTACTCATATAATCCGTACCCGCTCCCACCACCTTATAGACCAGGACAATATCGTCCCCTTCTTTACGGCAAATGCTAATGGGCCTTGGCAGCAGAAGCTCTCCCTTATCCAAATACACCATCATAAATTGGCCTGGCTTGCAGTCCTCGGAAGTCCCTGGGGCATGGAGGATCATTTCATACACATCGGCGGCAATCTTTCGATTTTTTAAAATCAGATACTGTTCATACTTCACGGCATTAAGTCCTTCCTCATATCCAAAACAGCGGCCCGGGCGGCTTGGGCAAAATTATCCTCGCCAAAATTTTTGTACGGGTCGGATTGAAACGCCCCGGTTATCCCGCGGGAACTGTTGACGATGATACCCAGCCGATCTTTGTTAAACAATCCCTGCAGATCCTTGGCCGTGCCACCCTGGGCGCCGTATCCGGGAACCAAGAAAAATGTATGGGGCATACTCTCTCGCAGCATTTTCCCTTCTTCCGGATGGGTGGCTCCTACGACGGCTCCCACCGCACTAAAACCATGCCGACCGATTAAATCCCGGCCCCAGTCGCTGACCAAATTGCCTACATGACGGTAAAGGGGCAGTTTTTGGGATCCTTCTCCACCGGCTATCATCATATCTTGAATATCGGCACTGCCCGGGTTAGAGGTCTTTACCAGTACAAATATCCCCCTGCCGTAATTTTTACAATCGGCCAGATAAGGTTCTACGGAATCGTGGCCCATATAAGGGCTGACCGTGATAAAATCTTCATCAAAGATTTGATGAGATGTGCCTTCTATATCCACTTTTCCAATGTGTCCATGGGAATAGGCCTCGGCGGTAGACGCAATATCCCCGCGCTTTATATCCCCTATCACCAACAAGCCCTTTGATTTAGCATATTCCACTGTTTTTATATAGCAGTCTATACCCGGTTTGCCAAACTGCTCGTACAAAGCAATCTGAGGTTTAACCGCCGGTACCAGATCACAGATATGGTTTATGATTGCCTGATTAAAACGGTAAATAATCGCCGCCGCCCCTTCCGGAGTTTTGCCTTGGCTTGAAAAAACCTCTTCTTTAATGTGCCGGGGAATCTGAGACAGCCGTGGATCAAGGCCCACCACAATGGGGCTTTGCAGTTCGATAATTTTCTCTATCAGCTTATCCATTAACATGTTAATTCTCCTTTGGACACGACTATATTTCCGGCAACGATCGTGTACATCACTTTACCTTTGACCTTTTTCCCGTGAAACGGGGTATTTTTGCTTAGGGATTCAAATCGGTTTTTATCGATGGTATAGGCCTGATGAGGATCGATGACAGTAATATCTGCCTCGGTTCCGGGGCTTAGGGTTCCTTTTGTCATCAGTAAAATTTTAGCGGGATTCACGGTCATTTTGGCCACCCATTCCAGCGGAGATAAAATACCGGTGTTTACCAGCTCCGTTATACATAGGGGAACTGCGGTTTCCAGCCCGATAATACCGTTTTGCGCCTGTTCAAAACCGCAGCTTTTTTCATCTTCATGGTGAGGCGCATGGTCCGTTGCGATAACATCTATGGTCCCGTCTTTTAAGGCAACTTTCAGTGCCTCCACATCGGCTCGTCCCCGAAGAGGCGGACTCATTTTAAAATTGGCGTCGCGCTCTGTCATGTCTTCGTCGCAGAGAGTGAAATGATGGGGGCAGACTTCCGCGGTAATGAACATGTTTCCGGCTGTTTCTTCTTTTGCCGCCCGAATATGGTTTAGGCTGCCTTGGGCGCTTACATGACAGATATGCAGATGCGCTCCCGTACTTTTAGCCAAAATAATGTCTCGAGCCACTATAATCTCCTCGGCGGCGGCAGGGATCCCTTTAAGGCCCATCTTATCCGCATGGCGTCCGGCATGGATCTGTCCGCTACCCGTCAGGCGGGAGTCTTCGCAGTGAGCCAAAACCGGCAGTTTAAACATAGTGGCATAAACCAATGCATTTCGCATTAATGCGGGATCTTCTACAAATTTGCCGTCGTCACTGATGGCGCAGACACCGGCCTCGGCCATTTCTTTAATCGCCGACAATTCCTGACCTGCCAGGCCTTTGGTAATACTGCCGATGGGTACCACATGAACAACACCCTCTTTAGCGGCCTTGGAAACAATGTATTCTACAACGATTTCGTTATCCGTTACCGGATTTGTGTTGGCCATCGGGCAGATGGTGGTAAAGCCGCCTAGGGCAGCGCTTCTGGTTCCCGTGGCAATGGTTTCTTTATGGCGATAGCCCGGGTCTCTGAGATGCACATGCATATCAATGAGACCCGGCATGACCCAAAGACCGGCAGCATCTATCACCCGGGCGCCATCTTCGGATATATTTTTACCTACCGTTTTTATAAGACCGTCTTCTACCAGCAAATCCAATTGGTCGTCCAGTCCGTTGGCGGGATCTAAGATGCGCCCGTTTTTAATCAGTATTTTCATGATTTTGCAGGCTCATTGTCAGGCAGTATCGCGTTAAGCACAACACCCAACACCACAGCCAGGGCAACGCCCAATCTGTCTATCGGAATATTGGCATCTCCTATAGACACGAGTATAGGATTGGCAAACCGCAGCCCAAGCCCAGTAACCAGCATCAACGAAACGATGATTAAGTTTTTCCGTTTATTTAAATCCACCTGGTTCATTATCTTCATACCCACCGCCGCGATCATACCGTACAGCATGAAAGAGGCACCGCCGATAATCGCCGCCGGCACAGACCGCACAATAATACCCGCTACGGGAATCAGGGCTAAGATGATTGCATAACATGCGCCCATACGCAGAGGCCTTGGATCCGGCTCGTCGGTCATGACCACCAGCCCTACATTTTCGCTGTACGTGGTACTGGAAGGGCCGCCGATTATTCCCGCAAATATCGTGGCGATACCGTCACCGGTCAATGTCCATGCAAGCCCCGGATCTTTTGTGAAATCCTGTTTTGAAACCCCTCTTAAGATAACCATATCGGCCACATGCTCGGCTATGGTTGCAAAGGAAAATGGCAGCATAATCAAGATAGCGATAATGTTAAATCTCGGCAGCATAAAAGGTGGAAGGCCTATAATGCTGGCTTCGGCAAGGCCCGTAAAGTTTAAAATAGCCGAACCGTCGGGATTAGTCATTCCCATAAAATGCATGATCAGCGCCACCACATAAGCACCCACCAAGCCCAATAAAATAGGGACAATTCTCAAAAATCCTTTGCCCCAGATGGACGCCACCACAACCAACAGCAGGGTCAGTCCCGCCAAAAACAAATTGTTTCGCGATTGATTGATGGCAAAGGGCGCCAGGATCAGTCCGATCAATACCACCGTTGGGCCTGTGACCACCGCCGGTAAGTATTTCATAAACTGTTCGGGTCCGACTTTTTTTACTATAAGCGCAAACACCAAATACATAAAACCCGCCACCATTATTCCGCCGGTTGCATAAGAAAGCTTGACCGCCTGAGACATACCTGTCCCCGCAAAAAGCCCGAGATACGGATCTGTAATCGCTTGGATACCCACCATAAACGCAAAGGATGAGCCCAGCATAACGGGTACTTTGCCCTTGGCAAAAAAGTGAAAAATCAGGGTTCCCACACCCATGGCCATGAGTGTAACCCGTACATCAAGTCCTGTGATCAGCGGGACCAATACTGTGGCGCCAAACATGGCAAGCAAGTGCTGCAGCCCGAGGATACCCATTTTAGGATAACTTAATTGGCTTACGTTTTTTGACATTGTAATACCTCCTTAGTATTATTAGTGAATTAATTCGAAATCAGCCCAGCCTGTCGGTCAAAACGCCCCGTGCGGCGGCGCGGGACTTCCCTCCGTCTGGACTGTTTCTCATTGAATTCACTAGTTGAGACATAAAAAAAACCAGCGAATGATATCAAATATAAAGTACGGATATCATTTCGCTGGATTACGTTTTTGATGGGGAAATTGAAGTTCTCGTAAGGTTCTATGTTCGCCGCCCAAATAAATTTTCACCGGAACCCCTCCTCATTTTTGCAGCACAAATCATTTGTGCATAGATACTTAAACGGCGGTATTATATCAGAAGGTATAAAGGAAATGCAAGTCTAATTACAAAGCAACTTTCGTCAAAATTCACTTTTAAACCCAAATCTCGCAACAAAATTAATGTTGCCTCTGTCTGACTATCTTATGGGCTGTGGCTAACAAATCATTTAAACACTCATCTAAAAATAATCGCATACCACAGTGCTCACCGTAGATTGTCTTGGCCATTCGTTTGCAGCCGCCTCTGCACCAGTCATTGTGGGGACAGCCTCTGCACCAGTTTGGCATTGGCCGGGGTTCATTTAAAAAATCACTTTTTACAATCGATCCAAACACTTCCTGTAGATTATCCTTGGTTAAGTCGCCCACCCGGTATGGATCCAATACATAAAAATCACAGGGGTATACGCTGCCGTCACCTTCAACAATAATTTGGGGGGTGCAGCGGCCGCTTAGGCCGCAGGTCACATGCTGTCCTGCCAAATGCAGTGCCGCCAGATCTTCAAATAACCGCACCGATATGATATTGCCCTTTTCGGCTTCTTTTTTCCAAAAATGAAATAGCTGGGAATAAAATTGATAAAATCGTTTGCCGGTTAAAGCAGTACTTGGGATCGGCCCTTCCAAAGGCTCAAGGCAGGGGATAAATTGGATATATCCTATATTTTCACGCAAAATAAAATCCCAGATTCGCTGGGCGCGCCTGGCGCTTTCTGAGGTCAATACGCAAAGGATATTGTAATCAACTCCGTGGCGGTCAAATAATTTTTTTGCATCTATGACCCGGTTATATGTCCCTTTTCCTTGGATATCCATGCGGTTGCGGTTATGCAAGGCAGCATCACCGTCTAAAGACAGTCCCACAAGCACTTTATTTTCACGAAAAAAGTGGCACCAAGCTTCATCCACCATAAGGCCGTTGGTTTGAAAAGCGTAATGGACCCTTATTGGGGTTGTGCCTTTTACGCTTTTTACCGTTTCCGTAAAAAAGTTAAAAAAATCCAAACCGGCTAGGCTCGGTTCCCCTCCTTGAAACGCAAAGGTTATATGATCACCGGCTGTAAGCCCCAAAAAAATATTTTTTATCATGGCCGCAGCCACTTCCCGGGTCATAAGCCCCAGTGAAGCCTCATGGCGGGAAGCGGCTACATCCGAATAAAAGCAATAAGCACAGCGGATATCGCATAAACTTGACGCGGGTTTAATCATTACCGTTAGATTTTTCATCATCATACTCGTTTCTTATAGTCATCGGCTTCAGCCGGTTTAAGTCAGGTTCGGTCGGCTTTAAGTCGCTCCAGTTATGTGCACCCACTATACCACAGTCAAAATAGCCGGATCAATGCTGGCGCTACCGCGCTCATATCGAGTATAATCTGAACAATATATCAGATAGGATGATGAAATCATGACAGATACAAACAACCAAATAATCATAACCGCTCAGCCGGAAGCGGCCGTAATCGCTTTAAACGAAATCCAAAAAATTGACCCCTCCGCACGGGGCAAACGGCTGTCACCGGAAACTCAGTTAGTCACCATCTCAGGCGAACATGATTTTTCAAATGCGTTTCATCCTATTTTCATCAGGCATATCTTTCCGGTTGGTCTAACCCTCCCTTTTGAAACTCTCTCAGATACATCCGGCCTCAGCTTACTCAACCTGCCTCAACATTTGGAAGCACTAAGCGGCTCCTTCCCAAAAGATCTTCCTTTTTCCATACAAATGCGCTGCGTTGACCATGCCCACCAGTCTAGCGTACCGAAAATTATCCGGGAGACGGAAGAGACTTTGCTTTCTGCCGGGTACACCAAAAATGATGCCGGCCCCACCTGGGTTATTTCCATACTGATCCACCAAAACGTACTATACGCCGGCGCATCTTACACCGCCCATAACCTCTCCGATTGGAACGGCGGCATGCACCGGTTTAAAAAAGATGACCGCTTTATCAGCCGTGCCGAATTTAAATTACAGGAAGCCCTATCCGCTTTTGACATCCATATCAAAGCATTGGATACAAAAACAGCCATAGACCTGGGAGCCGCCCCGGGAGGCTGGACAAAAATACTCCTTGACAACGGCCTCCATGTTACCGCTGTAGACCCTGCCGATCTTTCGGAGTCTTTGGCGCATCATCCCAACCTTATCCATGTAAAAGATGTGGCACAAAAATTTTTAAGGTCAAAAAAAGGACCCTTTGATATCCTGGTCAATGATATGCGCATGGATATGATGGAATCCTGCAAGATCATGTTGGATATGGCTCCTTTTTTAGCCCCCGATGGGCTGGCGTTGATGACCCTCAAACTGCCCCGCTCCCATTGGTATAAAAATACAATGCGCGCTCTGTCACTGCTAAAAAAATCTTACACAGTACAAAACGCGCGTCAGTTATTTCATAATCGCTCAGAAGTTACGGTCAGTTTGAAGGTTTTGTCAAATGCTTCATAAAGCGGTCAAATCGCTCGCGGCCTTCCACATTATCTTTAAACACACCGCAATCCTTTAACACTTCAACAAATATATGGGCTATCTCGTCTTTGCTTAGCTCACCCGCTTCAATCTCGCTTTTTAGGCGGCCGGGCAGTACCGCTAAACCCATGACTTCAATCAATCCCACATTTTCCTTCTTGATATGATGCCATTGTTCGTGAGGGTGAAATATCCCTAAAGGATGTGCGTCGGATGTACGGTTATTGCGCAACACCAAATCCATTTCCAACTGTCCCTCTTTTACGCGGACGATGGGGGTAATGGTATTGTGAGGCGTATCCCCTGTGTAGGCAACCACATCACCTTCGGAGTATCCCCGCCAAGTCGCCAAGATGTATGAAGCCAAGTCAATGAGTTCTTCTCTTGTGTTTTGAGAATCAAATGACGCCGAAAGCCGTATCACCGACAAGGGCCACTTGACCAGGCTAATATCCACACCCGGATACTTTTCATGGGCATAAGATCGATAGCTTTCCGCTTTTTCCATGGGAAACACATGCCGCCCACCCTGAAAATGCTCGTGAGACAGTATGGAGCCGCCTACAATAGGCAGATCCGCGTTGGAACCCACAAAATAATGGGGAAATTGGATTACAAAATCCACCAATTGCCGGAAGGTCGCATCGGTCAATTCCATCGGCTTATGTTGTTCGCTAAACACGATACAATGCTCGTTATAATAAGCATAGGGCGAATACTGAAAATACCACTGACCCCCATCCAATGTAACGGGGATCACCCGCAGATTTTGCCGGGCAGGCCAGGCTCTTGTCCCTGCAAAACCTACATTTTCTATGCATAGCAAACATTTGGGATAGGTTATATCAGGCTGCAAACAGGCGGCTTCTATATCTTTTGGGTCCTTTTCCGGTTTGGACAGATTAACGGTCAGCTCTAAGGTTCCATACTCCGTATTTGCCGTCCAGTACATATCTTTTTTAATACGTTCCACCTGGATATAGTTAGCGGCCCGGCACATGGCATAAAAATCCTCCGTAGCTATCCGGGGAGATTTTTTATAATTATGCTTAAACCGAGACGCCATTTCAGATTGCCTGGGCATAAACTGGCCCATGATTGCCGCCTCAAGTAAATCCCGGGTGACTGTCGTATCATCAGGCATATGCCCCCGGGCAACATAGTCATCGGTGATTATTGAGAGTACTGAAGTGGGGGTTTGCGGCTCCTCAACCGGTGTTTCAATCACTTGCGCCATTACTTCCGGCTCCGCTTTGTCCCACCTAAATAGTGACGGATCTATTGCTTCGGCATTATATCGCAACAGTTCGTATAATTGATTGCGTATTTGTACTATATCTAAGCACTCTATCAGTTTGTGCCGGACACCAAATTGCAGCAGCGCTTCCACTGCCGCCAAACCATTCCTGCTCATCTGTCACCATACCCGTTAGGATGGCCGGAATGCCATGCCCATGCTGAGGCTATGATATTTTCTATTGTGGTACGCGTCGGGTTCCAACCCAATTCCATCTTAATTTTTTCGGAAGAAGCAACCGCTGCGGCCGGGTCTCCGGGACGGCGCGGATGGAGCTCTACCGGGAAATCTACCCCCGTCACCTTTTTGACTATATTCACAATTTCTTTATTTGAAAAGCCGTTTTGACTGCCTAAGTTATAGATAGCGGATGTATTGTCCCGGCTCAGCTTTTCCATGGCGAGTATATGGGCATCCGCCAAGTCCATCACATGGACATAATCCCGTATGCAAGTGCCGTCAGGGGTATCATAATCATCCCCAAACAATTTAAACGCGGGTATCTTCCCCTGGGCCACTTGAAGGCATATGGGGATAATATGGGTTTCCGGATCATGATCTTCGCCGATACGGCCGCTTTCGTGAGCGCCACCCACATTAAAATACCGTAGGGCTACGGATTTTAATCCGTAAGCGTTGTCGTACCATTTAAATATTTTTTCGGCCGCAAGCTTTGTTTCGGCATAGGGGCTGATTGGCGCGGTGGGCATGTCTTCCGTAATAGGGATACGGTCTGTCATCCCATACACGCTGGCGGATGAAGAAAACACAAGTTTTTTTACACCGTGTTTTAGCATCAAATCCAACAATGTCAGGGTTCCCGCTATATTGTTATCGTAGTATTTTGCCGGATTTTCCACACTTTCGCCTACCGCTGTATGGGCGGCAAAATTTACTACCGTATCTATATCATGGACCGTAAATATCCGGTCCATTTGTTCCGTATCTCTAACATCTGCTTGATAAAATGTCGCCCCGGGCCAGACAGCCGCCCGATGTCCTACACTCAAGTTGTCTACCACAACAGCATCGTAACCTTTTGCAACCAAAGCCGCTACCATGTGGCTTCCGATGTATCCTGCGCCGCCGCATACCAAAACTGCCATATTTTAACCTCCATTTATTTGTACACTATTATTATCCGGTGTCGTTTCTATACTATTATTGGGTTTGAGCGCTTTTCACCAAATCGACAAATCTATCTTTTACTGGCTTCGAGCGCTTTTATCAATATCGACAAAAGCGGATTTTACCCGTAACCCTAACTCCTGTTTTCTATCTGACGCCAACCAACACTCTCCGTCCTCAAAAAATCCCCTCCTACAACTAACCCCGTACCAGAGGGTGGTCGAAGGTCACCCGTCGGCAAATTGAAGGCAGCCCAAAACTGCATAAAGACCGAGAGCAGATGGCCTTGCATTTCGACTAGGCGGGGCCCGGGGTGTCCCCGGCGCGGGTGGGAGCGCGAGGGTAGGGGTGCGACCCCTCCCCTCGCAATTTGGCCGGCCGATTAGCATAATCAAGAACGAAATAAATAAATTTTTCGAATTACAAAATGCTTTAGCTTTATCATATGCTTAAGCATTTTGCATTTGCGCCAGGACCCTTACGTTTGAGTTCGAGATGGAGCATCTCGGCGCCTTTTTGCGAGGGGAGGGGCCCGCGCCCCTACCCTCGCGCTCCCACCCGCGCCGGGGACACCCCGGGCCCCGCCTAGTCGAAATGCAAGGCCATCTGCTCTCGGTCTTTTTGCCGTTTTGGGCTACCTTCAATTTGCCGACGGGAGACCTTCGTCCTCCCTCTTGGTTGGAGGGGGAGTGTGGTGGTATGTTTTTGTGAGGGGTTGGCGGCTTTGCCGGGTTGGAGCGCTTTTGACCATATCGACAAAAGCGGTCTGATGGCCGCAATTTAGCGATGTAAAAGGTTTATCAATATCGACAAAAGCGCTCGAAATCGGCAACCTAACAGAAATAATCGGGTTTCCCCAAAACATCTAAAGCGCTCTTTGCCCACAATTTGTTTAATAATAATATCATATCCATCGATTTTTGGGGAGTGGCTGTATTGACGATCCCCTTCTTGTCTGCCTATAATTAATGGCTGTAAACAAATTAACCAAAATGTGCAACAAATATAAGGAGTGCCATTGATATGCCCGCAGAAACCCTGTCACAAGTCTTTCATAAAGCCCAATTTTCCGATTCGGTTACCGCCGCTTTTAAAGAGACCACAGTCACCCGTATCGCCATCAATCAGGAAAGCCGTATTATGCGCCTTTGTCTGTCCCAGCCTAAAGGTCTGGAAGAAGACTCGTTGTACGCCCTCAAGAAGGACCTCCACCATCACTTACCCACCTTGTCAGACATTCAAATCGAGGTAGATGGGCCGATTATTCCTTCTCCGCCTCCGCCTAACTCAATGCCGATACCATCCTCATCCTTCCCGGAGGCTTATAAAAACGGCAACGGCAATGGCACTCGCCGCTTTCGTAAAATAAAAGTCAATAAGACTATCCCTACGGATATCAGCCTTCTGTCAGAAGAGCTTCGCGCCGAAGCGGAAATTTGTGTGGAGGGTATTGTCTTCAATTTAAACCATCGCATGTTGAAATCCGGACGTTTGCTGGTTACCTTCGACCTTCACGGACGCGATGCGGAGGACTATTTTCATGCGGTATCCGTTAAGCTCTTTACGACCCCGGAAGACGATCTTCCCATCAAAAAGGGAGGCCCATTAATTGTCCGGGGCAAAGTCCAGTATGACGACTACGCCGGAGAGCTGGTTTTAATGGGAGACACCATCGCCGCCGGGCGGCCTCGGGAGATCAGGCCCGATAACGCACCGGAAAAACGCGTAGAGCTTCATTTACATACGACCATGTCATCTTTGGATGCGGTGTCCACCGCCGCCTCCTATGTACAGCGGGCGGCAGCCTGGGGGCATCCTGCCATTGCCATTACCGATCATGGGGTAGCTCAGGCTTTTCCCGAAGCGGCAGCGGCTGCCCGTGGCACCGGAGTCAAGATTTTATACGGAGTAGAGGCCTATTTGGTAGACGATCTGAGTGACAACCCCAAAGCCCAGGATCCCGAAGCCTTTAAAAAGCTCAGTTACGATCACGCCATCCTCTTTGCCGCCACGCGAGAAGGGCTCAAAAACCTTTATACTTTAATCTCCCTTTCTCACATCCACTATTTTTACAGAAGACCCCGGATTTTAAAATCTTCTATCTTAAAGCATCGAGAAGGGTTAGTTATCGGTTCTGCTTGCGAAGCCGGTGATCTTTTTCGCGCCATCCGTAAAAATGAGCCCGATGATGTATTAGAAAAAATCGCCGACTTTTATGATTATCTGGAAGTCCAGCCCTTGGGCAACAATAGCTATATGGTGCGAAAAGGCATGGTGCCTTCCGACGAAGAACTTAAAAACTTTAACCGAAAAATAGTGGCTTTGGGCGAAAAGCTCAACAAGCCCGTGGTAGCCACCTGTGACACCCACTTTTTAGACCCGTCCGATGAGGTCTACCGCCGCATTATCCAGTCCGGAGACGGCTTTGACGAGGCGGATCTGCAGGCACCTTTATTCTTTCGCACCACCGAAGAAATGCTGGAAGAGTTTGACTATCTGGGCGAAGAAAAAGCCTACGAAATAGTTGTCACCAATACCAGGGCCATCGCCGATTCTATCGACGCTTTGGATCCCATCCCCCGGGGCACTTTTCCACCAATCGTACACAATGCGGAAGACGACTTAAAAAAAATGGCCATGGATCAGGTAATGGCCCAATACGGCGATCCCCTGCCTCCTTTAGTGGCGGACCGTATGGATCAGGAGCTTAAATCCATTATCCAAAACGGATTTGCCGGTATGTACATCACCGCCCAAAAGCTTGTGGCGGAATCCGAGGCCAATGGCTATCTGGTAGGCTCCCGAGGCTCCGTAGGTTCTTCTCTGGTGGCTACCATGACGGGGATTACCGAAGTGAACCCACTGCCACCTCACTACTTTTGCCTCAAATGCCGATTTTTTGACAATGATCCGGCCTATTCCGGAGGGTCCGGCTTTGACCTGCCCCGCCGGGAATGCCCCAATTGCGGCGAACCCCTGGAACAGGACGGCCATGATATCCCTTTTGAGACATTTCTCGGATTTGATGGGGATAAAGAGCCGGATATTGATTTAAATTTTTCGGGAGAATATCAACAGCAGGCCCATGCCCATGCGGAAGCCCTTTTTGGCAAGGAGCAGGTCTTCAAATCCGGCACCATTTCAACCATCGCGGAAAAAACCGCCTACGGCTATGTCAAAAAATATTTTGAGTCCAAGGGAGAAGCCAAGCGCAAAGCGGAAATCAACCGGTTAGTGTCCGGCTGTACCGGCATAAAACGCACGACGGGCCAGCATCCGGGGGGCCTTATCGTTGTGCCGGAAGGCCACAGCATTTATGAGTTTTGCCCCGTACAGCATCCGGCAAATCAAAGCAAGACCGGTGTGATTACCACACATTTTGACTATAATGCAATAGAAGGCTGCCTGTTTAAACTGGACATCCTGGGACACGATGTTCCCACCATTTTAAGAATGCTCCATGACTTTACGGGAGTGGATTCCCGTACGGTCCCCTTGGACGATAAGGCCGCCCTCTCTCTTTTTACATCTCCGGAAAAAATGTACCAAGCCGGTCAGCAGATGGGAGACAGTCAAACAGGCTCTTTAGGATTGCCGGAATTTGGCACCCATTTTGTCCGGCAAATGCTGGTGGAGACCCAGCCTTCCAATTTTTCGGATTTAGTGCGTATTTCCGGCCTGTCCCACGGTACTGATGTGTGGACCAACAACGGCCAGGAGCTTATCCGCAATAAAGTGGCTACTCTAAAAGAAATCATCCCCAGCCGGGATGATATTATGGTGTATCTGATTCATATGGGAGTTGAAAAAAAGGTCGCATTTAAAATAATGGAATCTGTCCGAAAAGGACGGGGGATTACCGACGACGAAGCCGACCAAATGCTCGACGTTGGGATACCGGATTGGTACGTGGAGTCCTGCCGCAAGATCAAGTATCTGTTTCCAAAGGCCCATGCCGTCGCTTATGTACTGATGACCGTGCGGATCGCATATTTTAAAATGCATCATCCGGCGGCGTTTTATGCCTCCGCTTTTTCTGTCCGTACTCAGGATTTTGATTATGCGTTAATGTGTATCGATGAAGTCGCTGCCAAAGCCGAATATATGCGGCTTCAGGCTGCTGACAATGATAAAAACGGTGCCAACGGAAAAAATGGTACGGACAGCGCAAAAGATAAAAACACTTTGGCCATATTGGAGTTGGTGCTGGAAATGTACAGAAGGGGCATTAAATTTGTTCCACTGGATGTATATGCTTCGGAGGTGTCGCGGTTTAAGCCTACACCTCAGGGGATACTTCCCCCTTTATGTACGGTTCAGGGCCTTGGTCAAAATGTAGCGGAAGCTATAGTGGCCGCCCGAGACGACGGTGATTTTGATACGATCGAAGCGTTTAGGACCCGTACAAAGGTGAATAAGACAGTACTTGAGTTGCTGCGCAAGTATAATGTGCTGGATGGTATACCGGAGACGGATCAGATGAGTTTGTTTGATTGACAGAGAGGTTGGTTTAAATGCTACACTTACAAAAGTTATCCGAAAACGATGGGCAGCAGATATATGATATGCTGCAAGGGATAGAAAAAAATGATAACGGATTTCACAATAATGTGAAAGAAATGCCTTATGAGGAATTTTCAGATTGGCTTAAGATATGCGCGGATTATTCGAAAGGTGTGGGCCTTCCGGATTGGATGGTTCCGGAGACGCACTACTGGCTTTACGACAATGAGCTACCTGTCGGCTACGGACGGCTGCGGCATTACCTTAACGATAGCCTGAAAAAAGATGGCGGACATATCGGATACGCGATTTCATATCCTCACAGAGGAAAAGGGTATGGAAATGAAATTTTAAGGCTTTTGCTTATTGAAGCGCAAGAGATGGCAATTGATGAAGTGCATATCGGCGCCAATAAGGATAATGAAAGATCAAACAAGGTTATTCTCGCCAATGGCGGGAGGTTGTGCAGAGAAACTGAAACCAAAAATCATTACATCATTACGAGGTTACCATAAAAATGGAAAATTTAAATTTAATCGCCACCGCATCCTTTGGCCTGGAAGCCGTGGTTAAACGAGAAGTTGAAGCCCTGGGCTTCTCCAATATCGCCGTTTTAGACGGCCGCATAAATTTTACCGGAGACATCGAAACCATCGCCACCGCCAATCTCTGGCTGCGCAGTGCCGACCGGATACAATTACGCATGGGCCAATTTACAGCCCTCACCTTCGACGAACTCTTCGAACAAACCAAAGCATTGCCCTGGGCCGATTGGATCCCCAAAAACGGCAAATTTACCGTACTTGCAAAATCTGTACGCTCCAAGTTGTTTAGCGTCTCCGACATCCAATCCATCGTCAAAAAATCCGTTGTAGAAAAACTCAAACAAACCTATCCCATAGAACATTTTCCCGAAGACGGGCCGGAATATACCATCCAAGCGGCGTTCCTTAAAGACGTGGCAACCATCACCATCGATACAACCGGTGCCCGTATGGGCCTTCACAAACGGGGATACCGCGCCCAGTCCGGCGGGGCTCCTTTAAAAGAAACCATGGCCGCCGCCCTTATTTCTCTATCCTATTGGAAACCTGACCGAATTTTGCTGGATCCGACTTGCGGCTCCGGCACTATTCCCATTGAGGCGGCACTGATAGCCAAAAATATTGCCCCGGGCCTTTCTCGTTCTTTTGTGAGCGAAGCCTGGCCGCAAATACCCGGCAAGGTATGGAAAAGCGTCCGGCAGCAGGCTTACGCGGCGATAGATACCTTTGCGGAGCCGCAAATATTCGGTTCGGACATGGATCCGGCAGTGATAGAATTGGCTAATGCCAATGCCATAGAAGCCGGTGTGGATGACTGCATCCGATTTGAGCAAAAGCCTTTGGATCAGGTTACTCTGCCCGGTGAGTATGGTGTGGCTATATCCAACCCTCCTTATGGGGAACGGTTGGGGCGGCTGGAGGAAGTTCATCAGCTGTATGCGGATATGGGGCGGCTTTTTGCGGATCCTACATGGTCGGTTTATGTGTTGACTTCCGATGAATTTTTTGAATCCGCTTTTGGGAGAAAAGCAAATGCCAAGCGTAAATTGTTTAACGGAAATATTAAGACGGATTATTATCAGTATTATGGGAAGCGGCCGCCGCGGGGTGAATGATAATGAAATAATATCGCGGTTTCTATTGAAGTCGCTATTGCAATTGAACCAGTTAATTTTCCAGACGATATCTGGAAAATTTAAAGTCGAGAGGAGTATGTCAAATGGCTATTAAGTCACTAAAACTTGAAAATTTTACAGTGTTTGAGGAGCTGGAAATGGCATTATCTCCGGGTATCAATGTGTTTATAGGAGAAAATGGGACCGGGAAAACGCATTTGTTGAAGGTATTGTACGCTTTTTGTAATGCTTCCGTAAAAGGTTCCGGTTTACCGCTTGAATTGCGACCGCTTTTCAACTCAAACCCGCTTATCAAGGGTGTTCTTAATCGTAGCAAGGATAAAGACGTGAAGCTACAAATACAGATTGGTAACAATAGCTATGACTATATTCTTTCAATCAACGGTGATAGGATTGGATATTCGGTTTACGGAAACCCAATTTCGGAGGAAATTTTCTCTACTTTTATCCCTGCGAAAGAAATGTTATCCATTTCGAACATTACTCGCATTGATGAAAAATTCCACGTAGAGTTGGCAATAGACAAATCACTGATAAATATCATAAAAAAGGCTCAAAACATGAAGCTTAGCAATCCACCAGCAATTGCGTTTAAAATTACCCCAAAACTTGAACGCATTATGAACGGTACAGTATTTATCAAGGAAAATGACAATACGTTTTGGATTCGCAAGAATAACGGAGAAGAAATTTTATTTGCGATGGAAGCTGAAGGCATTAGGAAGTTTGGCCTAATATGGCAGCTTCTCATGAACGGAAGCCTTGCGGAAGGCACGGTTCTTTTTTGGGATGAACCCGAAGCTAATCTTAATCCTAAGCTGATCCCCGTAGTAGTAGATATACTCCTAGAGCTTGCCAGACATGGCGTGCAAATCTTCATCGCCACCCACGACTATGTAATAGCAAAATATCTTGAAATACGGCGTACCCCAAATGACACAGTACTATTTCACTCGCTATACAAAACAGACACCGGTGTAAAAAGCGAAAGCAACACCAATTTCAGAGATTTAAAGGAGAACCCTATTATCACCGCCCTTGATGTGTTGATGGATGAAGTAATCGATAGAAATATGGGGGATTGATCAATGAGCGGGATCTATATTGAAGAAAATAGACGGTATCAAATTGATTTAAGAGCCGCCCTATGGTCAACTGACAATTTACGAGATATTTACAGCAGCATCGGCAACACATTATCCGATGTAGATTTTGTAGCAGAAACAGATGATTCCATATTTTTGATTGAATACAAAAATACAGAAATTGAAAACGCTATAAACCCAAAAGCATTTGAAGAGAAGGTAGAAAACGGTAAACTGTATGACAATATCGTAAATAAATACTACGGCGGTACTTTTTATCTGCTGGCTTGCGACAAAAAGAAACCCATACACTTTATCGCTATCCTAGAATCAAAATTGATGGAAGATGGTTTTACAAGACGCCGAGCCGAAGCATCTATCAAAAAAAGGTTACCTTTCAAACTACAGGAAAATCCAGATATCATTAACGCTCTCATTAAAGATTTTAAGATTTTGTCCATCTCTGAGTGGAACACGCAATTTCCAATGTTCCCATTTGCAAAATACGACCTGGAACCGAGTGAACAAAGCCAATGAACACTATCAACCTCGCATTTTAAAGGCCTAGAGCAATCAAGCTAAAGCAAACTTACTTGGTGGCTCTAGGCCTTCTCATTGCCTCTACCTCGCAAACCTCCCAACCTCCGTAACAATATACCCCATCCCCCCATCCGGCCCAATCGAAGAAACATCCCATAAACCCGCTGACCCCATTTCCTTTGACATACCCTCCCCCGAAACCTCCGCCACATACCTCACTTTATAATAACTCCCCGCGTCCACCCAGTACAACACAGCCTCAGCCGCTTTAACATGGGCAATATACTCCTCCAAACACAAATTATGCTCCCGCATATACTCCCCATGGGGAACCCCCACATACCGCAGATGCCAAGGCTCATACATAATCCTGGTAATTTCAACCTTATCTTTCGGATAACGCACAATAAACCCATACCGACCACTATTATTGCGCAGCCATACCCCCGCCTCAGTATCCCCAAACTCTACATTCAGTTCACCGCTTACCGATACATCCACCGCAAGCCCCGTCTGATGCTCACTGGCACCGGGTACCGCCACGGCACCGGCGGCCAACTCCCTGGCTTCCGCTTCTGCATACCCTAATCCGCACAATGCCTTCACCTTATCTTCAAACAAAACCCGCTGATACGGATACGGCCGATACGCGCTTTGTAAACGCAAATTGTTAATTCCGTCGGCTTCCATATTTTCATGCATCTTTAAAAAAGCCGACCCTGCCTCGGGTCGGATAAGATAGCCGTTGATATTCATTAATTTTTCTGGATGAGCATCCGGCGTTAACAGATGATCCGGGTTAATCAGCCGTAACAAGCCGGAATCCATCGGCTGCGGATCATCAACCGACAACAAAGCAACCGGCAACGAATCACCGGGCAGCGGTCCATTCTCATTCTCCGCCGCCCTTATCTCAACAGGAACCGGCCAAAGCAAACAAAGCAAAGCCACTAAAACAATATTAACCTGCTTCCTCTGCCCCTTCATCTTCTTCCGGAGCGTCTTCCTCTTCATGTCTATCGTACACCACCAATGTCCTACCCTCAAGGCTGTGCAGATTCACATAATCCACAAGCTCTCTGGGTACAGTGATTGTATTTGGATCCCCGTCAGAAATAAATCTTAAATGGGGATACCGTTCAAAGCGCCGCAACAAATAACCTAAATCCGGTACGATGCGGTAATAAGTGCTTTCGTCCGAAGCCACTACTCGGGACACATTGGAAGGGTCAAAATTAATATGATAAGGCATTGCCGGTACCCCTGTATTGCCAACCCGAAGTGCCCAGGGATAGCTGTACGATACCCCGTTATATTCCCCCTTCAAGGCATAATGGCGCAAATGAGGCCTTGGGCGTATGCCAAAAGGATATGCCAGGGCCAGGGGCTCATATTCCGGAAAATATCTGCTGATAAATTGATGCAGCTGCCCAACTTCCCGCTGCAGCTGCCGCCCGTCCAATGTGGCAAAATTGGCGTGGGTATATCCGTGATTGCCTATCTCAAAGCCATGATCTATCAGAAACCTAAAACGTTCTTCCATGGTACCCGCACCTTGAAAAGTACCGGCCCGTCCGTTTACAAAAAAGATGGCTGTCCGGCCAAAATCCGGATTCATTTCATAAAAAGCATTAATAATGTACACTGCCGTACCCGGGACAGGGGTTAATGTCCCGTCTTCAAGCTCTTTTAGAGAAAATGCCGAAGGCAGCCCATCATCAAAACTAAGCACCACCGGCGTGTATCCCCGCGGGGTGGTGATATTATTATTGATCAAATCTTCCATGCTGATCAGGCGATAGCCCTGATCGTATAAATTTTGCAGATCATCCCAAAAATCCGCGGTGAGCCTATCATAGGGACCCGGTCTTTCTTCGTGGAGACCATGGTATACCAAGATCATAATTTCTCCTACTTCGTTTGGAGAAACATGATCGTCCGGCGGTGGGGTCCTATACACTCGTCTATGGGGCACGCTGGGCCGCTCCGATATAGCAGGCCCGATAAATCCCGCGGACATGTCGTTTTCCAGGGTAGGCGAAGCCAATCTTGCCGCTGCCAAATCTGCTTCCACAGCAATTTCCCGAGCTTGGTTGCTTCCCGCACATGCCGCAAGTAAAACAATAAGCGATGCCAGTACTATCCATTTCACATAGCATGCCCCCCTGCTAAAATCAATTTGTTGAGATGTCTCCTAAATTCATATTCCCTATATTAGATATTCCCTGCATCAATCTATTTTATGTCGATCATAGTAAATTCATTATACTGGCAGCACTATTTTTATCTACCGCTCACTTCGCCCTACAATAATGACTATGTCAAAATCCCCCGACATGTGAGGGTCTACCCGCACAATCGCATTGTTAAAATAATCAAGCAAATCCTCGCCCAAACCCTCTTCGCGAACATTAATGCGCGTCCTGTATTCCTGGGTTCCGGCGTAAAGGCCTATATGGCCTATCTGATAGCCCGCCAGATGTAGCCTGTCGGCCACACCGGACGCAACGCCTCCGATGCGGGTACCGTTTAACACGGATATGGTTGCATACATGGACGGATTGGGAGCGGCGGTTACCGCTACGGTCATATCTTCAAGTTCCACTTCCGGTACAACACCAAAAAACATCCGGTTAATCACTTCCGGGATCCGCTCATGATCCGGTACAAAATAAGAAGCTCCATGGATACGTCGTTCGTTGCCCGGTAAAGTGTAGGTAGAAATCCTTTCGGGGCTTAACAATCCCACATACGGAATGTAGCGGATCAAATCTAAACCTATATCCGTCTCCACATGACGCAACGCCACACGGGCTATGCCTATGGGGTCTTGCATGATAGTTTCCCGCCGTAAAGTCTGACGAAACAGCTGCGTCATAAACTGTTGCTGGGCACTAACACGCCCCAGATCCGCATCGGCATATCCGCGATACCGCACAAAATGCTCTGCCATACGGCCATCCATCAGATGTACACCTGCCGGTATGTTGATATTCAGGTTTTGATAGGGGTCACGATATTGCATACCCCGGGGTACTTCTATTTCCACACCGCCCACAAGGTCTACAATTTCTCGGAAGGCATCCAGATGAATCTCCATATAATAGTGAAATTCTATACCCAAAGTCTCGCCCAGTTGCTCTTTCATGTAATGAGCGCCAAACTGTCGGCCCCCTAAAGATCGCAGGGCGTTTATTTTCATTATTCCATCGGCAGGAACCCAGCGGACATTTTGCCTCATGCAGTCAATCCGGGACTGGGGCAGCTGTGTAAAGGTATCTCTGGGGATATGCAAAAGGTTGATATCACCGTTATTGCGGTCAAAGCTCCCCACGATAACTACATCGGCCAGGCCAAATTCGTCTATACCCAGTACCAGTACATTGGTCCTGGAAGGAGGCCTAAGTATATCACCATCGTCTTCTTCCGAAGATTCGCTGGGGACCGTAGCGGTTATGCCATTGGATAGGGAAGGGGCCGGCTCCGGATTTGGGATAAAATTAGGGGAAACGTCGATATTACTGCTTCCCGCTAACAGATACATGGTGACGGCAAAAACAACGACCAAATACGCACCGGTGATTGAACCCACGATCAAAAAAAACTTTTTTACAACACGTTTATCTAATTGGCCTGCTCTATATGCTTGAAACATTTTCCATATATTGAAATTCATTATTTTCCACCTTATCAAAAAATTGCGCTTCTTGACTTTTCCTAAGACCACTTCAGTATATCAGATACTATGTCCTTTGCAAATGTGTTGTAAGGTTTCAAATTGATATTGGTATTACCTTGACAGGTTAATAGTACGGAAGTATGATATTATTAGCTACCGGATGTTGATTTATTATTACCCACAAAACGAAAGATGAGGAGGATCAGCATGAAAAATCTAAAAGGGACCAAAACAGAAAAGAATTTGCTGGCTGCTTTTGCGGGAGAAAGTCAAGCCCGTAACAAATACACCTATTATGCGTCTAAAGCGCGCAAAGAGGGGTATGAGCAGATCGCAGGTATTTTTGAAGAAACTGCCGGAAACGAAAAAGAACATGCCGAATTATGGTTTAAAGCCCTGCACGACGGTGCCGTACCGGAAACCACCGCCAATCTGCTGGACGCCGCAGAAGGCGAGCATTATGAGTGGACGGATATGTATAAAACCTTTGCCGAAGAGGCAAAAGCAGAAGGGTTTACAGCACTTGCGGCCCAATTTGAGGCGGTGGGTAAAGTGGAAAAAACCCATGAAGAGCGGTATCGTACATTACTAAACAATATTAAGGAAAACAAAGTGTTTGCCAGACATGAAAAGCAAGTGTGGATATGCCGTAATTGCGGCCATTTACATGATAGCGAAAAGGCACCAAATGCGTGTCCTGTATGTGCGCATCCTCAAGCGTATTTTGAGCTTAGAGCCGTTAATTATTAAAATTGAACTCACTGTACAATGAAGAAAAGCCTACGATTTTTATGAAATGGTCGTAGGCTTTTATAGCGAAATGATTTTAAATCGGTCTCATCTATCACCGAAAACACGTTAATAACTGTTTCATTAGTGCTGCTTCATCGCATCCAGGGCTTTGGCACAATGATTCACTTTATCAATATCCAATTCGCCCATTTTAAAGCTTTCTGCGAGAATATGGTTCTCCAACCGCTTTACTTTATCTGTGGGTTGGATTTCTACTTCTCTGCGCAACCCCATATTGGGATTCATAAAATCTTTTGGTATGATAATCAGCTCCTTGCACTTACTTAGCTTATGCGGATATATAAAATTTAACCGGTTATCAGCAAATAAGTTTTTCGGATTGCTGATAACGTTAAACTAGAGGCTGACACATGAAATTTACAAAACTGGAATTTGAATCAAACGAAAAAATATCATACGCCATTATACGTCTGTTTGTCGACATGATAAAAGACGGCCAGTTAAACGCAGGAGATAAACTACCGCCGGAACGGGACCTGACCCTCCAATTAGGCGTTTCCCGTGCATCTTTGCGCGAAGCCCTGCTTGCACTTTCCGTCATAGGCGTTGTGGAGTCCAACCAAGGCGCAGGCTCTTTTATTGGAGATTTTAATTTATCCTCCTTTTTAAATATCATCGCCCCCTTACTCATCCGCAACGATCACATGGAAAAGGAGCTACTTGATTTTAGGCGATTACTGGAATTGGACGCCCTTCGGCTTATCTTGGAAAAGGATAACCGAGACACTTCCTTTTTACGGCAGCAAATCGATATCATGCACAGCGCCTTAGCCGTTAAAGATACAAAGCTTAGCATACAAGCCGACATCGCTTTTCACAAACATCTTTTTACGATGTCCGAAAACTATATCTTACAGCAAGTGTATACCTATATACAGCTGCTAATGGAAAAATCCGTATCCTTCAATGTGGCCATGATATTGGAACGGGGCGATTACATTCATATACTTTACGAACAACATAAACAATTGTGCGATTATATTGAGCAGGGTTTTGGGGAAAGTGCATTAAAATTATTGAGAGAGCATATTGACTTTGTTAAAAAGGTATGCTAGTATCCGATTGGTCAGACCAATCGGATTTTTTTATAGGCCTTTATACCTAAAATCCATTGACTGATTCCCACAAAAGTTGGAGGTGTTTGTTTTTCATCATGAAAATACTGGTATGTATTAAACAAGTACCTGCTAGCAGTCAAGTAACCGTGGATACCGAGACAGGGGTTTTACAGCGCTCGGGACATGCCGCAAAGCTTAACCCATATGACGAATATGCTTTAGAAACCGCATTGCAAATCAAGGCTCACATTGGCGGTTCGGTTACGGCCATAACCATGGGTGCGGCTTTTAGCGCCGACATCCTTCGAGAAGCCTATGGCTTTGGTGTGGACGGCACGATTCTTCTCACCGATTATGCTTTTGCCGGTGCGGATGTACTCGCTACCAGCTTTGCCCTTTCTCAGGCAATACAGGCAGCAGGCCCTTTTGATTTGATCATCTGCGGCCGCCAAACCACCGACGGGGATACGGCTCAAGTCGGACCCGCTTTAGCCGAATGGCTCGGCATACCCCATGTCAGCTGGGTCAGCAAAATTGTAGATGTTGATTCAAATAAAATGGTGGTAGAGCAAGACATGGGCCATTTGGTGGCGGATACCACCATGCCATACCCTTGTTTGATTACCGTGGAAAAGGATATTTTCAGGCCTCGTTTGCCTTCTTATATCACACTGAAACGTACACGGGATTATCCCATTAAAACCCTGACACTGGCCGATTTGCCCTGCACAAACCCGGGACGATATGGCCTTTTAGGCTCCCCCACCCAGGTAGAGCGCACCTTCCCCCCCGAAGCCGGCCTGCCTGCCGAAGCCCTGACAGGTACAAGCCAGGAGGTTGCGGGACTTATTTATAAAAAAATAGGAAAGCTCAAACTGCTTTCGACTAAAACAACCCTAGGAGAGTCGGCCATTGATTAAATTACAACAGAGCTTATGCGATGGCTGCGGTCTTTGTGTGGCTTCCTGTCCTTACGGCGCTATCGCTATAGAAAATAATAAGGTAAGTATTACCCCGTCATGTACAAACTGCAGATTATGCCTAACCGCCTGCCCGCAACACGCCATTATAGAAGACGTAAACCAACGGTCATTGATTGATAAATCAATGTATAAAGACATTTTGGTATTTGCGGAACATGCAGAAGGTCACATTGCCCCGGTAACTCTTGAACTGATAGGCAAAGCCAGGGAACTGGCTCAATCCGTTTCACAGCAGGTATGCTGCCTTTTTATCGGGGATGATACGGCAAATACGGCTTCTGTTGCCGCAAAACTACTGGATTTTGGCGTGTCCACAGTCTACACCTATTTACATAAAGAATTAGAGCACTTTAAAGCGGATACATACACCAATATATTTTATGACTGCGTCAATCGCTGCCACCCTACGGCCGTATTGGTCGGCGCAACGGCCATAGGACGCAGCTTAGCACCCAGGGTTGCCACCCGCTGCCAAACCGGTCTTACCGCTGATTGTACGGGGCTTACCATGCGGCCTAACACGGATCTTATACAAACACGGCCCGCCTTTGGCGGCAATATTATGGCGCAAATTGTGACCGAGCAAAACCGCCCCCAGTTTGCCACGGTGCGGGAACGCGTCATGGATATGCCAAAAAAAGTTCAACCCTTTGGCATCATAGAGCATATACAGGTTACACCCCACATGCTGAGGTCGGATATAACCCTTGCCAATATACGCACAAAACAGCTGCCTGAAGGTATAGAACACGCGGATATTTTAGTGGTTGCGGGTAAAATCATTAAAACCCCGAGGGATATGGAAATGCTTCAGGAACTTGCAAAGCTGCTGGGAGGCCGCGTAGGTGCCACTCGTCCCGTGATCGAGGCGGGGCTGGCGGATCATACTATGCAAATTGGGCTTTCGGGCCGCTCGGTACGGCCAAAGCTGATTATAACCTGCGGAGTCTCCGGGGCAGTACAGTTTATTGCCGGGATGAAGGCTTCGGAGCATATATTTGCCATCAACACAAACCCCAACGCTCCGATTATGAAAATCGCTCATTATGCCGCCGTAGGCGATGTATTTGAAATTGTCCCCGCGCTGATAGAGAAGCTCAAAAGAGAGGAGGGCTCCGTTGTCATATAAAGAAATCACATCGGAAGATATTTTATATTTGCAAAGTATCCTATCCGTGGAACAGGTACTGACAGGGGATGATGTTCACGACGACTACTCCCATGATGAAATGCCGGAATACGGGCGTTTTGTCCCTAAGGTTGTAGTGCATGCCGAGTCCGCCATGGAGGTTTCGGCGGTTTTGCGGTATGCATCGGATCAGCATATCCCGGTAACACCCAGAGGTGCGGGTACCGGTCTCTGCGGCGGGTGTGTGACCATCCATGGAGGGATACTGCTTTCCCTCGCCGGGATGAACCGCATTTTAGAGGTAAACAAAGACGCCATGAGTGTCACCGTAGAGCCGGGAGTATTACTTTCTCAACTGGCCGAGCATCTTCAGGAACATAAACTGCTGTATCCCCCCGATCCGGGAGAAAAAACCGCCACCATCGGCGGAAACTGCATGACCAATGCAGGGGGTATGCGTGCGGTTGCTTTTGGCGTTACCCGAGATTACATCAAGGGGATCGAAGTTGTTTTGCCAAGCGGCGAAATCATTATGCTGGGCGGTGACACCGTTAAAAACAGCTCCGGATACAGCCTGCTGCATCTGATGATCGGTTCCGAAGGGACCCTGGGAGTGGTCACAAAGCTGATATTAAAAGTAGTGCCTTTGCCGGAGCATTTCGTTTCATTATTTGTTCCTTTTGATGATATCGACAAATGTGCCAGATCCGTGCCGCACCTACTGGCTACATCCCCCGCCACCTTGGAATATGCCGAAAAGGAAGTGTTATTTGAGGCCGAGCGGTATTTGGCAAAGCCCTTCCCTCACTCCACCGCCGACGCTTATTTGATTGTATCCTTTTACGGAAGCACCAGGGAATCCATGGAGCCAACACTGGATAAAGCGGCAGAAATCTGTATGGCTCAAGGCGCCCTGGATGTATTTATTTCCGATACCACCGAACGGCAAGAAGCCATGTGGAGTGCCAGAGGCGCCTTTTTGGAAGCGATTAAAAGCTCCACCCCCGCTATGGACGAATGTGATGTGGTACTACGTATCGATAAGGTGGCCCCGTTTATAGCCTTTACAAAGGAACTGGCCGCCACGTATCAAATACGCATCAGAAGCTTTGGTCATGCGGGAGACGGCAATCTGCATATTTATGTGTGCAAGGATACGCTGGATGACCAAACCTGGGAACAAACCGTGACTGCCATTATGGATGCACTCTATAAAAAAGCCGCTGAAATGGGCGGGCAGGTTTCCGGAGAGCATGGTATCGGACACGCAAAACGGAAATATTTACTGAAAAGCCTGGGCAGTTTGCAAATAGATCTTATGCGAAAGATCAAGACGGCATTTGATCCGACAGGGATTTTAAATCCGGGTAAAATATTGATTTAAAAGCTGATTTTAAGGCTAATTTAGGCAAAAGCCTATGAGATGAATAGGAGGACAAACATGAAAGTACAATCAGGTATCGATCGCATCGATTCATACACCCATGTGTTAAAAGACAAGCGGATAGGGCTTGTCACCAATCATGCCGGTGTAAACAGGAACTTTGAAAGTACGATAGACGTACTTAACAGCCGTTTTAATCTTGTCAAATTATTTTCGCCCGAACACGGCGTCAGAGGCAACCTGCAAGCCGGTATCCATGTGGACGACTATGTGGATGAGCGGACAAAGCTGCCTGCCATCAGCCTTTACGGCAAAAACAGAGAATTTAACGAAGAGATGGTAGGCGATATCGATGTGATCGCCGTTGATCTCATCGATATCGGTTCCAGATTTTGGACCTTTATTTACACAATGGCCTTTGCCATGCAGGCCTGTAAAAAATATGGCAAAACATGCGTAGTCGTTGACCGGCCTAATCCGTTAAATGCCAATGATGTCGAAGGAAATATCTTAAATCCGGATTTCGCCTCCTTTGTGGGACTGTATCCGATTGCTATCCGTCACGGCTTAACCTTTGGGGAGCTTGCCAAACTGTTTAATACGGAATACGGGATTGGCTGTAACCTGGTGGTACTTGAGATGTCCGGTTACCGGCGGGATATGTTTTTTGAAGAAACAGGGCTCCCATGGGTACTGCCTTCGCCGAATATTCCCACGGTTGAAACCAGCTTTACCTATGCGGCCAATGTTCATTTTGAAGGTACCAACGTATCGGAAGGCCGGGGTACCAACAAGCCTTTTACCTACATCGGCGCCCCTTGGATTAACGGAGATAAGTTAGCGGATCATATGAACGCTTTAAAGCTTCCGGGCATCCACTTTAGAAGCCATTATTTTTCACCGGTTTTTGTGGCGGGTGAGGAAATGTTTGCCCGTTCCAAATACAGGGATCAATTATGCAGCGGTGTGGAAGTTCATGTGGTGGATAAAAAAACAATTAAGCCCGTTATCAGCGGCATAAGCTTATTATATGCCATCCGGGATATGCATAAAGAGTTTGAATTTTCGCCGCCGTACCCGGGTTCCACCGTTCCCGCCATTGACAGGCTTACCGGCGACTCCTATATCCGGGAAGGAAAATACGATCTTAAACAGCTTCAGGAGCTGTTTGATAAAGAAAGTGCCGAATTTGCAAAAACAAAAGCAAAATATCATATTTATGAATAGGCACTAATCCCCATTAGAATCTGCTTAGCAGGCGGGAGGTCTCAAATATATGAACGCAATGTTAGCTAAAGGCGGCATTAAACCCAAAAAGCCGAACAACCTATGGGCAAGGATCTACAAATGTAGATTTCTATACTTCATCATGTTTCCGGTGTTTATTTTCTATTTCATTTTTAGATATTTGCCTATGTGGGGACTCTTAATCGTTTTTCAAGACTACCGCCCGTTTTTAGGTCTGCGCGGATCCAGTTGGGTCGGTTTCGCAAATTTTCAAAACTTTTTGACCAACCCTATTTTTTGGAATGTGGTTGCAAACACGATTATTTTAAGTATCTATGGGATTCTCTTTGTATTTCCCGCCCCTATCATCTTGGCGCTTATGCTAAATGAAGTGAGGAATATGAAATTTAAACGGACGATACAAACCATAAGTTATTTGCCGTTTTTCATTTCCACGGTGGTTATTGTCTCTTTGGTAACGGGCATACTCTCGCCGACAACGGGGCCTATCGCCCAAGTGTACCGGTCATTTGGTATGCAGCCGGTCCATTTTTTGGCCAATGTTGAGTATTTTAGGGCCATCTTTACACTGTCGGATATTTGGCGGACCATCGGTTTCTCTTCAATCATCTATCTTGCGGCTTTATCGGGGATAGATCCGGCACTGTACGAAGCGGCCACCATCGACGGAGCCGGACGCTTTAAGCAGATGCTTCATATCACCGTACCGGGGATCATGCCTACCGTTGTCATCTTGTTGATTTTACGTGTCGGCGCTATGATGGAAACTAATTTTGAAATGGCTTTCCTTTTGGGCAACCCGGCCAATCGTCCCAACGCGGACGTTATCGCCACTTATGTGTTTAGGACGGGTATCCATCAGTCTAATTTCTCTTTTGCAGCGGCGGTAGGGCTGTTTAATTCGCTGGTAGCCCTTGTCCTTGTATGGGGAACCAACCGGTTAAGCAGTAAATTAACCGGCAATTCGTTGTGGTAGGGGGTAGAATATGACAGCCACTAAACCTAACTTGGGCAGGTCCAAAACACAGGCCAGCAATAAAATTAAAGAATCTTGGTCCAGAAAACTGTTTGTTGTACTTAACGGGACCCTTTTAATCGGTCTTTGTCTCACCATCGTCCTGCCGTTTTTGCGCATTATCGCCATATCTTTAAGCGGCGTTAACGCCGTCAGACGCGGCGAGGTTATGTTTATACCCGTAGACTTTACCTTGGACGTTTACAGAAGAATCTGGGAAAACGGAGCCCTATTTGTCGCTTACGGCAACACATTGTTTGTAGTTATTATCGGGACTTTTGTTAACCTGATTTTAACGTCCTTTGCGGCATACGCCATCTCCAAAGAGTATCTGCCCGGCGTTAAATTTTTTACGGGTATGATTATTTTGACCCTATGGTTTGGAGGGGGTATGATCCCCACATTTCTTGTGGTGCAAGGTGTTGGGCTGTTTGACAGCCTGTGGGCCTTGATCTGGCCCACAGCCATATCCACATTTCATGTGGTGATCATGCGTACATTTTTCAAGCAGCTTCCCGCAGAGCTTGAGGAAGCGGCATTGATTGACGGCTGCAACGAGGCGCAAACCCTGTTTAGGATCATTTTGCCTCTTTCTAAACCGATTATGGCTACCGTCGCCTTGTGGATCGCCGTTTTCCGCTGGAACGATTTTACCCAACCCTTTTTATATTTAATGAACCGCAGCCTGTTTCCGCTGCAGATTGTGCTGAGGGAAATTGTTTTGGCCAATAACGCTGCCGCCTACGGCCTGGAAGGCGCAACCCTGATAGACGATACCACCGTCAATGTGGTAACGGAATCACTGCAGTACGGCGTCATTATATTTGCAACTTTGCCAATCATCATGGTATATCCTTTCTTGCAGAAGCATTTTGTTAAGGGTGTTTTACTTGGATCTGTAAAGGGATAAACGATTGGAATATAGTATTGTAAACGCACATTCATTTTAAAAATGAGGAGGATGTTATGAAGAAACTGATTTATGTAACCGCTTTAGCTATGTCAGCCATGCTGCTTTTTGCCTCATGTGCCCAGGCGGGCGGAGGCGGAGGTACCGCACCGGCTGCCCAAGGTGGCCAAGCCGCAGCTCCTGCAGCAGACGGACGTATGTTTGACGAGACTTTTCACATCAGATGGCTGGAAGTAGGCCGTCCGTACATGTTTGATGAAAACAACCTGGTAGAACAGGAAATTAACGAACGCTTGAATGTGCAGATAGAGTATATTCAGGTGCCTAACGCGGAGTTTGTTGAGCGGCTTGGTATCATCTTGGCATCCAGGGACTTGCCCGATGTCATAAACTTTACCGCCATGCTTAATGTCAGCGAATGGGCGGCCCAAGGCGCCATCATCCCGTTAGATGAATTGGTAGCCGAATACGGCCCCAATATCAGACGTACCCATACGGAAGAAGACTTTATCCAGGGACGTTCTGCCACAGACGGCTTGTTGTGGGCGATCCGCGGACTTACGCAAGTATCCGGTTCTCACACAGTGATGTGGCGGGGTGACTGGCTTGAAAACCTGGGCCTTACGCCCCCAAGATATCTTCACGAGTTTCGGGCTGTACTGGAAGCGGTGCGGGACGGTGACCCACGTGGGGACGGTTCCCTTGATGTTATCCCGTTTTCCGGCCATTTGAATCCTTTTGAAAATGCCTTTGGCATCCAGCACACTTACTGGCAGCTGTATGATGACCGTATTATCAACCGTTTCGAACATCCACATTACATTGAATATCTGGAGTGGATGGTAGATTTTTATGCCGACGGTTTACTGGATCCGGAATGGTTTATCCGGATTTTAACCAATGCCGACCAGGAAGAGCCTTTCTTTGGCAATCGCGCCTTTATGGCACAGCAATGGGCACAATTTGCCCAAACCGCCACAGAAACTTTGCAAGAGGTTATCCCGGAAGCTTATATGCAGGTATCCGATCCGATCATAGGCCCACACGGTCACCAAATGATCAGAGACCGTTCCCGTTGGTCTACACCGACATCCATCAGCTCACTGGCAGACCGTCCGGCGGATTTGATGCGCGTCATCGACTGGTTTTACAGCGACGAAGGTATCCTGCTCACAAACTTTGGTGTCGAGGGTCAAACCTTTGAATATATCGATGGCGAGCCAAGACTCCTTCCGGAGTACGCCAGCTTTGTTGATTCTCGCCGTGTAGGTATGAACAACACCCAAAGACCCAATTACATGCTGAGCTCATATTTTTTCAACTGTATGCTGGGCGGCTTGACTCCGGACGAAGTGGAAGGGCCGATGGCCCTGTTCTGGGACGGCTTTACACGTAATATCCCATTCACATACCGTCCAATGCCGGTCATTACAACCCCAGCTTTTACCGCTCACTGGGCAAATATGCAGCAAATCCTCAGGGATTCTGAAATTCAAACGATCATCGGTACTCAAAGTATTGAGGATCATATACGCACCATTGAGCAACAAAAAGCCGCAGGGCTTGACGATATCACCAGAGAAAAGAACGAGGCCAATGATATTTTAAGAGGCCGATAAAATCAGGATAGACATTTCACTATCAGATCAAAATTGTGGGGCTTATCCTCACAATTTTGATCTTTTTTTACAAGAAGGGGGAAGACTAATGAAATACGGACCCGTTATTACCGGTAAAAAGGCTGTACTTGCATCAGGGCATTATTTGGCAACACAGGCGGGTATGCAGATAGCGGCTATCGGCGGCAATGCCGTGGATATAGGTGTTGCCGCCGGTTTTGCACTTGCGGTGCTTAAGCCGTGCGAAAACAGCTTTGGCGGCGAATGTCCCATCATCATATATTCGCCCAAAGAGCAAAAAACAGTGGCGATCAGCGGTATGGGTTATGCTCCCCGGCGAGCCACCATTGAGTGGTTTGAAGAAAATGAGATCCCTTTGATCCCGGGCATCGGATATTTGCCGGCAACCGTACCGGGCTTGGTGGGCGCTTATTTGTGTGCGCTTAAACGGTACGGCACGCTGCCTTTGTCCGAAGTGCTTGCCCCGGCCTATGCGCTTGCCAGGGATGGATTTCCCGTATACGGACGTTTACATAATACAATCAAATCCGTAGTACATCGTTTAACCCACGATTGGCCTACCGGCAGCGCTTTGTATTTGCACGATGGTAAAGTGCCTGAAGTAGGCAGCTGTTTTAAAAATCCTGCCCTTGCCGATACCATCCAAAAGCTGATAACCGCGTCGTCGAGCGTACCGGACCGGGAAGCAGGGATCGACGCAGCCGAAAACTGTTTTTACCGGGGCGAAATCGCCAAAGAAATCATCAATTTTTCCCACAACAATCCCTGTATCGACTCTACGGGACGCACCCACAAAGCACTGTTAGACTTAGAAGATTTTGCGCAATATCAAACCATTGTAGAACCTACGGTCTTTTGTGACTATAAGCAATACACCATACATAAATGTTCTGCCTGGACCCAGGGACCGGTCTTTTTGCATCAGCTCAAGTTATTGGAAGGTTTCGACCTTTCTGCAATGGGGCACAACAGCGTTGAGTATATTCATACTTTAACCGAATGTGCGAAGATTGCATTTGCTGACCGGGAACGCTTTTATGGAGATCCGCTTATGTCGGACTTTTCCATTGACTCTCTGTTGGATCCCGAGCGTATCGGTAAGCAAATCACCGAGATAAATCCGAATAAGGGCCTTGAAACCATACCGCAAACCCGGGATGAAATAATACGGGCGGCCAATATCCCGGCCGAAACACAAAAAGAAGCGATCCACGATACCACCCATTTTGATGTGTGTGACGCCGATGGCCTTATGATGTCGGCTACCCCCAGCGGCGGCTGGCTTTCTGCATCGCCCCTTATCCCGTCTCTCGGGTTTCAGCTGGGTACACGGGGCCAAAATTTTGGGCTGCGCAGGGGCCATCCCAATGCTTTGGCCCCGCGTAAACGGCCTCGTTGTACGCTGACGCCCACCCTTGCGTTTCGTGATGGAAAGCCTTGGATGGTATTTGGCACTCCCGGGGGAGATAAACAGGATCAATTGGCTTTGCAGTTTTTCTTAAATGTGGTGGAGTTTAATATGGATATACGGGACGCCATGGATGCGCCCAGCTTCTTTACCAATCATTTTTTGAACAGTTTCTATCCGCGGCAGGCAGAACTTCGTTCCCTTTATCTGGATCGAGAAATTGACTATGATACTATGCTTGCTTTGCAGGATAAGGGGCATATTATACGGCTGTTACCCGGTTTTACAAACGGGCAGATGAATGCCGCCGCGTTGGAAAATGATTGGATAACCGGTGCCGCCTGCAGTAAACTTGATGGTCAAGGTTATGCGGTTGGGTGGTAACAGTGAGTAATACCAATATCATTTAAAAAACTGTGGTCAAAGTATGCTTAAAGCAACTTTAGCCACAGTTTTTTTATTCTCATTTATCTTGCATCGGGCTACTTTCCCTCATCAATTCACTTACTTTAACAAACGGATTACGGTACCGCCGCCGGGATTGTGTTTTATCACCATATTCAATGGCCTTTGCCGGACACCAGCTTATGCATGCGACACACAGCTCACAATGATGCAGCCATTCGGGTTTAGCACCGGCCATCCGTATATTTTTCACCGGGCATACCTTTTCGCATAATCCGCAACTTGTGCAGGCATCACCAACATTAAATGGAGCATCCAATTTTTCGATATTTTTAAAATGATTTCGTAAAACGAATGGGTGGGACCTAACCAGCTGCTTACCTGCGGATATATCCTTCGCAAAGGTGCTTAGATGTTTATCTGTGTTATCCTTTGTGGTTTCACCTTTACTGGGATCGGCAGGATCATAATACAAAACATTGTTGGCCGACATACTTATACCTTTGCCGTAGTTTAACCGCAATCCTTTTGCTTTCAGTAATCTTTTTGCGGCAGCAACACTGCCTTGACCGGGGCCGCCCATGGTTACAATGACAAAAATATATGTACCCGGCCGGATATCTAATTTTTCAATAAAATAATGGACGGCACGGGGAAGGTTGCAGTAATAGGACGGAAATACAAAGCCAACTTTTGCGCCTTCGCCGCCGATACTTCCGGAGGGCGGCTCATCAGTTATCTGGATGAGGGGGATATTGCCAAGTTGGGCAGACAACTTTCTGGCTGCGTATAGGGAATTTCCTGTGCCCGAAAACCAGTATATTGCTGAGTTATTGTTCATTGTGAGACCTCCGTCCGTCTTCTATCCACAGTTTTGCCTCGTACTACGTTACTCTACTCAGTTTAGCCGTCTCGGCGCATTTGTCAACTCAATTCTATGCATTTCCCCGGTTTCTATCTGCACGGTAAATACCACATTTTCAAATGTGCTGCCAAATCCAAATTCGTAAGTTCTAAATCTGTCACTTTCGCTGGTTCGCAGTGGCTCACCATACACCGCTATAATCTCTTCAATCGTAGAGTTTTCGGTGATGCCTCCCGGCAACTCAATTGGCAAAACAGCGCCATGATGGGAAAATTCAATCCTTGTTACAAATGTATGGGATACGGGCTGCTCATTGTCATCATAGTTTTGCACCATGGTGCGCATGGTTTGATTGCCCTTTCGCAGGACAGCGCCTGTCCTGCTGGTTTGCCCGGGTATCATCATATTTGGATCACTTTCAATCACCCAGCCATTGGCCACAAAAGCAGCTACTGGTGCAGGCAAGCGGTATAAGTCACCGTCAAATCTGACGGTAAAACTTGTCCAGTCATTTCCTTCTAATTGAGTTGGCGCGTCATATGCCAGTACAGCAGCAGGCAAATCTCCTTCAAAAGCCGGCAGCGGTTCTCTTGCAATGAAATTTTCCATTACTATGCGTGTCACGAGATCCGTTTCTATATTAATGCTAAGAGTCATTTGAGCACGCGCATTTACGGTGTATCGAAGACTTCTGATGGCACCTCCTTGACTCACATCGCTTGGTTCGCCATAGGCTGCAATCACTTCCTCATATGTGGAACCTACTGTGATATTTCCGGGGAAAATAAGCTCTACACCATTTCTCGCATAAAACTCATCAATGGAAATGCGTCCAATATAACTTTCGCTGAACGAAAGCACATTTGCAGTGGTATTCACGAAAGATACAAGTATCGTTTGGCTTCTGTTTCTTAGTGGTTCGGCCAGGCTAAACTGATTAGGGTTTAAGGTAATCTCCGACAAATCATCTCCCACCCAGCCATTGGCCTCCATTTCTGCATACGGAAACGGAAGGGTATAAATAATGCCGTTTAAACTGAACATAAAACTGTACACATCGTCACTGAGTTCGCCCGGCGCCGCCGATGCAGTTTCTACGGCTGATGTTTCGATGGCCTCCGATGCCTCAACGGCCTCCGGTGTAGGTTCCGGCGTAGATTCCGGCGCCTCAACAGCTTCCGGTGTAGATTCCGGCTCCGGACCGGGTGTTTCTGTAATCTCCGGCGTAGGTTCCGGTACAGGTGATTCAATAACCTCCGGTGCAGGATCCACCGGAGACCCTCCACAAGCTGCAAGACTCAAACCAAAGGCGGCTATACATACTATAATCAAAGATACATCAAATAATTTTTTCATCATCGACCTCTTTATCTATAACGCTTGAACGTTAATCATATTTTGTAATGTGCTTAAACAAATTGCTATACGGATAGTATGAGCTACCTTCCATCCGTCATAAAAATAACACCAAGCCAGTGGAAGCCATATATATCCACAGTGTCTAACAGCACCATAACCTCCAACGCGATCTCAAAAAACGCAATGTCGTCTAAATCAAAATCGGTTCGCAATGTTGCCCTGCCCGTCTCGCGGATAGAGTCGGCAAGTACAGGCGCGATCGTATCTCTGTCAAAAAAACGATCCGTCACATGAAAATATTCGCTGCTAACATCATCCGATCTATGATAGCCCAAGAAATCATTGAGCAAAAAGTTACTGTCTTCAACCAAGATGCTGCCGGCCACATCGTCAGGCAGATGCAAAAACACATTAAACAAAAATTCGTTAGAATTATTGGTTACATCAATGGTATGCCACTGCCCGTCAATATTAACGCGGTTCCAGGCATGGGGCAAAAAACCTTCCAGATAACCCGTCACAACGATAGACTCAAGCCCCGCCTCATCTGCCAAAAGTTTAAACGCAGCCGCATAACCGGCACAGACTCCCACACGATTAATGAGAATCCCATAAGCAGTAAACGAATTGTAATATCTGGGGTCTACACTGCGGAAATCGAACTGCTCGGCACTTTCCAGGGCCGCCCAATCATATTCTGCCGTTTTTACCAAAAATTGATTGATCGCCATACTTTTCTCTAAATCGGTCATACCGTCGGTAATGATCTCCCCGATGATCTCAGGCACAATGTGACGGATAGCATCCTGTTGCTCACGGATGGTATCCACCGGTTTCCTGTAATTTATAAATAAAAAATGCGTGCCGGGGATAGTGCTGGCTCCACTCACTTGAAGGATCAATGGATTTTGATATATTGCCTCAAATAAAGCATCACTTAACAACTCCCAATTGGCGCTCTCGGGAAATTCCGACAAATCAATAAATGTATTGGCTGCCAGCATATTATGGGCAAGGAAAGCGGAAAGGGCCGAATTTGCAAATACATTATCTCCGGTACGGGTTGCAATTTCTTCCGGGATATCCGGTCCTTCTTCTGTCGGTCTGCCCTCAGATAAGATGATGGTTGCCGCGCCCCCTCCACGGGATACGGCATCTTCCATCCGCCGGCGAAATGCTTCCAGCTCTTCCCGGTATGTATCGGGATTGATATTCTCTACTGTTATCGCGCCCTGAAATGTGGTTTCTTCAATGACATAAGATATACGCAAATTTAAAACCGTTTCAAAATGTACATCCTGCATTTCACCTTCCGGGCTCTCGTCATACAGGACATATCGGGTTTCAAATGTCTCGATATTATCAAAATTATAGACGATCCTGCGCTGAACGATCCCTCCGTTAGCCATTATCAGAGGACGCTGCATGGGAAGCAGGCCAATGCTTGGAGCATATCTCAAGCTTCCGCCGGTCTCTGCGGCCTCTTCCTCGATGAGGGCTAAAGCAGGGAAGTGGGCCAGCCGGGCCGCCAGGTCCGCCCCATTGTGAATGGTCCCCATGGGAGAGTGGGTTTGGCTGTTTACGGCGATCACCGTAAAGTTTCGGATAGGACGATGGCGTCCTTCGGAACCGTCTTCAGGCATTTCTTCTTCATCTTCTATAGCCAAAAAATGCTGATTCATAGAAACCCATTCCGGATGGATCCAGGTCAACTCTGTCGTCTTGTCCACAGGCCACATCACCGATTGAGTAGTGAACTGCGGATCGACTTTTACGATCAGATAGTAATCTGCCCCTTCTACCGCTTCCCAACGGAAAGCGCCCCGGCCGTCTCTGGTCACAAAAAACTCCGATTGTGGCGCATCCAGTTGGTTTTCTAAGGTAAAGATATTGACATAAGGCCTTTCCAAAGGCAGCGCAGTGACAGGATCCACCAGCAGCGCCACATAAAAATGTCTGAGAAAGCCCCAGGTTTCCCCCCATTCTCCCTCATGGAGAAAAAACTCACCGCTTTCTTCAAGGGTCACCACATCGTAGGCAATCAAATCAAAGAAGGAGCCGAACACGCGCCCTATCGGTACACTGCCTGTAGGACGGATGATCAGCCGATTGTGCCCTTGGGGAACGGTGGGATCCATGCTATGAGTAATAATATCCCAATCCGCCCAAAGGGGTTGAGTCAGGTCTGCGTCCGCGAAAACAGCAAATATATCACTGATGGTTTCGAATGCTGTATCCGCCAGAATATCAAATTCCAGCTCTACATAAAATTCCTGATTTCTTGCCACATTCCAAAGACTTTCCTGATACTCCACAGTCTGTGTATCAGCAAACGCTTCCCGTAGGTCAGAAACCAGTGTACAGGTGGAAATGACGTTTTCGTTCGGTGGCGGCGGCTCCTCCGATTGTGTTTGTAGCGGCAACTCCTCAGTTTGAGAATAATCAGGGTCTGTATACCCTTCTTCCGGCAGAGGATCATCGCCGCATGCCACAATGCTAAGCAGCACAGCGCAAACGAACAGCAGCGCCAAGATACGAGATGTCTTGGTTTTCATGTGCAACCTTCTTTCTTTTTGCGATTGCTTCACCGGCGATAGCGGGCCCACTATCGCCGGTTTGCATATTTATACTAATCCGCGTTTAAAATCCTACCTGTCTATCGGTCAGAACGCTCCGCGCAGTGGCGCGGAACTTCCCTCTGTCAGGAAGGTTTTAAATGCGGATTAGTATTAACACAAGCTAGGTGCACAGAAAGTTGCATCTACTTGAAAAAAATTTTAATACGAGACAAAATGATGCAGCAAATTCACGAATTCACGCTGTTCCAGCCCTTGTGCAGAAAGTAAAAACAGATATCCATCTTTTAGAAAAGCACCGTAGTAGCTTCCTATCGTTTCCGAAAATCCGACCCCCACCGTGATCCCTGCTATTTGAGACCCTTCCACTTCAAAAGGCAGCGGAAGCAGTGAAGGGTTGTCAGTGAAGGTAACGGAGAGAGTTTCGCCGTTTTCTCCTTGATAGACCGCCCTGCCCACAATAGCTTGGGCATCCCCTAAGGGATCAGAAAAATATGCGGTTATCCCGCCCTCCGGCGGAGAAAATCCGTCCGGTATATATGACGGCAACACGCCGGGATAGTCTTCCAAAGGCAGGTTTCGACGCAGCGGAAAAGCCGGTGATAACCGAAGCGGCGGTACAAAATCCTCTGTGGTAAGATCAAAAAAATATAGCGCTCCATCCTGCAAAACCACCACTTCCACGCGTTGGCCCGGGGGCAGATCCGACACGATCAAATCATTTTCACCCGTACCCAGCCAAATGCTGAGCCCAACGACGAATACAATTGCAGCGGCAACCGTTCCCATTGCCCAACGCACATACACAGCCTGACCCTTTTTTGCCGTTTGGGCTTGGAGTAAGCGACGCGTTTTCTCTTTTAACTCGGGCGGTGTTTGAATTTTCTCCACGGCCTGCTGATATTTATTATGCATCAACGACGTCCTCCTCCTCTGCCCAGACTGATTGCAGCTCCAGTCGTGCGCGACGCAGCCGGGATTTAACCGTATTTTCATTGATAGCGAGAAGAACCGCAATTTCTTTATTTGAGTAGCCTTCGTAGTAAAACAAATGGATCACTTCCTGATGTTCGGGAGATAGAGAACGAACGGCCTCTAACAGCTCGATATGGTCGTAGCCGAGATCACTTTGGCCGGAATACTCATCTATACCCACTGTTTTTTTCTGCCAGGAACTCTGATAATGGCTATTGCAGCAATTAAGGGTACAGCGAATAAGCCAGGCTTTGGCGTGTTCATGGCTTTTTAGTTTGCTAAGATGCTTGACCAGACGCAAAAATACTTCCTGAAAGATGTCGTCCGCATCGGCGGACTGCCGCATCCGCACAAAAGCGATTCGGTAGACCATGTCGGAAAACTCATCAAATAAGGCGATCGCATCAGGCCTAAACCGGGGGTCTACCTGCTCTATGCTCAGCAAAATACCAAACAGCATCAATTCATCTCTCCATGCATAGGGATATGATTTTAAATCGGTGTCATCTATTGCTGAAGCCCGTTTCAATTTCATCTCACTATAGCGTCAATTAAAACACCACTTATTTCCCTTAAAAGTTGCATAACGAAATATTATTGTAATGCTTAATCCATCCCTCGGTCAAGATTTTGACGCGTAGAGGCAACAGTGAATTCAACGAAAACGGTTTTGAGAGAAGGGCGTTATAAAAAACAGGAGTTGCTATCAAATCGCAACCCCTGTCCATAGGAATTTGTTTCTGTTTATGAAATTGATCTGCCGGTGCATAATTAATGAATAGACGTCACCCGATACTTGGCCTCGGCCAATTTTTCTGTAATACGCCCCACAACATCCGTATCCAAAATATCCAGCTTCAAGACGATTTCATGCTTCCTATCACCTTTGTCGTACGTACTGATACTGCTGATATTTACGTTACTTTCCGCCAATATCCGAGAGACATTGGCCACCACTCCCACATCATCCTGTACCTCTAATGCAATACGGGTACCCTCATTGTCTACCCCCATCAAAATAATAAGCGCCCTAAAAATATCTGTCTGAGTCACGATCCCCACCAAAGTCCTGTCCTTCTTGATTACCGGAAGGGAACCGATATCATTGGTATACATAATAGCCGCCGCGTTTTCAATCAATGCGTCCGGCCCCACTGTAAATACATCGGTCTTCATGATATCCCGTACCTTTGTGCGGGACATCAGATAATTGAGTTCGTATACACTTAAAGCCGTAGCCTTGGAGGGCCGTACCTCCGCAAGCAGCCGCTCTGTCAGCAAGCCGCACAGCTTATCATCCTTTAATACCGGCAGCACCTTATGCCGCCGCTCATATAAAATTTGAAATGCCTTATTTAATGAGGCGTCTTCCGTTACCGTAGCCACATCCTTAGTCATCATCTCAGATACTAGCATTTTCCCCTCCTCGATTGGCGAAAAATCGCCGCAAAAGCTGTCCGTTTCTGTATATTGTAGTAGGAGCAGGCCTACACTATGCCCCTAAATAGGCTTTTTTCACATTTTCGTTGCCCAGCAGCTCTTTAGCCGGACCGTCCAATACAATCTTACCCGTTTCCAATACATAGGCCCGGTCCGAAATGGATAGGGCCATATTGGCATTTTGTTCCACCAACAAAATGGTCATCCCCGCCTGGTTACAGTCTTGGATTATTCTAAAAATTTCTTTAACCAAAATCGGCGATAGACCCATAGACGGCTCATCCATCAGCAGCATCTTAGGGTTGGACATCAGCGCCCGCCCAATGGCCAGCATCTGCTGTTCCCCTCCCGACAAAGTACCCGCCGCTTGCTTACGCCGCTCGTACAGCCTGGGAAAAAGATCATATATCCGCTGATAATCCGTAGACCTGGTTAAATACGCCCCCAAAGACAGGTTTTCATGCACCGTCATTTTAGCAAAAACCCGCCGTCCTTCCGGCACCTGAACCAAGCCCAAAGCGGTTATTTGATGAGGCGGCAGCGTTTCTATTGACTGGCCTAAAAATTCCGCTTTACCTTCGGAGGCTTTTAACAGACCCGAAACCGTATGCATGATTGTGGTCTTACCGGCCCCGTTTGCACCGATTAGTGACACAATCTCCCCTTCATTAACCTGAAAGCTAACCCCTTTTACAGCGGCAATCGCTCCATATGATACATGTAAATCCCTAACCGTCAACATCAATTATTCCCCCAGATAGGCTTCTATTACACGGGGGTTATTTTTTATTTCATCAGGCTTCCCCGTTGCGATTATCATACCGTAGTCCAGCACAACCATCCGCTGGCATATTCCCATCACCAAGTTCATGTCATGCTCAATCAGTAAAATGGCTACACCAAATTTTTCTCTTATCAGTTGGATAGTTTCCATGAGCGACTGCGTTTCGCTGGGATTCATTCCGGCGGCAGGTTCGTCCAGTAGTAGCAGCTTAGGATGGGTCGCTAAAGCCCTTACAATCTCCAACTGCCTCTGCTTACCGTAGGGCAGATTATTGGCGTTACTGTCTGCCATATCAGCCATATCAAAGACCGACAGCAGCTCTAACGCTTCTTTATGGATTTTGCTTTCGTCCCGCCAAAAGCTGGGGAGACGAAAAATTCCTGACATGACACCATAACTCATTTGCGCATGTAAAGCCGTTTTTACATTTTCAATGACCGATATGCCTTTAAACAGACGAATATTCTGAAAAGTACGGGCCAAACCCATACCGTTAATCACATAAGGCTTTTTCCCGGCAACACTTTTGCCTTTTAAAAATATCTCACCCTCTGTCGGAGCATATACTCCCGTCAGCAGATTAAAGATGGTCGTCTTACCCGCTCCGTTAGGGCCGATCAGGCCTACCAATTCGTTATTTTCTATAGAAATATCAAAATCGGAAACGGCCCGCAGGCCTCCGAAATCTATACCCATACCCCGGGTTTCTAAAAGTGGTTGCTGCATACCGTCACCTCCATCTGCCCCCTGTTAATTTAGAAAGTACATACCTGGCAGAAAATTCGTAGGTCCCCATTAATCCTTGGGGACGGTAAATCATCATTGCAATTAAAATTATGGAGTATAAAAGCATCCGGTACATGGCAAAATCCCGCAAAAGTTCCGGTAGCAAGGTCAATACGATTGCCGCAATAATGGCGCCGGTAAACGAACCCATGCCCCCTAAAACCACAATAACAAGCAGTTCGATAGAACGCTCAAAACCAATATCCTGGGGCATTAATATGCCAATATGATGAGCCAAGACCCCGCCGGCTATTCCCGCAAAAAAAGCGGAGACCGTAAAACCAAAAATTTTATAGTATGTAGTATTAATGCCGGACGATTCCGCGGCAATTTCATTTTCCCTGATAGCAATCATAGCCCGGCCATGACGGGATCTTACCAAAGTCGTTAACGCAACGACAGTAATCACCATAGCCAAAAACACAACGGTTAAATTGGTTGTGCGGGGGATACCCATAAGTCCCATGGGACCGCCGGTTATGTTCATATTAAGCACGATAGATTGGACGATCTGGCCAAACCCTAAAGTGATAATCGCAATATAATCTCCTCGCAGCCGCAAAGCCGGTATACCGATGGCCACACCAAATAAGGCCGCTACAATGCCGCCTACTAAAAGTGACGGAATCATCCCCCAAGGGCTGGATACCCCCAGTTGGATAGAAAAAATCGCCGCCGCATAGGCACCTACGGACATAAATGCCGCATGGCCCAAAACCAATTGGCCTAAAAAACCGGCAGATAAATTAAGACTCACCGCCAGCATAATATTTACGCATATGACAATAAGCAGGCCTCTATGAAAATGATTAAGTACACCTGCATTTAAAAGAAGGTGCAATATCCCAAAAATAGCTAAAACCAAAACGGCATTTAATGCATATGCCTTAAAATTGGGTTTAACATCACCCATAGTAACCTCCTAGACTTTTTCACCGGTAGCCTTGCCCAAAATACCGGCGGGCTTAAACAGCAGTACAATAATCAGCATACTAAAAACAACCGCATCAACCAATTGAGAAGATATGTATGCAGCCGTCAAACTTTCAGCAATACCTAAAAGCAGGCCACCAAGCATAGCGCCGGGTATAATCCCGATGCCACCAACCACCGCGGCTACAAAGGCCTTTAGGCCAAGCATCATCCCCATAAAAGGATCCACCAACGGAAATGTAGAGGCATACAAAGCGCTGCCCACCGCCGCCAAAGCGGAACCAAGGGCAAAAGTGATAGCAATTGTGGTGTTTACATTAATACCCATCAAAGCAGCCGCACCGGAGTCCTCTGAAACCGCACGCATGGCTTTGCCGGCCCGGGTCTTTTTAACAATGATTTGAAGCATACCCATCATTAAAATCGATACCACAATGGTAATAACCGTCAGATTGCTGGCGGTAACATTCCCAAAGATCTGCACATGTCCGGGAACAGATAATGCCGGGAAAGGCCGGGGACTGGAACCCATAAATACCATAAAAGAATTTTGCAAAAACAAGCTAACGCCAATGGCTGTAATCAGCGCCGACAGACGAGACGCTTTACGCAATGGCTTGTATGCGATTTTTTCCATGGCCACGCCTAAAATCGCGCAGGTTACCATGGCTATGATAACCGCAGGTAAAAACGGAAGGCCCATGCGGCGTACTAAAAAGTACATCGCATAGGCTCCCACCATAATCACATCGCCATGAGCAAAGTTAATTAATTTAACAATACCATACACCATGGTATACCCAAGGGCCACCAAGGCGTAAATACTTCCGATACTAATGCCGTTAATCAGCTGGGCTAAAAATAGTTCCATAATTGCTCCTTAAGGTTCTACACGCCTATAAAGACTCGCTTCACCATTTTGAATGCTGGTGACTAAAACAGCCTTGATGGGATTTCCACCCGCATCAAAAGTAATATCTCCGGTAACGCCGCTAAATTCTAAAGCGGCTAAAGCAGAAATAATCGCTTCATTTTCCGTAGAACCGGCAGCCTCTATGGCCTGGGCCATAATCAAACCTGCATCAAAGCCCAACGCCGCAAACGAGTTTGGCGGTGTGCCATGCAACGCATAATAGCTCTGAATAAAATTTTGCACCATAGGTGACGGATCACCTGCAGAGAAATGAGAACTATAGAACGATCCGTTCAAAAGATTAGGATCATCAAGAACAGTAAATACGCCTTCCCATCCGTCACCGCCAAGCAGTGTGGCCTCAATGCCAAGTTCCGCAACCTGAGCGGCCATTAACGCAATAACAGGAAAGTAGTCCGGTAAAAATAAAACATCCGGATTTAATTCTCTAATGGTAGTCAGCTGAGCCCTAAAGTCCACGGCACCGCCAATATAGGCTTCCCATGCCACCACTTCGCCGCCCATATTTGCAAAGGTATCCCTAAAATTTTCCGCAAGGCCGGTAGAATAGTCCATAGCAGAGTCGTAAAGAATGGCCGCTGTACCCGCACCTAAAACATTACGAGCAAAATAGGCCATGGCAATGGCTTGCTGCGCATCTAAAAAGCAGGCCCTAAAGATAAAATCCCCGGGGGTGGTTACGCCATAAGCAGTTGCCGTTGGAGTAACCATAGGTATCCTGGTCCCTACATTAGCTTGGGCCACGGCTGTGGCCGGTCCGCTGGTCACAGGGCCTACAACGGCAACCACATTATCATCATGTACCAGCCGTTCAAAAGCCTGTACAGAATCTACGGGGCTGTGCATATCGTCGTAAAGTATGTAATTAATTTGAGCACCTAAAATACCGCCGTCTTCGTTTATTTGATCAAAAGCAAGCCGAGTACCGTTAGAAGATGAAATACCAAATACAGCGGCACCGCCTGTTAATGGCGCAACAACGCCGATTCTAATTTCGCTGGCATCCCCACCGCCTGCCGCACCGGCACAGCCTGTCAGCAGCGCTGCCGCCAGCATTCCTGTCAATAAACCTTTTATCAGTTTGATTTTCATAAAGTCCTCCTACACGCTTTTTTCATTATAATTAGCTACAAGATATTCTGAATATTCTAATACGCAAGGGAATAAATTGCAAGAAATTTTCCTATGAAGCGATATTTTTGTTATTGCCGTTTGAAAATATTTAAAGTGTACCACTGTAAATGTACGTCACCGAAATTGCCTCGATTGGCGAAAAACCGCCCCGAAAATTTCCCCATAAACTTCTTGTAAACACCCTCTAAGTTATGATAAAACTATGAAAAAAGAAAAAGGAGCTGTAAAACAATGGCGGATATTAAATACGAAATAACCAGGCATATCGGTGTCTTATCAGAAAGTGCCAAAGGATGGAAAAAAGAGCTTAACCTCATAAGCTGGAATGATCGCGACCCAAAATATGATATTAGAGAATGGGCGCCGGAGCGCGAAAAAATGGGGAAGGGTATTACCTTGTCTATGGAGGAAGCATCTAATCTTAAGCGCTTGCTTGATGAAATAAATTTATAAATACCAATATCATTTTCAATCCTTCCAATGTTTCCTACGCGACGCTTCGCCTCTTTTCGGCGAAGCTGCTCCAGTCCATTGTAAGGTTTCAAATTGATATTGGTATAATCCAGATATGGCGCAGATATACTGAATGAACATATATCGTGAAATGACTTTTAAACGGTCCTCAGTACAATGTCCAATAAAGTTGAAACCCGCCCGAAAACCTTATTTCGCGTTTTCCGGCGGGTTTGTCATTCTATTTATCACTCGATTAGGATTGTTTGCATTGAATTTTTATAATAATCAGCCAATAATCAGCAGCCGCCTCCCGCCTCCGGACAATCAGGGTCGGAACCAAAAACCCGGCTAAAATAGGTGACTAAAATCGATGTTAATTCGTCAGCTTCATCATCATTCATCCACTGCCATCCCCCTAAATCCGTGTCCTGCACACGATCTCTAAAAGACTGTAGGGCTCCTTGGTAGTGAATCACTTCACCATCTTCCACGAAAATAAGGGCCGGTACAAAAACACGCCTTATTGTATCATCCTCAAGTCCATCATATACAGGCGCGTGTTGGTCTAAAAGTTCCAATAAGCGGTAATACCCGGGCTGACCCTCCCTAGACTCGGTCAACACACCATCTTCCAGGGTTAAAATATTTCTGCAGCCCAGGATATTGCGATAGAGAATTTCCGTTACCCCAAAATCCACCGCCGCATCAATCAAAACCGGAATAAAACTTCTACACCATGGGCAGTTAGGAAAACTAAGAAATACTACGCCCGTGCCATTTTCAATCAAATCGTTTATCTCATCCCACTCGGCTAAAACAAACGGATTAATCTCGGGTATGTACATTTCTTGAAAAATAAACTCCTCGTTATGGGGGCTTGGCATGTTGTTTAGCGTTTCGTGTTCTATTTTAAACAAGATGGCATCTGTATATGCTGTATCGTATCCTTCGTAACCGGTAGAGCTATAATTTGTCTCATTGTCTACACTTGCAGCTGCCGAATAATGGCCTACACCTTGGCAGCCCACCATAGCGAGTACAACAACTACAAAAATGATTGACAACCCAAATTTATTTTTCATTTTCATTTCCATTCCCCTTTCATATCCTTTAGTTTAACCGGGTTCAATCGGATCTTGTGCGCTTAGCCAAGTTTACTTCTAGTAAACTAATTTTGTAACACTTCTAAGTTACTCAGTCTCTGACCATGACTTTTTTGACCTCTGTTAATTTTCCCGATTTCCGCAATGATGATATCTATTGATTGGGAATCTGTGATTTGCTGAGTCTTAATGGCTGAAACATCATATTCCAGGTTGCTCAGGCGTTGGTTGGTTTCTGACAAGCCTTCTTTCAACTCGAATATATCGCCTTGTATAGCAAGCTGACCTTGCTCTAAGATTACCAATTTGTTTAGTATCTGGCGTAAAACATCAAGATCCATGTGAATTCCCCTTCCTGCTATCATCCTATCGCGGTAATAAGTAGGCTCATAATAGCAGAATATTAATGGGCTGTGAAGACACTAGATGACTACTCACTGACTACACAAATTTGACTGGAAGTAAATGCAATACAACAAAATAAAAACCTCCGCAAATATCGATCTAATGCGGAGGTTTTCCCATCTACCCCTGTACGGATTCGAACCGTAGACCCAATGATTAAGAGTCATTTGCTCTACCAGCTGAGCTACAGAGGCGTACATTCGTGCTTTTCTACGTCCTTTTCTAAATAAAGCGCCATGATTCCTTCGCGTTAGACGCGATGACTACCTTACTCGGAGAGCATAATAGATGAGTTTTACGAAGCTGTCAAGTCTCAATTTATCCGGAAAGTAGCCGCACACGTCTATCACAAACAGTCAAGTATCGGCTGCAACTGCCTACCCTCCATAGCTTCTGCCATTGCCGGGATTACCCGATCCTTCAAAAACACAATTGACTTCGGCTTATTTCCAGGGTCGTCCTGTCCAAAGGGAACGAAATATATATTTTTTGTATTTAACAGCAAACCAATATTTTTAGCATTATTGCCCAAGGCATCATTGGTAGAGATAGCCAATACCACAGGCCTGTTATTGCGCAAATGAGACTTAACTGCCATGGTTACGGTTGTATCAGTTATCCCCGCGGCCAGCTTGGCCAAAGTGTTCCCGGTCGCAGGCAGCACGATCAGCAGGTCAAATAATTTTTGCGGACCTATAGGCTCCGCCTCCACTATCGTACGGATAATTGACCTACCTGTAATATTGGCCAGAGACTCTTTTAAATTTGCAGACGTCATAAAGCGGGTATCCGTCGTATCTGCCGCGTTGGATAATATTCCGGTCACCAGGGCACCCTCTTTTACGATATGCTCCACACACACAATCGCTGTTTCAAATGTACAAAAAGAGCCTGTAATGGCAAAGCCGATTCGTTTATTCTCAAAGGTCATTGGGTGCCTCCGCTCTTTTCCGATTCATCCAGGATACTATTAACCGTTCCCAAAATATAGGAAGCTGTGGTTACCGGCGCGATTTTTCCGGGAAGTGAGTTGGTGTACAGCACTTTTAGGCCAAAATCCCTGCTGTCGTTGACTTCTATCCCATAAGGGGGCGAGGCCAAATCTACAATAAGGGTACTTTTGCGGATATTGCGCATATTGTTCCGATCCAGCAGAATTTTGGGGACGGTGTTGAAGATTACATCGGCGTGTTTTAGATTGCTCTCCATGTCTTCGAAGTAAATGACTTTATGTCCGCTGCTTTCTGCCAGGGCCGCTGCTTCGTCGCTGTTTACTACCGCCAGTACTTTTGCGCCTATTCCTCTAAGCATTGCGGAAAGCACTTTTCCGATGCGGCCATAGCCAATGACCATCATTTGGTTGCCGTGGAGGGTGATGTCCGTCTCTTCAATAGCGATTTTAATGGCCCCTTCGGCTGTGGGGATCGCATTTTTGATCAAGAGCTCTTCTCGCTTTAGCATATCGGTTACATAAATATTGTATTTGCTGGCCAACTGCAGTAAATCCGGCTTTATTACTCCTGCCAAAAACCGTTGATGGGGCTTAATGAGTCGGAATAGATCCTCCACATAAATAGGTGCGTTATGAAAAGGCGCGTTAAGGGCGTCACCGTTATGTGAACATGGAATAGGGCCGATGATGCAATCCGCATCGCTGACGGCCTCGTATAGATTTTTGCATTGCATGGGCGTTTCCCGTTCGTAGTTTACAAAGCCAAATAGCTTGACGGTGTGTCCTTGTCCGGACAACATTTTTGCCAGCTCGATATTTCGTTTATCGCCGCCGACTACGGTAAAAGTCTTTGCCTCCAATGCCAATACCCCCTTGTATTGTATTGCTCTATTCACATAATAATCCGCGTTTAAAATCGTACTTGTCTATCGGTCAAACTGCCCCGTGCGGTAGCGCGGGGCTTCCCTCTGCCAAGCACGTTTCAAATGCGGATTATTATTATGATATGTCCTAGAGAAGTAGTGGTGACAATGGATTGAATGTGTTAGTATTGTAGGAGATTTACTCTGTGGAAAGTGGCTGGAAACCCGAGTATTAAGAGTCATAGATACTGTAATCACAAAGGAGAATGCAAATGACCGTTAGTGGAGCTGTCAAACTATATACCATGATAGTTACCAAAGAAGCCCAGCGCTTTTTTACATATCGCGGTAATATATTTGCGGGATGTTTAACGGGACTGCTTATGCTTGCAGCCAGATACGCCTTGTGGGCCGCCCTATTTGCCACAGGCAATGCACAAGACGCCACCTTAATCGAAACCATGACCTTTTTTGTGGTCAACGATATTTTAATGCTATGGATGGTTACCTGGTATGGAGATACCATCGGTGCGGACATTAAATCCGGTGATATTGCCCTGCGGATTATACGGCCGTTTCCATACCAGCTGCAGCTTGTAGCAAACGCCCACGCCAGATCTGTCAGTCAAACATTGACCCGGGGGGCGCCCATGCTTATCGCCGCCATTATTTTTATCGGCCTTATGCCGCCGGCATCCGTTGCCGCCGCGGTCTTTTTTATTGCCGCTACCGTATTGGGCGGGATAATCTACTCACTGGTAGAGTTGATCACCAGCTACACCGCTTTTTGGCTGACGGAATATTGGTATCTGTCCTGGTTTAAGATGGCTCTGTTTATGCTGTTTGGCGGCGCCATGCTGCCTTTGTGGTTTTATCCAGATTGGCTGCTTGCTATTTGTGCGGTACTGCCCTTTCAGTACGCCATCTTTATGCCCATCAGTATTTATCTGGGACGCATACCCGTCGGTGACGGTTTTTTTGTACTGGGGATGCAGCTGTTTTGGATCGTCGTATTGTTTGTCTGCGAACGGGCCTTGTGGCATCTGGGCCAACGCAAGCTGATTGTGCAGGGAGGTTAAGATAATGCATACGACACACTTATTGCTCCAGTTTATAAAATTCCGCTTTTTTGCCCTAATTGAATATCCAGGGGCTTATATCGCCGGGATTTTGGGTCAATGGCTTGTTTATGGCATAGAGCTGTTTATGATATTTCTTATGGTATGGAATTTCGGTACATTAGCGGGCTGGACACCGGAGGAGGTTATTTTTTTATTCTCCGTTTGGCTTATGACTTATGCCTTGGGTGCTACTTTTACATATAATATATGCCGCAATTTTGATCAATTGGTTATAAACGGTACCATGGATGAAGCTTTAACGCGCCCGATATCGCCATTTGCTTACTTAATTTTTACACATATCAACCTGGGGTACATCTCGCATATCACTTTAACAGCCGTTGCCCTGGGCATCAGCATTGCTCAGCTGGATTTTGCATGGTCAGTTTGGCAGTGGCTTTGGCTTGTGGTGTTAATACTGGCCGGATCGGTGATTACAGGCTGTATCATGCTGCTTTGTGAAATGCCGGCCATGCATACACGCTCCCGGTCACCTTTTGGTATGCTGTTTTGGGAAACCAGGATGTTTACCCGTTTCCCCATCAGTATTTATCCACAGTCTTTGCAGATTGTTTTTACTACCATTTTGCCTTTGGGTTTTATCAATTTCTACCCTGTTCAAGTGCTGTTGGGAAAGCAGGATGGCTTATGGGTACCTTATACAATTTGGATTTCTCCTTTGGTTGCGGCTTTGCTGGTGGGTATCACCGCTTTCTGTTGGCATAGGATGAGTCGGCATTATGAAAGTGCGGGGACATAAAGGAGGAACTATGGCGCAGATCGAATTAATTAATGTGGTCAAAGATTATAAAATACGTCAGCGGGAAGAGGGCCGGTCAAAGTTTATGGAGTTTGTGCGGCCTAAATATCAATTTAAGCGTGCGGTCGACGGCATCAATTTTTCTGTAGAACCCGGCGAGATCGTAGGCTATATCGGCCCCAACGGCGCAGGAAAATCCACTACCATAAAAATGCTTACGGGCATACTTACCCCTACCTCGGGTCAAGTCCGGGTATTTGGTCATAATCCCTGTAAAAACCGTATCCAAAACGCGATGAAAATGGGTGTAGTATTTGGCCAGCGTTCCCAGCTTTTATGGGATTTACCTGTGCGGGATACTTTTGAGCTGTTTAAGACCATGTACAGGATGGAAAATCAAAATTTTATCCGCCAGCGGGATCGTCTGATTGAAATGCTTGATATGGAAGATTTTTTATCCCAGGCTGTGCGGCAGCTGAGCTTGGGTCAACGGATGCGGGCTAATCTGGCTATGTGTTTTTTGTATCAGCCTCAGGTAGTTTACTTGGACGAGCCTACCATTGGGCTGGATGTGTTGGTGAAGGATAAGATACGGGAATTTTTAAAGCAGATCAATCAGGAAGAAGGCACCACTATACTGCTAACCACCCACGATACTCAGGATATTGAGCAGGTTGCTCAGCGGCTGATTTTGATTGATAACGGACAATTGCTGTTTGATGGCAATCAGGATGCTTTCCGGGATCGTTATCAGGGGTTGGAGTTTATGGTAGAGGTGGAATTTACTGAGCCACAGGCTTCTCTTGTTCATGAATATTTCCGTGCCAATGATATTAAAGGTAGCTTTCATTCTTATTGGGTGCCTTATGAAAAAATGGGACGGGGCGAGGCGATTACGTATATTGCTTCAAATTATTCTGTATCGGATATTAAGGTGCGGGAGTTGGGGCTTGAGGATATTTTGAAAAATATTTATGCGGAATGATACCAAAGGCTGTAATTTAGCGAAGTAAAAAGGTTTATCAAAATCGACAAAAGCGATTGAAGGTGCGAACTTGGAGGTATAAAATGGCATTTAAACTATGTGTCATCGGCTGCGGCGACATTGCCGGACGGTGTCATGGACCATCTTATAAAAAATATCAAATGGAGAATCCTGATTTTGAGCTTACTGCTTGCTGCGATATCGACAGCCAGCGTGCCGCAGCCTTTGAAAAAAAGTTTGGCTTTTTGCGCCACTATACGGATTTTAAGGAAATGCTGCAAAAGGAAAACCCCGATGCCGTTTGCCTGCTGATCAGTGAGGGACATATTGCGGAGGTCGGCGTCGAGATTATGAATATGGGCTTTCCCTTATTTTCCGAAAAGCCACCAGGGAAAAATAGCGCCGAGACTCAAACATTAATTGATACGGCAGAAAAAACCGGTGTAATCCATCAAGTCGGCTACAATCGGCGGGGTATACCTATTTTACAAAAGCTAAAGGAAATGATTGCCGAACCGATAGCAAAAAAAGAGCTGCAATACATTCGCTACGATTTGTATCGGATTGGACGATTTGATAATGATTTTTCCGATACGGCCGTACATGGCATCGATGCGGTGCGGTACTTAACGGGGGCTGATTATGAGAAGGTGCGCTTTTCGTATCAGGCGCTGCCGGAGTACGGTAAAAATGTGAAAAATATATATATGGACTGCCTGATGACATCGGGTGTTCATGCCCAGCTATGCTTTTGCACGGTTTCGGGGGTTGTATTGGAAAGGGTAACGGCACATGCGAAGGATAATACTTGGATGGCCAATATACCCATCTGGGAAAATGGATATGATTTACCCGGAGAGTTGACTCATATACGGGATAATCACACGCATATAAGGATGTCTGGTTTCGATTTATGTGAAAGTGATGAGTTGTATATGACAAATGGGTTTTATAATGAGAATAGGATGTTTTTTGAGAATGTGAGGAAGGGTATTGCGTGTCGCGATACTTTTAAAGAGTCGATGAATACGGTTTTGATCAAGGATTGTATTTTGTTGGGTAGGGATGGGTTTAACCTGTAGGGGGGATTATGACGGACCTTGAAATCATCGGCGAAGGCGCAACAACCAAAGTATACCGTGACGGCAATAAAGCAATAAAGCTCTATGTTAATGCGCCGCCTAATGAAGTTGAAAATGAAGCAAAGCTGCAATCCTATGCAGTAGAACTTGGATTACCTGTTCCAGCTGTTTTGGGTATACGAAAACTTGATGAATCCCTGGCTGCGCTTGATATGGAGTATATACCCGGTAAGCCTTTGCTTCATGAAAAAATGAATAAAGATGAGCGGCGTATTGCCATTCAAACTTTGGCGAAATTGCAATGTGTGGTTCACACTAAAAAGGCTTGTGGACTGCCAAAGCAGCATGACAAAATAACATGGAAAATTGAATGCAACAGCTACATCGGCAGTTCCGTCAAAGACAGATTGTTTTCCTTGCTTGAAAGTTTTGATACCAGCTTGGATAACTTATGCCACGGAGACTTTCACCCATTAAATATACTGTTTGATGGACAAAAGCATTGGATTATTGACTGGGTGGATGCCACAGCAGGGAACCCATTAGCCGATGCTTGCCGGACATATATAATTTTCAAACAATATATGCTACGGGCATCGGGGATTTATCTGCAATATTTCTGTGAAGAATCGGGGGCGAGTAAAAGCGAAGTGCTTGCATGGCTGCCTATTATTGCTGCCGCTCGGATGGCAGAAAATATGGATGATAGGGCTCGCGGCGTTTTAATTGAAATCCTTGATCAGTGGGAAAAAGAAAAATGAAAACTTTACCAAACCCACGACACATCGTATTTTTGGATATTTTCATCTGCGGTTATGATCGTCATATTTTCAACGAGTGCGGTTGCGACTATGATTCCGTCAAAAGGATCTCGATGAATTAGCGGAAGTGCGTTATATGCTTCAATATGCAAATAGTCAAGACCGATAATACCAAAGCCTCTCGTCCTTAGAGCTGAAAAAATGCCTTGCATACCTTCGGGAAGCGGTATTTTACCAATGCGATTCTTAATAGAAACTTCCCATAGAGAAGAAGCACAAACATACTTTCTTGCGAAACTGTTCGATAGCACTTGGCGCGCAGGTTCAGACAGCTTATCTGAATCAAAAATTAACCAAAGCAACACATGCGTATCCAAAATGTATTCCATCAAAACATGTACTCCTTCATTTCTTCCAACGGCTCGTCAAAATCATCTGGTATTTTTATTAACCCATCAAACTCGCCAATAGAAACCGGTTTGCCAAGAACTGGTTCGAGCAACAATCTCGGATTTTTCTTTACAGGTTCAGAAATAGGTTCAAGAAATGTTATCACTACCTCATATTGTCCTTCAACATCAATGGGTTGTTTCAGCTTGAAATTAACACCATCATAAATTGCTTTAACAGCATACATAATTCTTCCTCCTTCAAACTTACAATGTCCGGTTTATCAAAAACACGTCTTGCATTTTTAGCAATTTCTTAATTTTAGGAACATCATCCACATCGACGACATTCTGTATGAATATTATAGATACGCTTTCGGAGAACAAAGAATAACAACCAATTTGACTGTTATTAAGGGGCTTTGAGAAATAAGCTGTTAAAATTGTTTTCCCAACCCGGCTTTTTTTAGCACTTCATTTGCTGAATGACGACTTTTAATTTCCCCGTCCACAGAAGCGGTTCTTTTGGTAATATCGTTATACCAAATGACATGGTCGCCTTTGCCTTTTCTGGCAACGTAAAATCCATTGTCTGACAATATTTTTCGTACCTTTTTTGTGTAATCAGACATTATACTGCTGCCTCTAACGGTGTTATACGCTCGGCTTTGAAGTGCAACGTGACAGGGCCGGTATAATTGCATACAAATTCAAGCATATCAGGCATAGCGATTTTTACTCGCTCCATTAGAGCTTCTAATGAATTTGATTCCAATACCAGGCCGTATTTATCATCAGAAGCTGCTGTCCATCTTTGCGATTCGTTGTCAAATGTACAAATAATTATACAATCCATTTGTAAAACCCCTTTCAAAATACACTACAGCAAAAGTTTTGTTAAAGCCGACAATCTGCGCATTTATACACCGACAGAACCGGTACAGTGCGATACTGCCGCGGGCTTACATGCCTATCGGCACGTAAAAAAATGGGACTTGCGTCTACATAGCATACGCCGCAAGCACGATTCCACCTTGCTTTGTCACACGCAGGGCCTCGCTCATGGCCATGTGTTTATCTTCGTCGGTATATAGGTGATACATTGGCCCCAGTAAAAGCGTGATGTCGTAAGCGCAATCTGGGAAGCCTGATAAATCCATGGCGTTACTTTGGGTGATGGTGACGGTTTCACCCGCTTGATGTAGCGCATGGTTGTTAAAAATTCCACCGAGCCGTGCCGTGTCAACAGGCGACTGGCTTCGTCGCATTTGTCGTTGTAGTAATTTTCTAAGAACTGGTTGGGCTGTATTGTGGTTTCCTCTTCTTCTACGTATAATATATTAATGTTCGCTAGATTTCCTACCGTTACATTATAGCATAGGTATAATGACAATAAAATTCTTACTTCTTCAAACCCCTTTAACGAACCTCCAACCATACAAAAGAGATGAGGTGCTCAAATAATGTTATATTCAAAAGCTAAAAAGGAAGCTCTGGCTCTCCACGAGGAGGCCATCAGCAAATATAACTCAGCTATCACTGACGTACAAACGAGGTGTGAAATACTCTATACTGCACGGCAACAGTCCATCGTTCTCATAGAGGAAATTGAGCGCTTGATTAACAGCATAGCAAATACACCAAAGGAATTTGAACGTTCACTCATACTCATTGAAGCTTCACGTATGAAGTTTCGCGAGACAGAAAAATATGCCGCTGAGGCTTATCAGAATGCAATCAAGTCTGGTGTGGGAGCTGTTGCCGGTGTTGGAACAGGGGCAACCGTCGCAAGTTTAGCACCGACCGCCGCAATGTGGATAGCCACGACATTCGGCACAGCATCTACCGGCACAGCAATATCTACACTATCTGGAGCGGCTGCAAGCAAGGCAGCTCTCGCGTGGCTTGGTGGTGGCGCATTAGTAGCAGGAGGCAAAGGTATTGTTGGAGGTAATGCATTATTAGCATTAGCGGGACCCGTTGGCTTAGCAATTGCTGCCGTTGCCATAACGGGATCAGGGTTTATGATTGGTAAAAAGAATAAGAGAATATCCAATAAGGCCGTTGAAGAGGTTGAAAAAATAATCGTTGCCGAAGTAGAATTAAACAAAACACAGGAAATTATTTCAAATATACATAATAAAACTTCTTTACTCTCCAATAATGTTACAGGGCAGCTGCGCCAAGCAATGCTATTGGAAGGAAATAGCTACTCCTCTATGCCAGAAAGTGATCAGCTCTTGCTCGGCACTTTGGTCAACAATACCTTATCATTAGCTGAAATGCTTAACAAGACAGTAGAGTAGAGGTCGGAATTATGGATGCTTCCAAAATCGTTAAAAGTACACAGGAACAAGCAGCTGCCTCCTGGGTGGATTACCTTAATCAATTGCGCCTTAATGAATTGATGGCTAAACTTACTCAGCAGGACACAAACCTTGAAGGAGCTTTAGAAACGCTTAATAACCTAAAAATTTTTGTAAGTAATCCCGGTACTATACTCGGAAGTGAACTAACCAAACACGGAGAAATTGCAGAGCATGCGCAAGTTAACATATCAAACGCCCGACGGATTATTGAAGGACTAAAAAGCGAATACACTTTTGATGGTGTTGGAAGACTTGCGCCGGAGGATTATCTTCGGAATGGTACATATATACAAGCTAAATTTTATAATAGCGCAAAAAACACATTAAAAGCGATTGAGATACATCACAATAAATATCCGGACTATATAAAGAATGGTGGCAAATACCAAATCCCTAAAGATTACTATTCTGCACTTGAAAAATATGCAGGTATGTCACTAGAAGAAGGGGGAAAATTAACTAAGGAAGAGGGTTGGCGACTGTATGTAGCTGTGCAGAAATTCCTCGATCAATCTGGTGTTGACTTGAAAGATATTGAGCCGACCATTGTAGGTTATGATGATATTCAGCTAAATACAGTTAATAAAACAATAGCAAACGAACAAAACAATATAGAAGATACCGACCAAAGCCGTCGCAACCAGTTCCACGAAGAAAGCAAACCGACACTGCAGGAGGGCCTAAAGGCAACTGCTGCTTCGGCCGCCATTGAAGGTGGTATGAGTTTTTGCTTGAATGTGGCGAAAAAGTTAAAATCCGGCAAGAAACTCAATGATTTTACAGAACAAGATTGGAAAGACGTTGGTATAGAAACAGCTAAAGGCACAGGCAAAGGTACAATTCGCGGTGCAAGCATCTATACACTAACAAATTTTACAGCAACGCCTGCCGCTGTTGCTTCTGCATTAGTTACAGCATCATTCGGAATGACATCGCAAGCGTACCTTCTTCGTCAAGGAAAGATTACATCTGAGGAGTTTATCGAAAACTCAGAGATCGTTTGTCTTGATGTCACGGTTAGTGCTGTCGCCTCACTTATGGGACAAGTGATAATCCCTATTCCTGTGCTTGGTGCGGTTATTGGTAACGCTGTTGGCATGTTTATGTACGGTATAGCAAAAGATAATCTATCGAGACAAGAGCAGACACTCATACTCGGGTTTAATGAAAACATACAAAAACTGAATGAGCAGTTAGATGTTCATTACATGAATACTATAGAGCAGCTTCAGCAAGAATTCGCAAAGTTTAAATCTATTTCAGAACTTGCATTTGATTTGGATGTGAATGTTGCATTTGCAGGTTCTGTAACACTCTCTCAACTTGTTGGCTGTTCCGAAGGAAAAATCCTCAAAGACAAGGCAGCTGTTGACACTTTCTTTCTTGAGTAGGTATGGTATACAGAGATTTTAAAATCAATAAGTTGAATATCACCGCTTTACAGCTCCCACATCCCCCACCAACCCACGAAACACAACACCAAAAATCCGCCCCAGCGCGGCAACGAGAATCCCTGCCACAATTGCTTCCGGGATTCCATTGGCCACGATAATCCCCATTATAAAAGCATATACCGCTTCAATCGGCTGCTCGACCACGGTAGCGTAAGGCTCCCTAAAAAACAGATAAATCAAATGCAAAACCAGCAAAGTATTAGTCATAGACCCTACAATCCCGGTCAAAGCTAAACTCACCGTATCAAAGCGCTTTGGAACCAATTTCTTTAAACCCCCATAGAAAAACCAGGGTACAATCCCCACCATAATCCGGGGAATAAAAACCACTGCCAACGACCACCAGCTTCCGTAATCATCGCCGGGCAAAGAATAAAACGGCGAAAAAACAAACGAAGCCGCTGTAGGGGTAAACGTGTTTCTAAGTAAACTGGTTAACCCAAACATAAACCCAAGGATAGCCCCATATTTTGGCCCAAGCAGTATCGACCCAATGATAACCGGGATATGTACCGTCGTGGCATTTACTATCGGTAGCGGGATAAACCCAAGGGGCGTAAAAGCCAATATAAAAATCATTGCCACAAACATGCTGGTGAGTGCTATATATCTTGATTCGTTCCATGTATTCATGTATTTGCCCTCCATTCCTTTAAAAACTGTGCAATGGACTGATGCCGCGCACTGCGTTCATCGCTGACTGCACGCTTTGCTACTTCATATAGCGACGTGTTTAAAGTCCACCCATCTCGCGAGCGGTTTCCGTAAGCAAATAACGAAAACGCCGTTGCACCTATGGTGTATACATTGGTTATCTCATCCATTACCTTGTCTTTTGCGCATTCCTCCGGGGAAACATATCTTGCCGAGCCCATTAGTCCCAAATCTCCTACATAGGGTGATTTCTGATAGGTATCTATATCACAAATGATGAGCTTGTCCTTTTCGTAGTCATACAAAATGCTGCCATCGTAAAAATCCAGGGCAACATACCCTTTTGCGGCAACGTGAATATGAAATTCTACAATGTCTTCGAAGGCCTTCATCTTCTTTTCCACCGGCAGTTGCATAAATTTCATATAATCAGGTGAGTTTAGCGGCTCTATACCTATGGCTTCTGCATATTCAAATACGGCGGCAAAACCGCCGCCGATTTCTTCGGCATAAAGTAATTTAATCAAACTGTGGTGTTCCAAATTCCGATAAAGGTCAACCGCATATTTCAGGCGGTCAATGGCATTTTTAGTATTAATCTCGCCGTTAGGACTTGCAAAATAATTGGGGATCGGTGCCCCGGCAAATTTTACGAAATACCGCGTGCCGTCATTTTCTATTCCATCTATCCCAAAAGAAATATTGCCGGAACCTTGCTCGTCAAAAGCCTTGAACACTCTGCCATATTTGCTTAAAAAGGAGAAATCAAAAGCCGCTTTAAGCTTATAGGGTACGCCGTCCGCCCATTGGATATACTTGCGTTCAATCATCATTTGTCACCCTTTGACATTCAACTTGAAGATAAAGCTCTTACACTAATCTCCCCCGCAGACAACACAACGGTCTCCCCAGCCTTATTGCGCACCAGTAACCGCCCCATTTCATCTATATCCAACGCGGTAGCCTCATAAGGCTCCACCGCTCCTTCTACCCGAATTTTTCTCCCCAAAATAAACAATCGCTGCCTATACCGCTCTATAATCTCCGCCTGACTGTATGGCGGAGCCAATAACCGATTCACCACTTCTGCCGCCAGCCGGTTACGGGTCGTATGGGGGGGCTCTTCTTCAAAAACGGCCCCAACAATAGTCCGCAGCTCAGCCGGAAGACTGTCAGACAGAGTAAAGTTAAGACCGATCCCTACCACAATCCACTGCAAAGCCCCGCTTTCCAAGCTCACTACCGCTTCGGCCGATATACCGCAAATCTTTCTTTCTCTCAAAAAAAGATCATTGACCCATTTCACCTTCGGACTTTTTCCGCAAACCGCCTCAATTGCCTCGCAAACCACTTCAGCTGCATAGGTGGTGATAAGCCCGGGAGTGTCAACGCCCAGCTTCACCGGGTCGAGTACGAAACTCATATAAATACCATGGCCGGGAGGCGAAAAAAAACTTCTCCCATACCTTCCCCGGCCCGCTGACTGTTCGTCTGCCATAATCACCGTACCGTGAGCGGCCCCTTTGGCGGCAAGTTCTTTGGCTATGGTATTGGTGGAATCCACCTTTTGATGGACTTGAATACCGTCACCGTATTCTTTGGACTTTAAAAATGGCAGCATTCCGGCCACGGATAAAATATCATTATCTGCGCTTAAACAGTAACCATTATTGGTTACCGCTTCTATCCGGTATCCTTCTTTTTTTAAGGTATTGATTGCCTTCCACACGGCGGCACGGCTAATATTAAGCCGCTCTCCAATGGCTTCTCCCGATATCATCTGACCTCGATTTTTTTCCAGTAGGGCCAGCACACAGTCTTTTGTTTTCATATTCATGGCTTAACGCAGCTCTTTCTCTATAAGTTGTACTAACTCTTCCGCCCATTGTTGTATGGCGGCTTGATCCCGTCCTTCGATCATTACACGCACCAATGGCTCCGTACCGGATGGGCGTATTAGCACCCTACCGGCAGAAGCTTTGCAACTATTACTATTATTGTTATTGTCGTTATCTGTACCTGCCACCTTTTCCTCTATCACTCTAATCGCCTGACTTATCTTTTCATTTTGCCTTATCTCATCTTCTGTAACTCTGCCGCCCAGCTTAGCCCCCAAAAGCACTTGGGGTACAATCTCCATCCTCTTACGCAGCCGGGATAGCTTTTGCCCGCTTTCCTTAAGGGTAGCCAATAACTGCAGGCCTGTAAGTATCCCATCTCCGGTCGTGTTATAGTCATGAAAAATGATATGACCCGATTGCTCTCCGCCCAGATTATATCCTCCGGTTTTCATTTCCTGTACTACATACCGATCTCCTACCGATGTGCGGATCAGATGGATCCCTTCTTGCTGACACAGCAGCTCTAATCCCAAATTACTCATCACTGTAGCCACAATGGTGTTATGTTTAAGCTGCCCCTTCTTTTTAAGGGCCAGTCCGCAAATGGCCATGATTCCGTCTCCGTCCAGTACTGCTCCGGTTTCGTCTACACACAATACCCGGTCTCCGTCTCCGTCAAAGGCCAGCCCCATATCTACCGGATTGGCCCTCACGTATGCTTGCAGGGATTCCAAATGAGTAGAACCGCAGTGATCATTAATGTTGATACCGTCCGGTTTATAATGAAGGGGGAAAACCTCTGCCCCTAATTGCCCGAAAATCATAGGCGCAGCTTCGTATGTGGCGCCGTTGGCACAATCTAAAGCTACTTTTATACCGGTAAAAGGTTTTCCGGTGATTGTCCTCGCCAAAAAATTTACATAGTCCACTATGCCATTTTCACATAAAAAAGTGCGCCCTATTTCCTTACCAACCGGCCGGGGAATCTCATCAGCGCGTTCTCCCAGCAAAGCTTCTATCTCTTCTTCTATTTCATCGGATAATTTATATCCGGTATCGTCAAAAAATTTGATCCCGTTATCTTCCATCCCATTGTGCGAAGCCGATAACATAACACCCGCATCCATTTTATAATGCCGCACCAAAAATGCCATAGCCGGGGAAGGGATAACACCGGCCCTATACACTTCGGCCCCAACGGAGCATAGGCCTGCTACCAAAGCGGCTTCCAGCATGTCTGCAGAGCGTCTTGTATCTGTCCCGACTAAAATTTTAGGCGCACCGGCAGCCCCCTGCCGTTTTAGATGTCCTGCCAGCGCATAGGCTCCCGCCCTCCCGATTTTTATGGTCAACTCCGGTGAAATATATTCATTAGCTATTCCTCTTACCCCATCGGTTCCAAATAATTTTTTCATATACCCCTTCTGCTCCTTCCTCTGTTTGCGCGTTACTTCCAGCCTCTATGCTCGAGTTTATAACTTGGCCTCATAATATCATATGCTTTGTGTTCTCTGCAAAAGATCATATGCATAAAATAACATATACGTTCAGCGTATGCGTTTATAACGAAATATGAGAGGAAGGTTCCTTATGCAGCAATACATACGAATTTTTATGGCTTTAAACAGCGAAACACATGGGTATGAGTACAACGGTAAAACTCCCGGAGGCCGCTGTTTGCTGGAGTCGCGATCCGGTATGGGTAAATTGGTATTGTGGGTTCAAGATTTAAAGCCAGAGGTTTTATATCGTGTGCATCTTATTTTCAAGGATGGCAGCGGGTACAAGGGGCTGCCTTTGTGTGCGTTGACAATCCTGTCTAACGGAAAGGCCGAGCTGCGCCATACTTTTAATGCCATGGATATAGAAGGATACGGTCTGTCTTTAGATCAATGCCAAGCTGTGGCTATTATCGCAGGCGAAGGCCAAAGTGCCTCATCACCTCTGTGCGGCTATCGGGAAAATCCGTTGTCTTGGCGTAATGGATTTGCAATTATGGAGAGGAATAAGGTAGTGATAGAAGTGTCAAGGGATATGGTCGAGGAAGTTGGAGAAATTGAGGAAGTTAAGGCGGTAGAGACAATTGCGGTAGAGGCAATTGAAGTGTTTGAAACAGTTGAAGAAATCTCGATGGATACATCCACAAAATCTGATGTAGCGGGAGAAATTTTTGAGACTACATCTCAAAAGCCTGAGACACCCGAAAACATTCAAGAGAGCGTGTCTCAAATGAGTGCATCTCAAACACCCGAAATGTCAGAGGAAACCTTTGAATCGGAGAGTGCACCAAAAATTTCAGGAGAAATACCGGTAGAAATCCCCCGAGAAGTTCCGCAAAGGGCTCCGCACCCAGGCACCACCTCCGAAAACGCCCTAAGCCCCGCCTTCAAACAAGAAGTAGACGCCATCTTAAACAGCCACACCCACATGCATCCATTCCAAAAACAAAACCGCCATGTAAACTGGGTACGTATATCCCTCAGCGAAAACCTCTCCCTACCGGCAGACATCCGCAGCTTACTAGACACCCCCTTTGTAGTATCCGCCTACAGCCGCTACAGCCACCTGATCCTGGGAAAAACCGCCGATGCCGGTGTTTTACGCTACTACCTGGGCATCCCCGCCGCCTACGATCCCGAAGATAAAGTCCCGGGCTTCAAGCAATTTAAATGCAGCATGGATAACGAACCCACTTACGGCGATTACGGATATTGGCTTATTTTCATGTCATAGCCGGAAAAATCACAGACAAAAAAACCATTGCAAATTCCTTAGGAATATGCTAGTATTCCAATACAATCAAAAATGTCGCCGAGGAAAGAGTGGGTAAACACCCACTCTTCTCTTTTGCACAAAACAGAAAGGGTGATGGGGTGCAAAAAACGAAAGAAGATATTTTAATCGCCGCCCAAGCCTTGCTTCAGCCCGTTGTGGAAGCTCAGCAGGTAGAGCTTTATGATTTGGAATATCTAACGGAACATGGCCGCCAAGTCCTGCGGCTGTATATCGAAAAAGAAGGCGGCATTACCTTAGACGACTGCGAACGGATTACCCGCGCCGTAGAACCGGCCCTGGATGCCAACGATCCCATTCCCGGTGCATATGTACTGGAGGTCAGCTCGCCCGGCATAGAGCGTAAGCTGATCAAAGACAGTCACTATATGAAAAACATTGGCAATCTCGTGGAGGTTAGATTAACCAAACCCGTTGCCGATCAAGAAAACCGAAAGAAATTCCGCGGTGTGCTGACAGGTTTAGAGAAAGATACGATTTCTATATCTCTTGAACCTACGGGGGAAACACTACAACTCCCCCGTGAGCATTTGGCATACTGTCGGTTAGTATATACAGATTTATAATGACAGGAGGAATTATGGACAACAGAACGGAGTTGATTGAAGCCCTTTCTCAAATAACCCGTGAAAAAGGGATTGATAAAAACATTGTTTTAGAAGCTATCGAAACATCGCTGGTTTCGGCTTGCAAAAGGAATTTTGGCGCAAATGCCAATATAAAAGTGCATATCAATCAAGAGGCCGGCACAGTTCAAGTGTTTAATCAAAAAGAAATCGTGGAGGAAGTAGAAGACGAAAATATCCAAATTTCTCTGGAAGACGCCTTAGCTATCCGTAAAGACTACCAGCTGGGCGAGGTTGTAGATTTTGAAGTAGCCCCTAAGGATTTTGGCCGCATCTCCGCCCAAGCCGCAAAACAAGTGGTGGTACAAAAGTTTCGCGAGGCAGAGCGGGAGATTCTTTATCAAGAATATATCACCAAAGAACATGATATGTTAACAGGTATTGTCCAACGCCGAGACCGCCGCAATGTGATTGTCAGTTTAGGTAAATTGGACGGCATCATTGCCCCGGGAGAGCAGATTCCCAGAGAAAATTATGAATTTCAGGATCGTATCAAAGTATATGTGACGGAAGTGAAACAGACCAATAAAGGCCCCGTTGTCAACGTATCACGTACCAATCCCGAACTGGTAAAACGCCTGTTTGAACAGGAAGTACCCGAGGTATTTGACGGCACCGTAGTTATTAAATCCGTTGCAAGGGAAGCGGGAAACCGCAGCAAAATGGCGGTTTACTCCCTTAATCCCCATGTGGATCCCGTGGGTGCCTGCGTTGGCCAAAGCGGATATCGCGTTAACATGGTTAGTACGGAGCTTAAAGGCGAACGGATAGATATCATTCAGTGGAGCAATAATCCGGCGGAATATATTGCGGCGGCTTTAAGCCCAAGCAAGGTCAATGTAGTGGCCATTAATCCCTACGATATGACCGCCAAGGTTATTGTACCCGATCATCAACTATCTTTAGCCATCGGCATTGGAGGGTTAAATGCCCGTCTGGCCGCCCGCCTTACCGGCTGGCGCATTGATATAAAAAGCGAATCTCAAGCCAAGTCCATCGAGTTTATTTCAGATGAAGAGCTTAATGTGGATTATGAAGCCTTCCTGGAAGAAAAAGCCCAAGTAGAGGCGGCGGCCGCCAAAACTGACCCGGAACCGGATACCGACTTTATAGAAGAAGATAGCTTGCAGGAAAGTGATTTACCGGAAAGCGACATGCAACCGGAAGAAGCTCCGCAAACCCAGGAAGACACATCACCGGATCAAGAGCCACAATCGGATGAAGCCCCTGCAAAAGCCGCCACAGACGATGAATATTACGATGACGAATACGATGATGACTATGACGATTATGACGACGACTATGACGATGACTACGATGATGATTACGACGATTATGATGACGACTACGATGATGATTACGACGATTATGACGACGACTACGATGATGATTACGACGATTATGACGACGACTACGATGAATCCGCTCCTCCGGCAGAGGAAAAAGCCGAAGATAATAAAGATAAATAGAGGATAAACAAGTGAAACAACGAAAAATCCCCATGCGCAGATGCACAGGCTGCTTGGAAATGAAAAACAAAAAAGAGCTTATCCGAGTGGTTCGGACAGAAAACCCCGAGGATAATCCTTCCGCCGAAGACGCCGCTTCTAAAGACCCGGCTTCTGTCCAATTTTCTTTGGACTTTACCGGAAAAAAATCCGGACGAGGTGCCTATATATGCCCCAATCAGGACTGTTTAGAAAAAGCCCGTAAGCAAAAAGGGTTAGAACGTTCTTTTAAACACCCGGTCCCGGCGGAGGTTTACGACCAATTGCAAGTGGAGCTTGATAACAATGGATCGTAAAATTTCCTCTCTTTTAAGCCTGTGTACCAAAGCGGGAATGCTTTTAACCGGCGAAGAAATCGCGGAAAAGCTCCTTAAAAGAGACGAGGCCCATCTGGTAATCATCGCAGGGGATGCATCGGATAATACAAAGAAAAAATTTACAAACAAATGCTTTTTCTACCAAAAACCTGTGCGCATTTTTGGTGAAAGAGAAGTACTGTCTCAATGTGTAGGCAAACGTAATCGGACCGTGTATGTGGTTACCGATAGCGGATTTGCCCAGCGTTTACAAGCTTTAATAGATCAATATTTAAGTGAAGAGTCGTGAGGTGACTGAATGCCCAAAACCCGTGTTTATGAGTTGGCACGAAATCTGGATACCAATTCCAAAGAAGTTATTCAACTGCTAAAGTCTTACGGAGCAGATGTAAGCAATCATATGAGTTCCGTGGATGATTCCCATGTAAGCCGTATTACCAGTCAATTGCGGCCTAAATCCACCCCTACCGAGCAGTCGGCTCCTGCTGCTGCTACGGTTCAAGGGGAGGGTGTGGCTGCAGAACGTCCCAGGCGGCCTCGTCCCGATGGCGAAGAACGTCCAAGACGCCCTCGCCCCGATGGGGAAGAGCGGCCCAGACGTCCTCGTCCCGATGGCGAAGAACGCCCTAGGCGTCCTCGTCCTGAAGGTGAAGAACGGCCCAGAAGGCCTCGCCCTGAAGGGGAAGAGCGCCCTAGAAGGCCTCGTCCCGATGGTGAAGAGCGCCCTAGACGTCCCCGTCCTGAAGGGGAAGAGCGCCCTAGACGTCCTCGCCCCGAAGGCGAAGAGCGCCCTAGACGTCCTCGCCCCGAAGGCGAAGAGCGGCCTAGACGTCCCCGTCCCGAAGGCGAAGAGCGCCCAAGACGTCCCCGCCCCGAAGGCGAAGAGCGCCCAAGACGTCCCCGTCCCGAAGGTGAAGAACGCCCAAGGAGACCCCGCCCCGAAGGCGAAGAGCGCCCAAGACGTCCTCGTTCCGATGGGGAAGAACGTCCAAGGCGTCCCCGTCCCGAAGGCGAGGAGCGTCCGGCAGGCGACCGTCCTCCAAGGCCTCCGGGTGACCGTCCGCCCAGACCTTATGGGGATCGTCCGCCGAGACCCCAAGGTGACCGCCCACCAAGGCCTCCGGGAGATCGTCCGCCCAGGCCACAAGGCGACCGCCCACCAAGACCGCCCGGTGACCGCCCACCAAGGCCTTACGGAGATCGTCCGCCCAGACCGCAGGGTGACCGTCCTCAAAGCGGCGATCGCCGTCCGGGAAGTGGTTTTCGCCCGCAAGGCGGCTCCGGAGGAGACCGTCCTTATGACAGAAACAGCAAACCTCGCGGACCCGGTGGCCCCGGCGGGCAGGGAGGCAGGGGACCGGCTCCCGGCAGAGGAGGCCCATCTTCCCGTCCGGCCTTTGGCGCAAAGACCGAAACCAAAACCACAGCCGAGCCTTCTAAAAGTGATCGCAAGCAAGAATGGCAAAAGCGTACCGAAGCCAACAAAACCAAGGGCAAAAAAGATGCGGTCCGTAAAGACGGCGTAGATTTTTCAAACCGCCGCGGCGGTCAGTCTCGCAGACCTTCTCAAGGACCCGGCAGAGGCCCGGCCTCAGGCAGAGGTGCAGCCGTCAGAAAGCCGCCTAAAAAGATTATGCCCGAGACAGTCATCCCCACCGTAACCGAAATCGCTGTGGGACCGGAAATCACCGTAAGAGAAATAGCCGAAAAATTATATAAATCCATCGCCGAAATCGTCAAAATTTTGATGAAAAAAGGCATCATGGCGACCGCCAACCAATCTATCGACTTTGAGACTGCCGTTTATATCGGCGAGCAGTTTGATTGCGTAGTGGAAGAATATGTAGAAGTGGATGTTTTTGAAGCTGCCTTTACGGAAGATGAAGAAGACACCGCACTGAAAGTTGACCGTCCTCCGGTTGTAGTGGTTATGGGCCATGTAGACCATGGTAAAACCTCTTTGCTTGACGTTATCCGTGACGCTTCCGTAACGGCGGGAGAAGCTGGAGGAATTACCCAGCATATTGGTGCTTATACTGTAGAGATTAATGGTAAGCCTATTACCTTCCTTGACACCCCAGGCCATGAGGCTTTTACAGCCATGCGTATGAGAGGTGCCCAGGTAACGGATATTGCGGTGCTGGTGGTTGCCGCTAACGACGGGGTTATGCCTCAAACCGTAGAGGCCATCAACCATGCCAAAGCCGCCGGTGTAGAAATTATTGTAGCCATCAATAAAATTGACCTTCCGGAAGCCAACCCCGACAGGGTCAAACAGGAATTAACCGAACACGAGCTTTTGGTAGAAGATTGGGGCGGAAGCACCATCGCTGTTCCCGTATCAGCCAAGCAAAAGCTGGGTATTGACGATTTACTTGAGATGATCATCCTGGCATCGGAAATGAAGGAGCTAAAGGCCAATCCCAACAAGAGCGCCCGAGGCTATGTGATTGAAGCCAAGCTGGACAAAGGCCGGGGCCCTGTTGCCACGGTACTGGTTCAAAGCGGTACACTAAGAGACGGAGATCCGGTGGTATCCGGTTCTTGTTACGGCCGTGTCCGCACCATGCTGGATGATAAAGGCAACCGGGTAAAATCCGCAGGTCCCGCCATTCCCGTGGAAATTGTTGGATTGTCCGACGTGCCTTCGGCCGGTGATATGTTTTATGTGGCCGAAAGTGATAAACATGCCCGCCAATTGGCAGAGAGCGTTGTGGCCCGCGGCAGAGAAAACCTCATTAAAGCAACCCCCAACAAAGTATCTCTGGATGATCTGTTCTTACAGATACAAGCCGGTAACATAAAAGATCTTAATGTGGTTGTCAAAGCCGACGTTCACGGTTCCGTAGAAGCCCTTAAAGCCAGTCTTGAAAAATTATCCAATGACGAAGTTAGGGTACGCACCATCCATGGCGGCGTAGGTGCCATTACCGAATCCGACGTTATGCTGGCATCCGCTTCCAACGCCATTATCATCGGCTTTAATGTCCGTCCCGACGCCCAAGCCAGATCTGTGGCAGAAGCGGAAAAGGTAGACCTGCGTATGTACAGGGTTATCTATGCGGCCATCGAGGATATCGAATTGGCCATGAAAGGTATGCTGGCTCCGGTGTACCAAGAAAAAATCTGGGGTCATGCAGAAATCCGCCAATTGTTTAAAGCATCCAGTATCGGCACCATCGCCGGCTGCTATATGCAGGACGGAAAAATCCAACGTAACCACCAAGTACGCATTGTTCGCGACGGTATCGTCGTCTACGACGGCACTTTAGATACTCTCCGCCGCTTTAAAGATGATGTACGTGAAGTATCGGCCGGATACGAATGCGGTATGGTGTTCCACCGTTTCCATGACGTAAAAGAACATGACATTGTGGAAGCGTATACAATGGAGGAAATTCCACATGCCTAATAACACCCGTATGATTCGCATTAACGATGAAATTACGCGGTCCGCGGCGGATATCATCCGCTTCGAAATGTCAGACCCGCGCATAGGTACGGTGGTCAGCGTGACGGGAGCTAAAACCACCGCAGACTTAAAATTTTGCAAAATATTTGTCAGTATGCTTAAGGATGAGGGCCAAGAAGAAACCATGTCAGCACTTCAAAACGCTGCGGGTTTTATTCGCAAGCGCATAGCGGAGACCCTTAATCTACGCCATACACCGGAAATCACTTTTGTTATGGACGACAGCATCGCCTATTCCATGCGTATGCACAAACTGATAGACGAAGTCAACCGCCATGACAAATAATGCAAGCAATGTAGACATAAACAAAATCCGGACTCTGATCCGGGAATCCAGTCATTTTTATATCGCAGGCCATACTAACCCTGACGGGGATTGTATAGGCGCCTGCTTTGCCCTGGGACTCGCTTTGGAAAAAATCGGCAAAAAAGCACGGGTGCTTTTAGAGCCGTTTCATCACAAGTACAATGTGATCCCGGGTCAGCATTTAATGTATACACAAGGGACGGTTTGCGGCCCAGCGGAGCCTTGTCTCCAATGGCCGGAAGCCGTCCTCATTTGCGTGGACTGCGCCAATAAAGGACGCTTAAGCGGCAATGCAAAAACCATGGCAGAGGCACTGCCATGCATCATTTCCATAGACCATCACTACAGCAACACCTATTTTGCCGACTATAATTATGTAGACGGCAAAGCTTCTTCTACCTGCGAACTGATATATCGCATTTTGGATGGGTTTGCGGCATTGGATCAAGATATAGCCACCGCTTTATATGCGGGGATGGTAGGGGATACGGGAGGCTTTCGCTACGACTCTACCAGCCAAGGCACTCTGCAGGCTGTAGGCAATCTCGTCGCCCTAAACATACCTTTTACGGACATTTATACAGAGCTTCTTCACCGCCGTTCGTATACGGAAATAAAGTTGTTTGCCCGAGTATTGGAGGCTTGCCGCCGAAATACGGAAGGCAGTGTGGTATATGCCTGTGTGACCCGGCAAATGATGACGGACTTTGAAGACGCACCCGATGCTACCACCCAAGATTTAGAGGGGATGGTAGAGTCTTTGCTTAATATCCGAGGCGCTAAAGTGGCTTTACTTGTGTATGATTGCAGCGCTGACGGTGATGCCAAAGACGGCGAAGTGAAGGTAAGCCTGCGATCCCGTAAAGTCAATGTAGGGGCTATTGCCCAGCAATTGGGCGGGGGCGGCCACTATCTGGCGGCCGGAGCCACGGTAAAAGGGGATATTTTTGAAGTCTGCGACAAAGCCTTGTCGTTAATATATAAAGACATCTAGACCGATTTGGAACTCATTCGTTCGTGTGGCCAATCGGTTGAGTACATATTTTTAAGTACATATTACAGAGGTGAGCAAGATCGTTTCAGGAGTCATTAATGTTTATAAGGAAAAGGGATATACATCCCACGATGTAGTGGCGATTGTACGAAAACTCCTTGGTAGGGTTAAAACAGGACACACAGGTACTTTAGACCCTCAAGCGGAAGGGGTCTTGCCCATTTGTGTGGGCCGGGCTACAAAATTAGCGGGCTTTTTAACCGCATCGGATAAATCTTATCGGGCAGAGCTGATTTTGGGCATGACTACAGATACCTGTGATCATACAGGGCAGGTACTTGCCACTGCCCCGGTCAACTTTGATATGCCTGTCATCCAACAGGCTATCCGTTCTTTTGAGGGCAAGTATATGCAAATGCCTCCTATGTATTCCGCCATACGGATTGAGGGAAAAAAGCTGTACGAGCTGGCCAGAGCCGGTAAAACTGTGGAAAGAAAGCCCAGGCCTGTGGAAATCTCAAGGATTGATATTGTTGATGCTCAGGCTGTGGATACTCAGACTAATCATCGTCTGCTGATGGATATAGACTGCAGTAAGGGCACATATATAAGAAGTTTGTGCGTAGATATAGGGGATACATTGGGCTGCGGCGGTTGTATGGGAGATTTGGTACGTACCCGTTCCGGAGCTTTTTCTGTGGAAACGGCGATACGGTTATCGGAGTTGAAACAGGCCGTAGAAGCAGGACGCAGTGATTTTTTAATACCGCCGGATCAGGCTTTGCCTGCCCCCGAGGCTGTACTAACAGAAATGGAGTTTTTCAAAAAAACGATAAACGGTCATCCCGTGCCCCTGGCGAAAGTAACTTTCGAAAATTCAAAGGCCATCTCAGAAGGAGAATACTGCTGGTTATATGCCGATGGGGCTTCTCCGTTAAATGGCGCAACGCTAATTGGCCTATATATTGCAAAAGCAGGGATACTTAGACCGGAGGTGATGATGTATGCAGATACTACAAAGTAATAGCCCGCTTGAGACAGCCACGGTTATAACCATCGGAAAATTTGAAGCCTTACATCCGGGCCATATGCGTTTAATCGAAGCCACTATAGAATATGCCAAGCTCTTTAACAATGCTGCCGAAGTTCTTTCTATAAAGCTGGATTCTTCTACAGGAAAATTGGACTCTTCTACAGGAAAGTTGGGTTCTTCTACAGGTCCGGCATCTTCCGCCCCCGCGTCCGCGGTGCTAAGTTTCACACCCCACCCCGCACAAGTATTATCAGACCCAAAATACACCCCCTTATTCTCCAGCCGAGAACAAGCCTTCCTCCTAAACCAACACCCCATAGACTACTGGATCCCCTATCCTTTTTCCCAACAAACCGCCAACCTAACCCCTAAAGCCTTCTGCCAACTACTGCAAACCCAATTTAACTGCAAAGCCCTCCTAATAGGCGAAAGCTTCCGATTTGGCCACAATCGAACAGGGACTCCCGAAACCCTACACACCCTGGGAAAAGAACTGGGCATTACAGTCATCACAATACCCCACAGCCAATCGGAAGACGAACAAAAAATAAGCACATCCCAAATCCGAACTTACTTACAGGAAGGCCGGATCCCAGAAGCCAACAAACTACTGGGCAGACCCTTTTCAATCATGGGCACAGTGCAAAAAGGCAGGCAGCTTGGCCGCACCATAGGGTTTCCTACTGCCAACATCCACCCTGACGACGATAAATTTTTACCCCCCGACGGCGTATACGCCGCTAAAATCACCGTCAACGGACAAAAAAAATCAGGCATCACCAATATAGGAACCAATCCCACCATAGTCAGCGGGCAAACCCGTAAAGTCGAAACCCACATATTTGATTTTGACGCCGATATTTACGGAGAAGAAATAATCGTAGAGCTGTACGATTTTATAAGACCCGAACGGACATTTAGCGGCATCGAAGAGTTAGGACAGCAGATCACCGCAGATGCCCGGGAAGCCCGTAAAGTCTTGGCTGCAGTCAAGTAAGATATGCTCAGGCAAATATATTAAGTTATAAGCCCAATAAAAACCGATCTTTAGCCAACACACAGGTATAAGTCAATCGCAAAGCGGTAACGCTAGTATATGGCGAAATCATTTTTAAAATCCTTTCGCTATATATCGAATTCGCTGTCAGATTGACTTTTTATTTGCAATATAGTGAATTAATTCGCTATACATAAGGCTAAGGAGGCACGGGATGATCAGACGTTTCACAAAAACAACCATACTCTGCACATTACTAAGCATAATACTATATGCCGCCATCTGTGCCACCCACATCATAGATTTTCCCAACGAAATCAGACTAACGGAAAACACCCAGCATCGCCTCACATTTCAAGCACCCCTCAGGGCAACCATAACCAAAGATACCGTTGATGTCCTCACGGTAAACCATACCCCCGTAGCGGAACCCATCACCGTAAACCTGCAAAACCCCGTATGGATAGAAGCCTCCGGCAGCGGCACCGCCACCATGATGCTATCCGCCTTTGGCTTTCCTATCAGAGAAGTCACCTTAGATGTCCTGCCGGAGATGGAAGTCATCCCCTGGGGCGTCACCGTAGGTGTGCGCATCAACACAAACGGAGTGATGGTATTGGGTACGGGCACGGTAACAGACACAGACGGAAACCAGCACAATCCCAGCGAAGGCAAGCTGCGAGCCGGTGACCTGATACTTAACGCCAACGGCAAAGGCCTCTCCAACAAAGAAGATTTAATGACCGCCATCGCCGAAAGCGACGACACCCTTCATCTGCAAATCAAACGGGACAGCGAAACCATAGAGACCATCATCCATCCCATTAAATCAGAAAAAGGCAATATGATCGGCAGCTGGGTACGAGACTCCACCCAGGGAATAGGCACCATCACATACTTTAATCCGGCCACAGAAAGCTTTGGGGCTTTAGGCCACGGCATTATGGATGTGGATACAAAAAAATTAATGAGTGTCAAAAGCGGACGCATAACCGCGGCTCAAATCGTTTCCGTAAAAAAAGGGGCCAGAGGCACCCCGGGAGAACTGATAGGAGAAATACAAGCAGGCACTATCCTGGGGCAAATCAAAACCAACAGCCCCTTTGGTATCTATGGCATTATGATCAAGCCCCTGCCGCCAAATATTCCCCACGAAACCATGCGGGTAGCCAAACAAGATCAAATAAAAGAAGGCCCGGCCACTATCCGTACCAATGTGGTAGACAGCAAAATACAGGATTTTGAAATCAACATCGAAAGTATTAACCGCTTCTCAACCGATGACACAAAGGGTATGGTCATACGTATCACCGATCCTGAGCTTTTAAAATTAACAGGGGGCATAGTCCAAGGGATGAGCGGCAGCCCAATCCTGCAAAACGGCAAAATAATAGGTGCCGTTACCCATGTCTTTGTCCAGGACCCTACCAAGGGCTACGGCATTTTTATTGAAAATATGATTCGCCAAGAGCAGATCAGTGAAATGACATTTTAATTTCATTGCCCATTAAATCCAATTTAAATTTGTCGCATTTTAAATTATTTGCAAAAAAATTGACTTTTTTTGTTGAATCGGATATCATATCTATGATTTTATCGAATGTTGTCGATGCGCAGTATTTCATTGGCACAATAAAGGAAAGGAAGTGGGGAATGAGTACTCAGCCTATTCGTTTGGCAATTGTAGATGACAATGCCGAAATGATTGATATGATGTCCCAGCGCCTGCAAGAATTGGATACTATTGAATTGGTAGGTACAGCCAACGATGTGGAAAAAGGCCTGTCTTTGGTCCGTTCCATTAAAGTTGATGTTGTGCTGGTAGATCTGGTCATGCCGGGCAATGATGGATTTTATATGTTGGAAGAACTTGAGCGTTTGCGTCCAAATAAGCCGATATGTATTATGGTATCCGCACTAAACGCGCCCCATATTATATCCAGAGCCGCAGAACTTGGTGCAGACCATTTTGTACTTAAACCTTTTGATATGGATCAGCTCTTTAAGCGCATTACCGAAATATCCCGGTACAAAAATCAAAATGTGGTCGAAAGTCGGCCGCCGGCACGCCGGGCAGACGATTTTATCCAAGGGATATTGGACGGCTTGCCTTTAAGCCATGCGCTCATGGGCTATCGCTACATAAGGACGGCAGCCAGGATGTGTATCGAAGATCCGTCTATGTTAGATGCCATCACAAAACAATTATATCCTCAGATAGCTGCAAAGCACAAAAGTTCTCCCACCAGAGTAGAACGCGCAATCAGACATGCCATACATACTGTATGGCGCCGAGAAGGCGGTGCCGCTCGTTTTGCCGAGCTGATGGGCTTTCCCGTTGACGAAGAAAAGCCTACCAACAGCCATTTTATAGCGTCCATTGTGGGCCGGTACCGTTATTTTTATCCGGAAGACGAAAGCGTATAAAAAGGGGATGACATGATGAACACACAACAGTTAATGGATAGTGCCCTGGCCCTTGCCGGACTCGGCAAAATGCCGGAAGACTGCGGTATTACCGTAGAAGGCGACAACATTAAGCGCGTACTGATGGGCGTGGATATGGACACCAGCGAACTGCTTTTGGCAAAAGAACTTGGTTACGACTGTGTGGTGACCCATCATCCAAGAAACACCGGCACCGATATGCTTGAGGTGTTAAACGATCATATACTCAAGCTTGAGGCTTTGGGCGTACCCCGCAATAAATCTCAAAAGCTGCTGGACCCCCGCCGCGACGATCTTAGTTACAATATGCATGTGTCCAATTCCAGACGAAGCGAAAGTGCCGCTAAGCTGCTTCATATGCCGTTTATGAGCATACACACTCCGGCGGATATGATTGGGGAGGCTTATGTTCAGCAATTTTTGGACAGTAAGTTTTCAGGCAAGCCCGAAACAACGGTACAGGATGTGGTTGATGCCCTTGAGGAGATATGCGAATATAAAAATTCCTTTAGGAAGCCGGTTGTTCGGGTGGGTAAAAAAGACAGTTATGCGGGTAAGATATATGTATTGATGTCCGGCCTTACAGGCCCCGGTGCGGATATTCTTAAGGAGTATTTTGAAGCAGGGGTCGGGACATTGGTCATGATGCATATTCCGGAAAAAGATGTGGAACATGTGAAGAAGCAGAATATCGGAAATGTTATTATCGCGGGGCATATGTCCAGTGATTCTTTGGGTCTTAACCGAATCGCGCAAAAATGGGCCGAAGATGGTGTGGAGACTACGTTGATGTCTGGGATAGTTGCTCAGTAGATGTAAAAACAACAATAATACTAACCCCAAAACGCTGATGTTTTGGGGTTTTATGATTTTCAAACTATAACCAAATGATTTTATAACGAAAACTCCGGCAAAACCAACTGCACCGGCTCATTGCCTACCTGACTAAGCCACTGATTTACAACTTTTTCAAGTGACGTTTTAAAATCATGGCGCAGCGCCTCTTCTGTGGCAGTCACATCCATAACCGCACATAGCTGATCTTTTATATAAACCGATGCCCAGCCAATGACCTGACCCTTGGCAATTGGGGCCTGGATAGACGGCGGGATGGTTAGCCTGATTTCTACCTGCCCCTGTTCTTCTTTATGGAGAGGCAGTGTCAAATCTGCCTTATAAACATACTCCACACCCTCCCTGCGAGAGCGTGTAACCGGCACAGTCCCGGCCAAAGCTTCCCCTTCGATGATGGCCTCATAGGCAAAGTGATCAAAACCATAATTTAATACAGCCTTGGTGTCTATCCACTTTCTGGCACGGCCTTGATCTCCCCAGCCGCTGGCCAACACTACGGATATCAGCTGCATGTCGTCCCGCTTTGCCGCACCTACAAAACAATGGCCCGCTTTACCTGTAAATCCCGTCTTTACCCCATTAGCCCCTTGATATTCCTGCAGCAGCCGGTTTTTATTTGTCATGACATAGCTGCGTTTATCACTTGAAAAATGAGCCGACGGCGTATTGGTCAACTCAATAAACCCCGGCACTTCAAGGGCATATCGGGTAATCACCGCCAGATCATACGCGGTAGAATGATGATTTCCCGCATCCAAACCGTTAGGGGTTTCAAATAGGGTATCCTTTGCACCGATTTGGCGGGCTTTTTCTGTCATTATCGCGCAAAATTCCGGTACACTCCCGGCCAAATGTTCCGCTATAGCTACGGCGGCGTCATTGCTGGATTCCAGCATTAGCGCCAGCAACAGATCGCTGAGCCGGATTTTTTCTCCACTGGTTAAATGCATTTTCATTTTAGGTGCCGCAGCCGCGGCAGGAGATACGGTAACGGTCTCATGGCTCCGGCCACTTTCTAAAGCTAAAACCGCCGTCATTATCTTGGTGGTACTGGCCATGGCCATGGGTTTATGTGCATCCTTCTCCCAAAGTATCCGTCCGGTTTTGGCATCCATTAAAATGGCGGCATGGGCGGCTATATCGGGAGCTGATCCAAAAACAGTCACGGTCGTTGACATCGCAAGCATTGGCACCGTAAGCAATAAAAAAAAGCACATTAATACACGCATCAATCACTTCACCTCTTTTATGTATTGTGTGCTGTTTTGCCATAATCATTCCTGGCGTTTGCTTTTTATGGTATTATTTCTGTGAATCTTCGAGCAAAAAATATATTTTTGGAGTGATCACAATGGCCAAACTATACTTCCGCTACGGCGCAATGAACAGCGGTAAAACCGCAAATTTATTGATGGTCGCGGATAATTATTTAAATCAAGGCAAACACGTCATTATCTTAAAGCCCGATAAGGATACCCGCTGGGATATGAACAGCGAAGTAAAATCCCGCGCGATAGTCAGCTCATTGCCTGCGGATCTTGTGAGTGACAGCCTTGATTTACTCGAATTTATAAAAAAGCGGACATCAACAGTCGATCAAAAAATAGATGCTATTTTAGTTGAAGAAGCCCAATTTCTCACCAAAGAGCAGGTACGGCAGCTTGCAATCGTTGTCGATACCCTGGGTATACCCGTACTGTGCTACGGTTTACGCTGTTCTTATGTAGATGGGGAATTATTTGAAGGCAGTGCCGCCCTTATGTACTGGGCCGATACTATCGAAGAGATAAAAAATGTATGCCAATATTGTAAAAGCAAAGCGACTAAAAATTTACTAAAAATCAATGGGGTGCCGCAATACAGCGGAAACAATGTGGTTATGGGTGACATCGTCGGTACAGAAATTATCTATACTCCGGTGTGCCGAAAACATTATATTAATCCTCCTGTCAATTAATACCCAATACTCATGCCCCTTAGCCGCAACTTCCATTGTTGCGGCTATTTATTTACAATGATATAATTTGGGCAGAATTCTCAGGAAGATTTCAGATGAATTTTGCATCCAATTTATTTGTCCCTTATCTTTGTCCCTTATTTACAAATACGAGTAGGAGATCAGCGTGCCCTTTTATTCTTTTTTCGAAGAAATTTTTATAATCCTGCAGGCTCAGCACAACAATATCATTGTTATGGCTGTATTTATCGCGCTTCATGTATTGGTCATAGCCATGCGGGTAGCTGTATTTGTCAATTATCGCGGGCAAAACCTTTGGCTTGCCCGTGAACTTCATCCTACCAGAGCTTTAAAGACCCTAGCCGACACCGGCGACATCCGGAGCCCTCTTTTACGGCGGATTGTCGCCGACTATATTGCCGCCGCCGAAAAAAATGCGCCGCGGGTTCCGCTGGATACCATCGTAAACAAACATATACTAAACCTTTCCTTGGCAGGATGGCGTTATTCGGGGATCAGCGCATGGATAGAAAAATTGGACAACGGCCTCATTTTTTTAGGCCTGGTTTTGGCTCTCATTTTTCCGGAATACGCTATTGTATACGGGCTGCTTGCCATATCCGGTTTTGCGCTTTTAAAGTGTACCGCCGCTTTCTTCGACTTTGATACCGCCCGGCTGCTGCTCACCGACGATATTCATCTCTATGTAGAGCGGGAAGTGGGCCAATTTTTCGCCGGTCATACTGCCGGTGCCATATCGCAATTTAAAGAAGAAATGGCCGAGGCTATAGATCGGCAAAGTGTGCTTTTGCGAGGTGCGGTAGAAAAGCTCAGCGCAGACTTAGCCCCGGCTTTAACCAATTTGCAATGTCTGACGGATTTGCCTAAGGCCCTTGAAAACATGCAGCAAAGCAATGACCGGTATGTTGTTCATCACGAGGCTTTTATGGCTCAAGCCGCGTTGATCAAAGAAATTCAAACCGCTTTGGAAAGCAGTTTAGCCTCCTACGAAACCACTTTGCAAAATTTGGTACAGACCATGGGTAGCGGCCTGGGCACCTTTATCGAAATGCACGGACAAACCGCCGCCTCCGGCCTCACCGAGGCCCTGCAAACCCATGTTGCCCGTGCGGCGGAAGGCAATCAAGAAGCCATATCCGCCATGACCGCCTTAGTTGACCAATTAACCGCACAAAACCGCGATATATCCGCCCATCTACGCACTTTACATGAACGGATCGATAGCCGATAGCAGCCGATATAACACTCGGAGGAAAACATTTGCTTTCCCCTACAGCCCAGAAAGGAGATCGGTTTTGGACATTCGAAACACTTTAGAGTATCCGCTGCCGGTCTTGGCTGTCAGCGAAAAAGAAATTGCCATTGAGGCCGGTCACGAGGGGAGTTTTAATATAAAAAACTCCGGCGGCGGGACCCTGGAAGGACAGATTGTTTCTCCCAGCCGCAGTTTAGTTTTTGAGCCTTCCGGTTGGGAAGGCAACCGTCAAAAGATAAATTTCCGTCTTACATCGGACCATTACGGCTGGAAGCCCGGGGAGGCCAGGACATTTTCGGTGCTTGTGCTTTCTAACGGCGGGGAGGCTTATGTATCGATTACCGTTCGGATGGCCAAAAAATCTGACCCCGCCTCAAGTCCGGATGATATTTTCGCTTTATCCGGCTTTAAAAAGCGGGCGGCTTTGTCCGTGTCTCAGCCGGCCATCGAGCACTTGCGCAAGCCGGGAGACTATACGCCGGTATACGGGCATTTTACCGTACAAAAAAACGATGACGGTTATGTACAAGCGCATGTTACGCCGGAAGGGCCGGAGGCTCCATGGCTGCTTTTGACCGATCAATCCTTAACCAACGCAGATTTTAATGAGGAATATACCGCCAATGTCATGTATACCATAGATCCCCTGCTGATTCCCGGTCGCTTTGCCCAGGCAAAGGTGGCCGTAACCACATCGGAGGGGGAAAAAGAGACGGAAATCGATATCATCTATAACCGCATGACACCCCTGCGAGCCTGGCTGTCCCGAGAAGGTTACAGCTACCAGGATGAGGGCATGATTATAGTAGAAAATCAAGGGGACGAATCCATGCAAATCGATATCGCTTGCAGGGAGTCCTTTGTGCGTTTTCATCAAAAACGATACAAGGTGGACGGGCAGCTCAATATTCCCTTTACGATTAAACTGTCTCCCCTGCAATCCGCTCAGATACTGCTTCGTAAAACCCCGTTTTTATCTGCCGATATCGAAATCCATACTAAATACAGAGGCAAGTCAATCAAAAAAAAACTGTCCCTGGTGGCCGGAGATATACTTCAAAAACAGCTGCAAAATGCGAAAGAGCCCCTGCAAAGTGTGAAGGAACCCCTTGCGGAAGGGTTTAATATAAAAAAAGCCGTTGGCTTTGCCCTACGCCATTGGCTAACTTATGCCATAGCGGATGTTCCCGAGCCGCGGGAGTATCTGCATCAGGCCAATTATAAAGTGTTATCTTTACTGCGTAGGAACGGATCGGATATACGGCTTTTTTGGTTGGCCGCCTACTGTGCCATCGAATTGGGCCATTTGGATAAAGCGAGGGAGATGCTGGATAAGGTCTACCCTTACCGGTCTTCTTATAAAAGTAAATATCCTCAGCACTACAGCATATTGCATTTTTTGTACGCCTATTTGGAAATCAAGCAAAATAGGATCAAATCTGCCGTAAAGTATATGAATCAGCTGGAGGCCGTCAATAAATCCGACCCTGTCCGTGTACCCCTAATGCTGGGTATACTGCATCTGGCCCTTGAGCAATACGAAGAGGCTTATGAGCTGCTTATACAAAGTTATGATGAGGGCAACCGCAGTGTCTTTTTGTTTAACGGGCTACTCACCTATTATCGCAGTGTTAGCGGCCATACGGATACGGACTACCATCCATCACAGCCTTTACGCCAAGATATACTGCTTAAAACAATCCATTGGGCCATCAATCATGGGGCTGATGTAGAGGATATTCTTACAAATTATCAAGAGGTGGCACTGTCTGAGGATCTTATCTCTTTGGGCGAACGCATTTATCTGAAATTTCCTAATCGGTGGATGTTAAGGGCGCTGTGTCTGCATTATATGGCCGCCTCGGATTACGGGCCAAAGGCATATTCCTATTACCGGGATGCGGAACGGCGGCAAGTGGACCTCCCTTACCTAAGCCATTTTCTTGTACGGGCTGCTTTTGAAAACAAGTCGGAAAAGATACATCACTACACGATGGCTCAGTATCTGCAAAAATCCAATGATCCCGAGGCATCCGACAAACGCAATCCATCCTCTGATCCATACAGTATATCCAACGAAGATATGGATTTACAGGTATACGTATACCATCTGCTGTTAACAGACTCCGGTCTATCAGACTTAGCTGCCGGGCTTGAAAATGAAATCCTCCATATGGCCGAGTATTGCTTACAAAATAATATCCGCAGCCGTCAGGCCAACAGTTTATACTATTTTTTTTGGACGACATGTAACAAACAGCAAATCCATGACAAAAATGCGGATATGATCGAAAAAATTTTACTGGACGACTTATGCACATTTGAGATAACCGACCCAAATGAAACCCCCCAAGCCCAATATCTGTATGTAAAAGAATGGGAAAGGCAGGATGTCACCAAATCTAAATTTCCCCAAAACGGTGCTCCTTTGATTATAAAAGCCGTAAGCGGCGGCTTCCGGTACGCAGCTGTGGATGCCAAAGGGTTTCAGTTATTGGATCGGCGGCTGGACATTCGTAAACGGATAGAGCCTGCCACGGCTTTATACCACCATTTTTACGAAAAAGGCGTAAAGGATTTTGAAGTAACCGCCTATTTGGCTAAGGCTTATATACAAGCCCAGCAAAAAGAAGCTGAAAAAAGCAGTAAATCCGTTGAAATCAGTATGTCAATCCCCATCTCGGTTTTAAAAGAGGCCCTTGCCTCAGATCAGGCTTCAGCTATTTTTGTAACCCAATGCAATATGGCCTTGGGCCGGTTTTATTACAGCCTGGGCCAATCGGATACAGCTTTGGAATACTACGGTAAAACCGACGAAAATGCCCTGGATGACACCGCTTTAGAGCATATGCTTACGGCCTATGTTCAGCAGCAAGTGTGGAAAAAAGCAACTGGTTTAATAGAGCGCAAAGGATACCGGCTAAAAGACCGGATCCTGTTTAATACCATCAGACCTATTGCAGACAAAGCACCGGCAAAATGGCATCCCTTTATTGCAGATACAGCCTATCAATTGCTGCTGCATTCCCACTACGATAAACATTTGCTGGAAGTGGTACTGGCCCATTTTACAGGCACCCAAACCCAGTGGCTGGATTTAAGCAAGGCCTTATCTTCCGTATCCATCCGGGATGCGCGTTTAGATGAGATAATACTTAAAAACGCCGCCTGGGCTCATCATTTTGACGAAGACACACAGCGGGTATTTATCCGCAGTGCCGGTTTTGAAGATGATACAAGTATTTCTGAAAAATGCCTGCAGAATTTCGTTTATTATGCCGTCCATGAGATGATTATCAAAAAAGTAAAGCCTCTGCCGGAGACCATTGCCGCTTTTGAGCGAATATATCTAATGCAATCAGTGAATAGCGACCACATATACCACCTTCTATCCTACGGCCTGTGTCATGTTTATTTAGAACATGAGATCAACACCCTCCACTCCGACACCGTTATCCAGGCGGCCATCCAAGCCCAAAAAGAAAACGGAATATTATTTCCAATTTTTAGAGGAAGCAAAAAGATAAAGAACACGTATATAGAAAAGTACAGGCCATTTATGTACAAAACCTTACCCGGGAAAAATGTGCGCTTATACTATAAAGTGGACGAGGAGGAAGACTGGCGGATTAAAGATATGGAATATTGGCGCTTTGGTTTGTATCTCACCTGCGTGCCCCATTTCTATAACGAAAACCTGACTTATTATTTTAGTGAAGAGTTACCTACAGGCAGCATCGCTACCCAAGAACAGGAAATATCCAACAGGGACGTATACCTTGACGACGAGCAAAAAGATCTCTTCTTTATCATCAATAACGCGGTTATCTACGAGCAGATGTTTAGGTACGAGCAGGTAGAAGAGATTATTGGGGATTTAGTAAAGGATGTAAGCCCTGTGCGCAGCCGGTTATTATAGGGGAAACCCAGCTTTATCGCAATAATAAACCTTTGACCAAATCATCAAAAGTGGTCAGAGGAATCATTAAAGAAATTCATTATTTGAAGGAGGACCAAACATGGGTACCATAGGACTAGACACGGAACGCGGCCTATTTTTAGGCATTGACTTTGGAACCACCAATTCGGTAGTCAGTATTTATGACTTTAAAGCCGGGGAAGCCCAAACCATCCCCATCGACGGCTCAAATATCTTCCCTACAGCCATACAATTTGAAGCGGATCCCGACGATGACAGCAAGCTCTCCCGGGTATTTGGCATTCAGGCCAGAGAAGCGGTGATTATCTACCCCCAATCGACCATACTGTCCATCAAACGCTTTTTAGGCGATGACGAAAAAATGACTGTGGTGGTAGACGAAAAAGAATACAGTTTTTCTCCCCAGGAGATCACCGGGGAAATTTTAGGCTATTTAAAACAAAAAGCCGACGAATATGCCCAGGAAGAACTGGGTATCACCGGTGAATTTTCGGGCTGCGTGATCACCGTCCCCGCCAACTCCACGGACAAGCAGAAAAAAATGACCAAGGAAGCCGCCATATTGGCAGGCTTTGACGAAGACAGCATATACCTGCGGCTGGAACCCGCCGCATCGGCCATCAGCTACGCCATTAACGAATCCAGCGACAAAAAAGTGCTGGTCTACGATTTTGGCGGCGGCACCTTTGACGCCTGTGTGCTGGATGTTAAAATTGAGGAAGAGGGAGAGCCTGCCATCTCCATTATCAGCACCTTTGGCGATAATGATCTGGGCGGTAATGATGTGGATAAGATCGTTATGGATATGATCTACGAAGAATTTAAAAAGCTCACCGACGAAAGTATCGATCTCTTTGATGACAATATTGACGATGGGGTATCTAAACGTCAAAAAAAGGTAGCCTTAGTTCGTTTGCAGCAAGCGGCTATCCAAGCGAAGGAACGTCTTTCTCAGACGAAATCCACTAAAATCCAGCTGGCTCCCCTTATCCAAGAGCCAAAGATTATCAATATCAATATGGAAATCACCCGGGAGGCTTTTTACGAACATCGCCGTATCAATCAATTAGGCGATCCCCCGGAGCTGTTCGAAAAATTTGAAGGCAAAAATCTCCATGATCTTATAAACCGTACCTTGGAATGTGTGGATAAATGTCTGGAAGCAGGAGGGCTTCAGTCCACGGATATCGATGAGATTTTTATGGTGGGAGGCAGTTCGTCCCTGCTGCTTGCAAGCGAAGGGATCACTTCCAGGTTTAACAGGGAGCCGTTTAAATCCCGTATCAGTCCGGCCCTCAGCATTTCTCAGGGGGCGGCCCAATACTGTAATATGATTATGATGCCCACGGTTCGCGGCCCGATTATGCATGAAAAAACCATCCATCCACTGGGACTGGAAATTGCGGGCCGCAGATTTATGGAAATCGTCCCTGCCGGGGAAACCATCCCCAAAGAAGGGCTGACCATAGATGCCAGCGACCCCCTCACCACTAATTTTGACAATGTTTCCAGCATGGCTATCGTCGTGTATGAAAACACCCTGCCGGTGGTTGACAAAACTGGGGAAAAGGATAAGGCAGTCCAATTTGTCAATCAGGAAGGCATGAAGCGCCTGGCGGGCACCTCCCTAAGGGGTATCCCTCAAGGTCCCCGAGGGCAGGAAAAGGTCAATGTTGTATTTAATGTAGGACAAGATAATATGTTAAAGGTAACCGCCCGCAGCATGTCTGCAACCGGCGTAGTAACGGAGCTGTCCGTAGATGAACTCTATACGTAAAAAATGGAAAACCCTGCAGCCCGCCGTAGAAGCTTATGGGCGCAAGGCCATCGAGACACTGTACAGTGAGATCGGCAGGGACATAATCAAAAAAATGGCATCGGATGCCGCTGCCGCTTCCAGACTGGGCAATGTAGACGAATCATTGTATTCCCACTATACATGGCTCATGTCGGTTTACGAGGAAGTGGTGACATTTTACGAAAGCTATCGCGAGGATGTATCCGACCCTGAGATTAGAGGGATTATAGACGGGATTATTACCGTACTGTTTTCCAGGATGCGGGGATTTGCGGAGACGGCTCCGGAAGATGGCAGCAACCCTATAGCCAATGAGAAAGAGGCTATGATAGCCCAAACCGGGGAGCATCTGAAAGAGGCCGCCACTATTCAGTGGCAGGTTTTCTTTTCCGAACCTTGGGGATCGGTTGCGACTGCACAGTGGATACAAGGCGGTATGCATAAAGATGCGCTGATGCCCTTTGTTGAAGCGACTCGAAACCGGATTTTTCCGTATTTATATGGTGCTTATCGGGAGTCTCTTACTTTATGCCGCGATCAGTTAAATGATTTTGAGCGGCGTAAAGCGGTTCAGTTTTATCAGGCTGTGATGGAAGATGAGCGTGAGATTCTTTCGACGATCATTAAGATACAGGTTCAGGCTTTAGAGCAGGCGTCTATTGTGGAGGATAGCTCACTAGAGGATAATCCCCAGGAAGCAGTGGTTCATAAGGTTTTGTCTCTGCTTCGGGAGGCTTATCAGCGATTTGGTAAATCCTCTGCAGAGGTGCTTGCTGCGTTGTCGGAGCCCGAGGGGCAACATGAGCCTGAGGTCTGTGACTATAACACTTTTGAAGCTTTTCTTAGCACCTGTTTAGAGGGGGCGGAGTATCCGCGTGAACCCGCCCTTGAAGATCGGGTTCGTGTATTTAAGCTGCAGGTGCAGCAAGTGGCGGAGTCACTTCTTGAGCGGAGTAGATTGGGTTTTTCTAAAGCATTGCATCGTTTTAGTCGAGTGGTTGGTCAGGAAATCGCCTTGGCAAATAAGGTAACCGATGTTTTTGTAGCGTTGCGGGATAATTGGCCTGAGGTTAAAGAGGTTACGACGGAAGATGCAGACATCGAAGCCGCAAAACTTGCAGGCGTCGAAACCGAAGGCACAGAAATTTTACGCGGCGTATCCGAAACCATTGAAATAAAGATTGAGGGCCTGCGAGAAAGTATCGATCAGCTTAAAGACGAATGCAGCAAAACCATAGACTCCTTCGCTATCGAAAACACGGCTCCCACAGCCGACGAAATACAAACCGCTAAAGCGGAAGTATGGCAGTTATGGGCAAAAAATCCCGATGATTTTAACCCAAGCTCCATTTATTCTAATACGCCCATGCTTATAGAAAAACGCAGCCAGCAAGAAAAGAATACTTCACGCTGCCACGAAACGATTGAAAAACAACTGCAAAAATTTAAACGCGAGACTTTATTATACGAAATCAGCACCTACGAAGAAATTATATTTTACAGCGTCTCACGCTTACGAACATTGGAATCACCGGAATGTCAGCAAGGTGCCGCTTTAGCCGACGATACCCTCATCCTTCTGGAGACGCTTCTTAAAAGAAATCACATTGAGATCATCCGCCCTCAACCTCATGATCCCTTTAATTCCAAGGAACATGAAGTGCTGATGGCAGAATCCGCTCCGGATTTCACTAAAGGTGAGATAATAAAACTCATGACCAGCGGCTACCGCCAAAATGATGTGGTGCTTTTGCGGGCTAATGTCATAGCGGCACGATAGCAAACGAAAAATCGAGGTATCTATGTGAACTGGAAACAATATAAAACCCTGCCCGAAAAAGAAAAACGGGACGAAACCTATTATATAATCGGCCTGGATATAGGCAACGATTCTTCCTGCATTGCCTTCTATAACGTAGCGGAAAATGAGCCGGAAATCATTGACCTAAGCGGCGGTTACGGCCACCCTACAATCCCTACGGCAATGCAATACATTGTAGATACCAAGGAATGGGTGTTTGGCGAATACGCCATTTTAAACCGGGGCATAGACCGGGAAATCACCCTAAAAAATCTGATAGAACGACTGGGCACCTCGGAATATATAGATATCGATAACCGACCCGTAAGCATAGTCAATCTTTTGGGTATGTATATCAAAGAACTTTTATCCAGCGTAAAAAATATCAACCCAAAGGCAGAAATCGCAGGCATAGTGGCATCGGTCCCCAGCTACTTTAGTGTTCAGGCCAGGGAAGAGCTGATGCGTGCCTTCAAAAGCGCCGGTTACGAAAAGGAATTGATCGGCCTCATCTCCGATCGGGAATGTGTTTTTGCCTATCACTATCATTCGTATCAGCCCCGTGAAAGCAGCGAGGTGAAGCCGGGAGCCAAAAGTCTGCTGATCGATTACGGCGCCCGGGAAGTGCGCGGCGGGGTTTATATCGCCGAGTCGATTAAATCAGGGCCAGCCGGATGGCTGGGACGTTTAAAAGGCCCGCGGGATAAGGATAATATTACATTAAGAAGCCTATCCTCCTTTTTTGACAACGCCATTGGCACCCAAAAGGTACAGGAGGATGTAAAGAAACTATTTACGGCCTATTATATGGCCAATAGTGCTTCGCAAACCCAAGCCCATGTACGGGAAGACCTGGACAGCAGCGCCCACGACCAGCTCATGGCCTTCACATACCAGCACAAAGATATCCTCTTTCAAAAGGCGATCCGAAGCAAGCCCGCAAAATTATATTTCAATTTCACCTTTCCCCCTTTCCAGCAAACTGTTAAATCAGAAGAGGCAGAAAAACTCATCGCGCCCTTTCGGATGGGTTTTAATCAATTTATCCGGCATGTATTAGAGAAAAATCTGGCGGAAAAGGTAACAATCAGAGATATCGATGTGGTCATATGCATAGGCGGCGGCTTTGAGATGCTGTGGGTCCGTGAAGCGGTAGAGGAATTGTTCCCTCAAGATAAGCTGCACATGTACAAAAATTCGAAAACTGTAGCGGCTATGGGTGCGGCAGTGACCGCTGCCCGGTTGCTTGATATAGTCGAAGGACAGCCCGTTACCGTAGAAGACCGGCATCAATTGCCTGTGGATATAGGGCTTACCATAGAAGATAACCGTTTTATACCCCTGGCGGAATGTAATAGTTTTTGGTGGCAACAGCATCCTTCCAGATTATTTATCGTCAATGCCCCGGTGGATGGGAAGGTTCCCTTTACGATCATATCCCGTTCCCCGGAAGGAAAGACCAAAACCCTGTCAACTGCACCGCTTACCGGTCTGCCGGAGCGCCCCAAAGGCACCACGCGGCTAAGTGTACAACTGAAATTTTTATCGGATAGGGAAGCGATGGCGACGGTGGCTGATTGCGGATTTGGTGAGATATTTCCTAAAACAGAATATGCGCAGGAGATTTTGGTGAAGTTGTAGGAGGATGAAAACATGAACTGGGAAACTTACAAACAACAAATAGAAGAAAAAGGCAATTTACCGGAAGATTGGTACATTATCGGTATAGACCTGGGTACCACCAACTCCGTCATCAGCTATTGGGACAATGCCAATAACCGGCCGGAGCCTATCGATATCAGCAACGGCTTTGGCAAGATACCCCTGCCCTCCGTGGTGCAGTATCGAGATGATGACGATAACGGCGGCGAAAGTCAGGCAGAATGGGTTATCGGCGAAGAAGCCTACCGCTCCATGAAAATATACCCAGAAACTACGGTCCGTTCCGTTAAACGGCTCATGGGTACCCGGGAAACATTTCGCTTGGGAAACACAGACTATCTGCCGGAGGATATTTCAGCAAAAATCCTACAGGAACTGACTACCCACCTCCAGCATTTAAACCCAAAGGCAGAAATCGCGGGACTCATCGTATCGGTCCCCTACGATTTTGACGACGCGGCCAAAAAAGCCACCATGGGCGCCTGCGAACTGGCCGGCCTTTCCGACAAATTAATCTGTCTGATAGAGGAACCCAAAGCGGCGGCTCTGGCCTATAATTTCCGCCGTCAACTTAATCTTGACGAAAAAATAATGGTCTTCGATTTCGGCGGCGGCACATTGGATATCACCATCTTTCATATTACCGAGCGTGACGAAAATAAAATCAAGCTGCAAGTCATCAGCGAAGGGGGCGAAGCCTTCCATGGGGGGGACAATATCGACGAGGCCATCCTGGAGCGATGCTACACCTATGTTCAGGAAAAAATCGGCCAGTCTCCATCGGATATTGCCATAGAAAATCAGGTGGAGCTTGCCATGCGGGCCAGAGAAGCCAAAGAGCGGCTTTCCGGCGTAAAAGCCTTCCGGATCCCCTTTACCTTCTGCATCCCCCCATTTGTGGAGCAAATGACCCGCGAAGATTTTCAGGAGCTGATCCGGCCATTTATAGATAAAACCCGCAAGCTGGTTCAAAAAGCCCTGCGGGAAACATATACCGGCCCCCTAACCGCCGACGATATTGACCGGGTGCTTTTGGAAGGCGGTTCTTCCCAGATGCCTTGGGTCAAAGAGATGCTTTTGGATATATTTAACGACGAAAACAAAATCTACACCTCCGAGCGTCCCGCCACGGATATATCTCTGGGTGCCACATACTACGCCGCCATGAAAATGGGCCTGCTGTCCCAGCCGGATATGGAATCCGAAAAACTGACGGTAGAGTTTGAAGTAACGGTGCCTCATGATATCGGTTTAGAAATTAATGGGCCAAGCGGACCGCGGTTCTTTAATATGATCCGCAGGGGTACATCCTACGCTTTGGCTAAAAAAAGCCACGTTTTCACCCTATCCGGCGATACGGAAGAAGAAATGCAGACCTTTGATTTGCGTATCTTGGAACGGGTTCACAAAGAAGATGCCTTTGAGGATTGTAAATTGATCGGCGAAGTGGGTATCGTATCACTGCCGGTCCGTCCCAGCGGTAAAACGAAACTGAAGATCACCCTGATGGTGGAAGAAGAGGGCGGACTGGTCAAGGGCAGTGTAGAGGACATGGGATTTGGAGAGGAATATCCCCCGGCTGGGTTTAAAGAGGATTTTGACCCCAGCCGATTTGTAAAGCAGGTTGTGGGGCGACCCAATGAATCAGAAAAATAAACGAGTATACAACATAGACATGATAGACATGCGCGAGGAGGCAAAACCATGGGCTATTTAGGCATAGACTTAGGCACCACAAACTCGGTGGCCATCATCTACAATGATAAAAACGACAGTTTAGATGTAGTAAAAATCGACGGCACCGACGAAATATTACCCTCTGTGGTCAGCTACACGGAAGACGGGACTATCGTAGGCAGCGAAGCCAAAAATGGGGCTATCATTTATCCGGAAAGTACAGTCCTGTCCATTAAACGACTGATGGGTTCCCCGGACAAACTCAATATATCCGGTACGGAACGCTCGCCGGAAGAAATTTGCGCGGAGATCTTGAAAAAGCTTAAAACCGCTGCCGAGGCCCAAGCCGGTGAGGCTTTTAACGAAGTGGTCATCACCCATCCCGCTTATTATAACGACCGGCAAATATTTGCCACACGCCAAGCGGGACTGATGGCCGGTTTTGAAAATGTATATCTGCTGTCCGAACCTTTATCCGCCGCCATCGAATACGGCTATCGCCAAAGCTACGCCCAAACCCTGCTGGTGTATGACCTGGGAGGCGGCACCTTTGACGCCTGTGTGCTGGAGGTTTCCCAGGACGCGGAAGGCCAGGAGATCTTTCAAGAGCTTTCCGATGTAGGGGACATGCATTTGGGCGGCGACGATTTTGACGCGGAGCTGATCCGCTGGATGAAAGAAAAATTTATAGCGGACAACGGCCTTGATCCCGACGAATTGGAACCTATCGAACGCAAGCGGGTCATGCAAAAGCTGAAACAAGAAGCGGAGCAGACCAAAAAGAAGCTGTCCGGCACCAATAAAGTGGCGGTGCGCATCAATCCATTACTGATCCATAACGGTGTCCCTAAAAACCTGTCCGCCGAAATCACCAGGGAAGAATTTGAGGCAATGATCCGCAAATATGTGGACCGCAGCCGGGATATTATCGAGGAAGCCCTTAAAAGAGCGGGCAAACAAGCGGATGAGATCTCTAAAGTAATTTTGGTAGGCGGTTCCGCTTTAATCCCAATGGTTAAGCGTATGGTAGCCGGATATATCAAGGAGCCTTACCGGGCAACAGATCCGGCCAAATCCGTAGCCATGGGTGCCGCCATTTACAATTATCTGATCCATTTGCCCAACCGTAATGTAAAAGTAGGGCAAATCACCAGGCAAATTTTTGGTACGGAAGCCGTGACCAATGTAGCTACTATGGAACGGACCCTGATCCCGATTATCCCCATGGGCAGCCCCATCCCCAGCAAGTTTTCGGACAGCAATTTTGCCAGTATGTCCGGAGCCTCACGGGTTCATGTGGATGTATATCAATGGGAACAAAATCATGAAGACGACCGTAAATATATCGGTACCGTAGGCCTCTCCGGCCTTTCCGGAACCACCCAGCTTGAGATCACCTATGCCATTGACGAAAATAACATATTTGAGGTTTTCGTACAGGACATGTCCACCGGCCGAAGCGAACGGGCCGAGTTTGACCGGACCAAAACCAGCGCCCCTCCTGCCAGGGAAACGGGAATGCCGGGATCCGACCGGGTCAATGTGGTATTTTTGATCGATACCACCGGCAGTATGGATACTTATATCAACGGCGTAAAGGACCGGGCCATAGAGTTTGCCGGGATTTTGGCATCTAAGGGTGCGGTGTATAAGCTTGGGTTAATCGGTTTTGGGGATTTAGGTGAAAATGAAAAGCCCAGCGTTTACAATTTCACGGACGATGTGCCTAAATTTCAAAAGCAGGTCAAAAACATCCCACGGACTTACGGCGGCGATATTCCGGAATCTTCTTTGGATGCCTTAGAGACCGGTGTAGAGCTTCTTAATGCCCATCGGGCCGAGGAGCATGCCCGCAATATTTTTATCTTAATCACCGACGCGCCTCCACATGTACCGACCGCCAGCGGCAAATCCGTAGAGCAGGTGAGGGAAATGCTGGCGACTAAGGACGTAACTACGTATGTAGTCGCCCGCAAAGACCGTGACAGTATAGAAGCCTACGACCCCCTTACTCATCCGGGAGGCAAGTACTATGACCTTAATGATAAATTCTTTGACATACTGGATAATATCGCCATGAGCATCGCGGAATTGATCCGTATTTAATGATGGATCTGCTGCTTTGCGTATCCCAACAGTCTAATGACCGTCCGTACCGTTTTCCGACGACGGGTATACAGGTATACACTTTTGAAGAAGCTTTGTATCATGTATATCATTACTGGAAACGGTCTGTTGATGATATTACGGCTCCGGATTTGGCCGCCTGGGTCAATGATACCTTAGGCCTGTCTTTTCTTGCCGCCAAAATCAATAATATTGCCCGCATAGAGTCGTTTACCGAACGCATGCTGGCTTTTTTGGGCGTCATTGAATATTTTAGCGACGGGGAGCTTGCGGCCATCCGTCCTCACTTGGAAGGCTGGGAAAAGCGGCTGGAATGGGAGGCTTATAAAGAACGGGCCGACGATCTGGCGGCACGAGATGAGCCAAGCAAAGCGATTGCCCTGTATCATCGGGCTTTGCAGTATGATGAAAATATAGCTATTTTGAATAATTTGAGTGTGGCTTATATGCAGATCGAGGCCTATGATGAGGCCTGCCGTTATTTGGAGCGGGCCCGAGGGCTTGATCCAAATCATTGGGAGTTGAATCTGCATTATGGTGAGGCTTTGATTTTGGCAAAGCGGTTTGAGGATGCTGCCGCAGTTATAGGGCTTATGGAAGTGACAGCGCCTAAATCGGCCTTGGCGGATATTTTTTATTTGCGGGGCGAGTTGGCGTTTGGGCTTAAGCGGTATACTGATGCCATTGGTTATTTTGAGCAGGCGATAGGTGTATCTTTTCGGGAGCAGTATGTGTTTCGGCTGGCGGATGTGTATGCGGCAACGCGGCAGTTGGAAAAGGCTTTGGAGGTATTGGGGGGTTATATACCGGATAAGGATCGTAATTTGACTTGTTTGATGAAGGAAGCTGAGATGCATCATCAGGCGGATAATTTGCCCGGGGCTATTCGGGCGATTAAAAAGGCGGTGGAGTTACGGCCGGGTTATGTGGAGTTGTGGGTGCGGCTGGCTCGGTATTATCGGTTGGATTATGATTTGCAGAGGGCTGAGGAGGCGGTTTTGAAAGCGCTTGCTTTGGATGGGGGGAATGAGCGGGCTCGGTTGGAGAGTGCTCGTGTACGGAAGAATATGGGGAATATTAAGGGGTATCAGCAGTTGCTTAAGGGGATATTGGGGGAGTTTAAGGAGAGGTATCGTGGGGGGGTTTAAGCGGGGTTTTAGGGTTTTGAAAATTTGCGTTTAAGTGGCTAAAATAGTGGGTTGAGCGCTTTTGACCAAATCGACAAAAGCGGTCGGGTGTTTGTTTGGGGTTTTGTAGGTGGGTTTGAGGTGGAGTGTCTCGGCAGTTTATCTCGGAAGGGGTCTCCCCTTCCGGACCTTCCCCGCGAGGGGTCTTACCCCCTCGACCCCCGCTAGTTGAAATGCAAGGCCATCTGCTCTCGGTCATTTTGTTGTTTTGGGCTGGTTGCAGGTTGATGACGGGAGACCTTCGTCCTCCCTCTTGGTTAGGAGGCGTTTGGTGAAGGTTTTTGTTTGTGGATTGGCGGCTTCGCCGCTTTTGAGCGCTTTTGGCAATATCGACAAAAGCAGTTTAAAGCTGCAGTTTGCGTAGAAGTGATCGGGTTTCCCCAAAACGTCAAAAGCGGTCTGTGTACATAATGTTAAAATTTTGTTTTTGGTACTTTTCATCTATATGGTATTGGGGCGGTTAAAACCTGGATGGGATACAAGGAGGTCGGCAGTTTATGGGACATGCTCGGGCTATTACTCCTAAGGTTAGCATTATTATGCCGGCATATAATGCGGAAAAGACTATTGGGGCCAGTATTGGTTCTGTCTTGGATCAGACATTTTCGGATTGGGAGCTTATTGTTATTGATGATGCTTCTAATGATAGAACTGCAGAAATTGTTCAACAACTCGCTGAGGATGATCGGCGAGTTATTTTGCTTGCCAATAAAAAAAATGGGGGGATATCTTTTTCTCGAAATCGTGGCATAGACCATGCCATGGGAGAGTGGCTGGCTTTTTTGGACAGTGATGATCTTTGGCGGGGGGATAAGCTTGAGAAGCAGTTGAGGTTTATTGGGGAGACTGGGGCGGTTATTTCTTATACCGGTACGGCTTATATCAGTAATGATGGGGTGATGTCCGATTATACTTTGAAGGCTGAGAGAGCCTTTACTTATAAGGAGTTGCTTAGGCGCAATTTGATGTCTTGTTCTTCTGTCATGGTTAGGCGGGATGTGATGGTGCCTTTTCCGGATGGGCGGGAGATTCATGAAGACTATGTGGTATGGCTTAGCCTTTTGCGGACTGTTGACTGTGCTTATGGGCTGGACGAGCCTTTGTTGGTTTATCGGATGACCGAAGGGTCTAAGTCCAGCGGACGGATTGCTTCGGCTCAAATGACTTATCATGCTTATCGGCATCCTTTGGTGGGATATGGGAGAGTGGTGGCGGCGCTGCTTACGCTGCGCTATGCGGGGCATAGTATTTGGAAGCGGTTTAGGATATGAGAAAGAAGAGACTGCTTTCGCGTTCCAAAAGTTGAAAAGATCGCCCGAGTGGGGTATGCTGAATGAAATTTAAGATGAAGGAGAATATTCATGCTATCCGTTCGCAAAGCTACTATCACTGATGCTAAAGCCATGCTCAATATATATGCACCTTATGTTACAGGCACATGCATTTCTTTTGAAACCCATGTGCCAACCCTAGAAGCATTTTCTGCAAGAATTGAAAAGGGGATAAAGGACTACCCCTATGTTGTTTGTGAAGTTGGGCAGGATATCGTTGGATTTGCTTACGCTTCAAGACATCGGGAACGAGCCGCTTACAACTTTAGCGCGGATGTTTCGGTATATGTTTCTCCAGCATATCATAATCGTGGTATTGGAAAAGCACTCTATGGGGAGCTGTTTGCACTTTTGAAATCGCAAGCCATCTATATGCTTTTTGCAGGTATTGCCCTTCCTAATGATGCCAGTGTGGGCTTGCATCGGTCATTCGGATTTAAGGAAGTTGGTGTATACCATAATGTTGGATATAAATTTGATAAATGGCTTGATGTTATGTGGATGGAGAAGTCTATAAAGGAAATCTTTTAAATACAAATCCATAATTTTAATTACAAGTTTGGGATAGCATCAAACTAGAAAGGGTGTAGTCTATGTACAAAACTATAGAACAAATCCATCATGAATATGACGGTCAATGGGTTTTCTTAATTAACTGTACTGAAGGAGAACACAATTCAATCGCAGGTGGTGAGGTTGTACTTTCTAGCGAACGCAGAGACAAAGTTCTTCGAGAAATGAGCCGGTACAGGCATGAAAAGAGCGACACATATATCTTCTATGCTGGCAAAATTCCAGAAGAGGTTAGCGTACTGCTATGATGGGAGCTAAAGTTAAAATGGATTTATTTGGCGGAGGTCTTTATATTCCAATGCGTATGACGTTTTTTTGTCAACAACTTCAGTATATCAACGTCCTGAATAGGTGATTAAATTAAAGAGGTGGCTATTAATATGAAAAAAATATGTTTGGTCATGATTGCGTTACTATTGTTTACATCCTGTGGTGTCGTAGGCATGTTTACCGATACCATGGATATGTTTAGCGGGCCCATTGCCGGTGAGGTTGAATCCGACTATCTGGACGATAATTTGGTAGGAACATGGGAATGGGACTCCATGCGCAGCTGGCAGTATACCTTCAACGCCGACGGCACCGGTTCGCGAGGCGTAGGAACAGCGCAGCATTTTTACTGGGCTGTTGATGGCAATATGCTGCATATCAACGGGGAGAGATGGGTTTATACGATTACGGGGGATAGCCTCAATTTGAATAATATATCCATGGGCGTGGCGTATAACTATAACAGAGCGGGTTAATTGGACGATGAAAACAATAGGGATTATTGCGGCAATGAAAACCGAAATGCAATTTTTAAAAGAAGAGCTAAAAAATGTTTCGGAGATGATATTTTCCGGTATGCCTTTTTATAAAGGCACTATTGGTAATGTAGACATTGTTTTAACCGAATGTGGAATTGGCAAGGTAAACGCCGCCATTTATACGCAAATATTAATCGATAAATTTCAAGTGGATGCTATTATTAATACTGGAATAGCAGGCAGCCTTGATAATAAGGTACAACATTTGTCAATTGTCATTGCCGATACGATTACATATTATGATGTGCGAAAAGGCCAGCTTATTAATTGCTATCCGTATCAAGAATATTTTACCGCGGATGAAAAATTAACACAGCTTTTGTACGATTCATCCGAGAAGAACACCACCATGATTGGAAGAATAATTACAGGTGATGATTTTATATCAGACAGAAGCAGAAAAGAAGTATTAAAGAAGGAATATCGCGCCCTTTGTGTTGAAATGGAAGGTGCAGCGATTGCGCATGCAGCCTACGTCAATCAAACACCGTTTTGCGTGGTAAGATGCATATCTGATATGGCAGACGAATCATCCGATAAGGATTACAAACAATATGAGCAAATTGCCGCTGAAAAAGTGGCAAAAATGGTATATAAGACAATAATGGGTTTGTGTCCCCTATAAGCGGCGAACGTTGAAGTTTTCGCGGCTAAAAACAAGGAGGCGATAACATGGGAATCACCCAACGCCGATACAATATTTTGACTGATTTTACGAAGGTATTCAATTTTCTTGAAGAAACATACAATCACGACACTTTAAACAGTTATCTGCCACCCCATTATTTTGAATACGCCCAACATCACGCCAAATTCAACTTTGCTTCATCTCACAGAATCGGTTTGTGGGAAGATAATAATGCATTAGTCGGCATTTCAATGTATGAAATGCAGCTTGGAACCGCACAAATTCATGCGAAAGATGGGTACAAACATTTATTACCCGAAATGCTCACATGGGCAGAAAAGGAAATATCCGTAGAAAAGGATGGCAAGCAAACCCTTGCTGTTCAGGTAACAGATAAAGAAAAAAATAAAATACATCTGCTTACCGATAACGGCTACAAATTTTCGCAAAGCTATGCCATCACAATCTTTCGGTACACAAACCCATTTGTTGAACGAAAGCTCCCCTCAGGATTCAGTATTATTGATGGAACCGAGATTGATTGGCTGAAATTGAAAATATGCTTCTATCGGGGTTTTAATCATGGGGATATGCCACTGGATAACAATACGGATGGCGTATTTAAAACACACAACGCACCCCACTCCGACCCGTCACTGATGACCGTTATCGTTGCGCCGGACGGCGAATATGCATGTGCCTTGGATATGTGGATGGATTATCGTAATAAATACGCCTATCTCGAACCACTGGCGACCGTTCCCAAATACCGCCGTATGGGTTTGGCGACTATCGCACTGACGGAAGCAATGAAGAAAACTGTGCCTCTCGGTGCGGAATATTGTTTTGGGGGCGGGATGGAGTTTTACTTTCAGATAGGCTTTGAAAAGGTCTGTGATTGGGAATCCTGGACGAAGGAATGGTAAAATAATCTACTCATGTTAAACTGCATTTGGTATCTGAAGGAGAAAGGAGCAATACAAATGGCTATAGCCACAAAAGTAGATATACCGGAAAGTATATTGCTATCACTTAGAGAACCTGTGGAAGCAGTGGGATTAGAGATGAAACGCGCATTAGCCTTGCGATACTACACCGAAAAAAGGCTATCATTAGGGCAATGCGCTGAACTTGCAGAAATGAATGAAAAATCATTTATCTCCTATTTGTCAAAGTACGGGATATCTATATTCAATTTCGATTCAGAAAGTGAGTTAATGGAGGATATTTACAATGCTTAACGCTGTTGTAAATTCTACTCCCCTTATTTCGTTACACGACATAGATCGATTGTCAGCAAGACAATAACCAAAACACAGGAGGGCCCGCATGTCTTTCGCCATGACACATCTCATAAAAGATAAGGATAGCATTTACCTAAGATATAGTTCAAAGTCAGACGTGTGCTAGAGGAAAATCGTGTCAAGTCAGGGGTGAAATATGGGCACAGAATCAAAAGGTGTATATGAACCTTGGTTAGCCTGGGCTATCGAGCTACAGGCTTTATCTCAAAATGGCTTAACTTACACAAAAGATACCTTCGACAAAGAAAGATTCGAGAGAATCAGAGAAATAGCTGCTGAAATCCTTGCTATGAAGGCAGATCTTTCAGTCGAAACTGTAAAGGGTTTGTTTTGCAATGAAACCGGTTATCAGACCCCAAAGCTGGACACAAGAGCTGCTATCTTCAAAGATAACAAAATACTATTGGTTAACGAATACGGCAAATGGTCACTTCCGGGAGGCTGGGTGGATGTTCTTGAATCTGTATACACCAATACGGTAAAAGAAGTCAAAGAGGAGTCTGGGTTTGATGTCAAACCTTTAAGACTTATTGCTCTACAGGACAGAAACAAGCATAATTTTCCTCCGTATCCTTATGGCATATGTAAAATTTTCGTATTATGTGAGTTAATAGGTGGGGAGTTTGTAATCAATAATGAAACCTGTGAGTCTCACTTTTTTTCTTTAAGTGAATTGCCGGAGTTAGCAACCGAAAAAAATACAAGAAAACAAATCGAGATGTGTTTTCAAGCTAATGATAATGAAAATTGGGTTGTTTTGTTTGATTAGCCACTGGCTTTGATTAGCGTCAGACCGGTTTAATCAGACTAAAACACAATGTACGCTGGAGAGGTGTATGGAGCGCATAATATGTAGAGCCAGATGCGGCAAAGCAGAAACAGCTATGTTTTAACACCGTATCAAAGTTTATCAAATTCTTTTCGTATTTGCGATAACACAACAGGGTCAGCGGTGGATATGCAATTGAAGAACCCATTACGAAATGGAAGGCGGCAAAAGCATGAGAACGATTATTGTAGAGCCATATAACCCCGCATGGCCGTATGAATATGCAAAAATACGGTCTTACCTTTGGGCACACATAAGCGATATTGCCATTGACATCGTTCATGCCGGAAGTACAAGCGTCCCCGGTCTTGCCGCAAAGCCGATTATTGATTTTAACATAATCATAGATTCATACGATGTGTTCCCTCAGATTACCTTGCGCTTGCGAGAACTCGGATATGAGCATGACGGCGACGGCGGCATTACAGCGCGGGAGCGTTTCAAAGGCGGCAAGCGTGATGGTTTTATGGATTACCATATGTACGTTTGCCCGAAAGACAGTCTCGAATTGGAACGTCAAATCTTGTTCCGTGATTATCTTCGTCTAAATGATGGAATTAGAGATGAGTATGCCGCATTGAAGCAATCGTTAGCTGAACAACACAGACATGACATTGATTCTTATATAGCGGGTAAGCACGAACTAATAATGAATGTCGTTGCTTTAGCACGAAAGCAGAAAGCCGTTGGTATTAGGCTGGCAATCGTATCGGATGCGCCAGAGTTAAAGAAACTGAACGACCTTTTTAACGGTGATGACAGTAATTCGGTAGAGGGTATCGAGAAGTCACTTAAAAACAACAGACAGGAAGTTGTCTTTGTCGCAGAAAAAGGTAATATTCTTGTCGGGTATTGTTGCGGGCAAATCCAGTCCTCAATGTGCTATTCCTACGAGTATGCTGTCATCACGGAGTTTTACGTTATGGATGAATATAGACGACAAGGCATTGGCAGGCAGCTTTTGGTTGCGATTGAACGCGAATTTAACAAGCGTAATATCACCCATTTTCATTTATCTACAGGCGATGATAACACAGCGGCTTTGGCATTATACCGTTCTTGCGGGTATGAAGGTACATCAATCATGCTCGAAAAGGATTCGGAGGGCAAAAAGTGAGTAAACCACAAGGCATAATCATATTCGGGGCAAACGGAAGCGGCAAAACCACGCTCGGGCGTGAGTTGTCGCGTGTTTTAGGCTTCAAACGTATGGATGTGGAGGACTATCATTTCCGTGAAGCCGAAATTCCATATAGTGATTCACGCTCCAAGGATGAAGTCATAGATTTGATGCTTGCCGACATTGAAAAACACCGCTCGTTTATTATTTCTACGTGTATAGGTGATTTAGGCGATGTTATCCCGCAATACTACAGACTTGCAGTATATATAAAAGCACCGTATGAACTGCGTATGGAACGTGTAAAACAGCGCGTACTTGATAGATTTGGTGAGCGTGTGCTTGAGGGCGGCGATATGTATGAACAGGAACAAAAGCACTTCGATTTTATGGCTAATCGCCCATTATCCAAAATTGACCAATGGGCCGAAACCCTGTCTTGCCCCATTATTCACATTGACGGCACGGTTGATTGGCGGGTAAGCGCACAAATCATAACAGAAAGATGGAGGACGGAAACCCATGATAACATATAGAAAAGCTAACCCGGAGGATATTCGCCCTGCGCTTGCCTTGTGGTTTAAGGTTTGGGATGAGTTCACAAGGGGCAGATGAGGCAAAACAGAAAGGGGAAATTTTAAATGAACCCTTCACTTAACGAAATCTGGGAACAGCATATAAAAAGCAAAGACATAGATTTTGTACACTTTGTCGATGCTGCTATGTTGCCTGCGGATGCCATCGACGGATATTCTTGTGCGATTCTTTTTGGCAAAGCCCTATCAAAAGAATACATAAATATGCTTAGAGCCGGTCAAAAACCAAAAACGAAAGAAGTTATTAACACAGAGCGCAAAATGGATACTTTTGCCGTTAAATTGGCAACCCAGCTGGCAGCCGAAGGATATAATAGTACTTCCAAGTTAAAATTTGGACGTTTACCTCATAAAACTGTCGCACTGAATGCTGGATTAGGATTTATAGGCAAAAACAATCTGCTGGTTACTGACCAATACGGTTGCGCTGTGATGTTTGGTAAAGTTTTAACCACAGCACCCTTTGCAACAATAAGCATGATGCCGATGGAACCACAATGCGGCGATTGCAATATTTGTGTTGAGGTATGTCCGACCAATGCACTGCACGGTACAACATGGAGTGTCACAACCAAACGAGATGAGATAATGGTTAGAAAACTCTGTGCTTTGTGCCTAAAATGTATGCTCTGGTGCCCGTATACGGAAAAATACGCAACATAATTTTAAGGAGGGTCCTATGAATTGGCAGGGAGGATTAGAGCAGCTGGCTATCATAGCAAAAAAGGCAGATATTGAGTGGTGGACCACGGGAAAGATACTTTTGCCCTTTAACGGTATAGATGTTGAGATAGATGATGTGGATTTCATTTAAAATAAAATCCATATTTTGTTTTGTTATCGCGCCGGAAATGCACAGAAAAGGGGTCGCCACGCAATTGTTGGAGCGCGTCTGCAAAGATGCAGCTGATGATGGCTTTGATTTTGTGGAGGCTTATGTTAACAAGGATTTCAATTATGCCGACCATGATTTTAGAGGATCCCTTGCGATGTATGAAAAATGCGGGTTTAGTATTTACGCCGAACAAGAGGATCGGATAGTTGTACGGAAGGCATTGAAGAATTAATAATAACGGTTAGGTCACAAATTATTTTTGAGCGACTAGCAGACTGGTGTGAGATTAAACCCAGGAGGTGCGACATTGAAGGCAATAATTTTTGACTTATATGAAACACTTATTACAGAATGGGGCAGACCAAGGTATCTAGCTCGTGATGCCGCCATATACTTGGATGTGGATCATCAATTATTCCAACAAGAATGGGACGCCTTGGGAAGAGATAGATTTTTGGGTAAGTACGCCAAGGTAGAAGACGTGCTCAAAAAAATTTTGGATAATTTAAGCATTGACCGAGATGAGCAATTGCTTATAGAGATTGCGCAGAAACGTGCGCGATATAAGCAAACATGCTTTGATGTAATCGAGCCAAAAATTATCGATATGTTATCGTCATTGAAAGCTGAGGGGTATAAAATCGGGCTTATCAGCAACTGCTCCCCCGAAGAAGTAGGGGGATTGCAAGATTGCGAGCTATATACATATCTTGACGCTGTTGTACTATCTTGCGATGTAGGTATGGAGAAACCGGACACAGAAATTTATGATTACTGCCTTTCTCTTTTGGGCGAGAATGCATCCGATTGCTATTTCGTAGGCGATGGCGGCAGTGATGAACTGTCCGGAGCAGAAAGAGCCGGTATGATACCTTTGCGCGCATTATGGTTTATCAAATATTTTGCAGAAAATTTTGATTTAAATAACTCATATAAATCCTTTTACGAACCAGAAGAACTGCTTGAATATGTAAAGATGATGTAGTTGACGCTTTGAAAACAACACCGGGAGTTGACAAACAAGCCCTGTGGCCTGCCTAAAAAAGCACCCAACTGGTTCGTTTTAGAGACCAGTTGGGTGCTTTTTTTTTACAGGCCGGAGAAATCACCCTGCTATAGGTGGTCCATCATCATATGCTGCTGGTGGCCCTGAAGGCGTTGTCCTGTATATGGTCACAGCGCCAGATTCATGAATTAACGTAAGGGTGTCTCCGTCTATAGAATATTGATACGTACGCATCCAAACATTGGGGTCATTCCAATCCTCACCGTAGTGTATGTATTGAAATGCACCTTCGCCGGAAATTCTCCATAAAATAGTCGCACTATAGTGATAAGCAAATCCGGTTCCGTCGTCACCAATTTCAAATCCCCTTCTGCCCCTGTCCATAGGATACCATGAACCTACTAACGAACCGGGTGCTGTCACCGCAGCGGGTTGATGCGGCATAGCAGCTGGCGCTCCTATAGTTAAGGCAACTGTCCGTGTAGATGGATTCCACTGAACATCTACGCCAAAGCTTTCTGCAACGGCACGCGCGGGAACCAGCGTCCGGCCATCAATAATCAACGGCGGGACATCAAGCGTTACGCTGTTTCCGTTCACCGTGATCACAGGATTTCCAACTTGCATGACCACGATCACATCGCCTCTGGTTGCGGTAACCGTTTGTGTGTCTCCATCCCAGGCGACTCCGGCACCCAGTGCATAAAAAATTGCACGAAGCGGTACCATTGTCCGATTGTCAACCATTTGCGGCGGAACGTCGAATTCAATTCCCGCGCCGTTTAAAGTGACACGGATTTCCGTATTGGCAAGTACGGGTACATTGCCAAATAATCCAACCATCATTACTGCACACAACATGATACCCATTAGTCTTTTCATTTGAATCAGCTCCTTAATTTATAATGTGTTATTATTTGAACTTCTCTATTAGTACTACAGTTGTAGGCAACTTGTTCTCCGCAATAGGAGGGGCCGCGCTTGATTCAATGTCACCATTTGTTTTCCTAATAAGTCTAGCACATCCAAGGCGAATGTGGTAAGATTTTGTGAAATTTGTGATATCATTACTGATGAAATTTCTCTGCGCTATGGGAGAAAAACAGATGTTATCCCGGTAGAGGGACGAAAAGGCTGTCTTTTGGAAGATACTTGCGAGGAGATTATATGGGTATGACAGAGCGCGAGGTAGAAAAACATGGAAGCCGAACAAACCGTACAATGGCACATGTATGAGATGGAATACAAAGGCGGCGCTGTAGAGTCAGCTTTCCCGCTTGTGCCATTTGAAGAAAAATATTACGAACAGTATAAAAATTTAGCAGACGACTGCTTTTATGAAATGCGAAAAGCATTGAATATCCGACCTTATGATAAACACAGCTACAGCCTTGACGAGCCTATGGAACTAAAGGAAAATACTTTTCTCCTTTTAAATAACGATGAAATCATTTGCGCAGTTACGTTTTCTGAAAATGATATCAAAACTGTAGTCGTTAGCTTAAAATATCAGCGGCAAGGTCTTGGTAAAGAACTCATGGAGTTTGCGATTAATTATATGCAAAACCGTGGAATATCTCCTATAAAACTCACTGTTACAAAATGGAATAAAAATGCAATAAGACTGTACGAATCCCTTGGATTTGTGATTACAAAAGAATCCATAGTTGAAGGTGTTAACACAAAAGATGCAAATGGCGATTGGTCGTTTGAATTTATAGAAACTAAAGGGTTGGATATACAGTGATGTATTCCACATTTAAACAAGGAGCACTTACTTTGAAAATACCTGCAGGCGACTTTTAGAAAATTTTGATTTGGATAACTCATACAAATCCTTTTACGAACCAGAAAATCTGCTTGAATATGTAACCGAAAAATAGCAACCATCCGAAAGTGGTGAAGAACAATGGGCAATATATACGTATTTAGAGGTAAAGCCGCATCCGGCAAATCAACCCTCGCCGGTATGCTTGCGAGAAGGCTTTCAGTCCCCATAATATGTAAAGACGATGTAGTCGATGCTCTTAAAACAACACCTGGGATTGACAAGAGCCTTATAAGCAATGAGATTTACTATAATATTTTACATAAAATCATACAGACCAATCTTGATATTGGAGTCGATATGATTTTAGATATCGCCCTCGGCCATAGGCACTATGCAAAAGCCTTTTTTGACAAATTGGATTTCAAAAGCAATAATATTACATGGTTTTTTATTATTTGCAGCAATGAAGTTGAGTGGAAGCGAAGGCATGAGGAGCGTATTGCAAATCCATTGCCTCATCAGTCTTTCACATCTTACCAGCACGTTGTTGAGCATTATAAACACGGCGATGTCAACCCTTTTGAGTATGACCACATCATTGATACTGCCGATACGGTTGAGGAAAGTTTTGAAAAGGTATTGGCAAAGTTGTAGGGTCGCAACAAAATTGCACTTTTATATTCAAAATTTGCAACATAACATATAGATAGTTTATTAAAGTATGCAGAGGAGTCAATCAAATGCATAATATGAATTTAACAATACCTGACGATATAATTTACGAAATAAAGTCTCATCCCCAGCGCGAAACTAGCATAACTGAAAAACTGCATTTGAGCCTTGCCATAGGTATGTTTGTATCGCGTGAGATAAGCCTTGCTAAAGCGGCTCAATTAGCCAACAAAAACCTATTAGAGTTTATGGATATCCTAAAATCATTGGATATTCCAGCTATTGTATATACAGATGAGATGTTAGATGATGATTTTCGTTTTGCTGAAGAGGGACGCTTTTAATGGATATCGTGATTAATGCAAGCCCTTTAATTTTCCTATATAAAATAGATCGTTTGGATGTACTGGATAAAATCTTTGATGCCATATACATACCAACAGCCGTAATAGATGAGATTGAATCTGGTGATGTTATCCAAGCCAAAGAATTGCTTTCAAGTATACCCTATAGGACTTTGGAAGTAACCAACCGAACGGCAGTCCTTGGATTGTTAGGCAGACTTCATATAGGCGAGGTAGAAGTCATTATAGGTGCAATCGAAAAAGGTATAACGACAGTTTCACTAGATGATATGTATGCTCGTAATAAGGCGAAACAATTGAATTTGAAAGTAACCGGTACGTTAGGTATATTGCTTAAAGCAAAAAATGTAGGATTGATTGGTAATATCAACGAGGACATTGAAGGTTTAGTAGGTGCGGGCATGTATCTGTCAGATAAACTCATCGAACGTGTCTTATGTAATTAATTATATATAGCCTGGCATCCACCATTAGATATAGATGGCATGAAATTAAATGCAGGAGATGATGCATTTTTATGACAATGCAACTAGAGCCCATTTCAGTTGACCAAAAATCAGTATTTATTCAGCTGATGAATCTATACAGTTATGATTTTACAGAATTTGAAGATGTTGATATTAACGAGCATGGATATTTCAATTATCCTTACACAGACCATTTATGGACCGAAGATAGCCGCCATCCCTTTTTTATCCGTGTAGATGGAAAACTTGCAGGATTCATTATCGTAAAGGATAATCGTAGCCAATGCTTCAACTACATTGACGATAAAAACGCTCATCATATCAATGAGTTTTTTGTGATGAAAAAATATCGCAGAAGCGGTGTTGGAAGGTTCGCAGCAAAAGCGGTATTTGACAAATTCAAAGGAAAATGGGAAGTTTGTCAAATGCCAAACAATCTACCTGCCCGTAAATTTTGGAAAGCAGTGATTTCTGAATATACGCAAAACAATTATCAAAAATATGGCAGTGATAAGGATGAATGGGTAGGTTTTACTTTTGAAAACACACAAAACAAATAGCCAACGGAGGGAACAAACATGAAAACTCTAACAATAAAACTAACCACATTAGCCCTACTAATCACTTTAACATTAAGCATCACGCCCTATCAGGTATGGGCAAATAACGAAGCCCCATCAGAAATACCCCTAAAAGTATACGAACATGTCGAACTGGTTTCCCTAATCATGCGCCTGGCCGATTTTCAGGAATACAGCGACGAAATGACAGAATATCAGCAAAGCCTCAGACCGGCTTTTGAAGAATTTGCGGATCATCCGGCTGTAGAATTTGCAAGATACCTACGCTTTAGTGCAGGAATAGGCTTCGATGCCCCCATTATCTTTGCCATCCATCTCGAATATACAGAGGGTCAATTCCAATTAATGCAGGATTCAGATATTTGGGAATTAGACGACCGCTGGACACCGGAAACAGCAGAGCGATTTCTTGAGCTGCTCAACGATTTCTACATAGACAGCGGCTTTGCCAGTTTTTTTGAAGCGCACACACCCTACTTTGAAGAACACAGCCAGCGTTTAGCAGACCAGCTGCTCAGCAGAATCAACTTCGATTGGTTTTATCAATTTGGCTTTGGCCCGGAGTATTTACGTGTCATTGTTTATCCATCCGGTGCCGGAGGAGGATACGGCCCTACGCAGCTTGGCAGAGTCAGTTACGCAGTACTCCCGGGCTCTGCGGATTACGGCGATCTGTGGATGTTGGAATTTGCGGTGCATGAGTTTGCCCATAGCTTTGCCAACGACATCGCGGCGGCATGGTATGAAGAAAACGAAGAATTTCGGCGCATGAGTTACGATTCCGTAGACCTGGTTCGTATGCCATTTTACAGCCATAGTCTCATTATGGCCTTCGAATACGCTACCCGTGCCTACACCATATTGTATATGGTAGAAAATCATGACGTCCTTCTTTGCCACCAGCTTTTGGGTGAGATAACCCGCGGATTTCCCTATATCGAGGCAGTATTTGCGATGATTACGGAGCATGAAACGATCTTTACCCCGGATACGGATATCCTGGCTTTAATACTGGGCGAAAATCTGGAATATGAGTTGGAAGAGAAACAGCAAGCCGTTATCGACGGGGATTATTTGCTCTATTACATTTTGGACCTGGCGGGAGCCGAGTTGTCTTTGGAGGATTTCGAGCATAATAATAATCAAAATGTTGTGGCCGCTCAGACAGGGGATGTATTCTTATTTTTAAATGAGTACGGTCACAGATATCTGGTCATCGATCTTGGCGAAAACATGACAGGACGGGAATGGGGCCTGCCGGAAGGGCAGTTTAGGAAAAACAGCATTTTTCCATTGGATGACGAGGATTCGTATACTATTGCCATGATATTGGGAGAAGATATAGAGTATACGTTAGGCGAACAGCAGCGTTTCGCGTTTAGCCCAACGAGGACTATGTATTATCAAGCGATGAATTTATTAAATATGGAGCTTACTGCAGAATTTTTGCAAAATTTTAGCCCAAACAGAAGCGGCCACCTTTTTGGCACTCAAACCGGGGATGCCCTCATTGTCACGGAAGAAGGAAATAGATATCTGCTGATTGACTTTGGTCCACATCCACGGGGTGTAGAGTGGGGTCATGAAGAAGGCTTGCTTAGATGGTATAGTGCTTTTCCGTTAGATTTGTTTGCGAGGAACTCCACATGTCTTTCGCAATGACACATCTGGCAATCGCCAAAGAAATCAACGACAAAATCCATATTGCTAACGATCTTCCTCAATTTTTCCTGGGCATTCTTGCTCCGGACAGCGTCCATTGCAGAGAAAACTATCATGGCGACATGAAGAAAAACTCCCATTTTGTCATCAACAAAAAGCCTTGGGGTTCTACTACCTCAACCCAGGAATGCGACGACTGGTTTGATTATTTTTCTCCAAATATAAAGCCTCGCGAAAATCATCAGCATAGTGATTTTTACATGGGGTGTCTTATTCATATCCTAACTGACATCAGTAATACCAGAAAAATATATGTCCCTTTTGTGGAGTGGTGCGACCGGGAAAACAAAACAAGAGATGAAATGAGAAGTTTATTTTACAGTGATTGCAGGCAAATTGATATGGCGCTATTTAACACACTTCCGTGGAAAGATGAAGTGTGGGCGCTTATGTTAGAAGCACAAGGCGAAACCATTGGTAGCATAATCAATGCAACTGAAGCTGAAAAATATAGAGATGTTTCTTTTGAAAGGTTTATCCGGGGAGAATATGAGCCTGATAAACCTCAAAATCTCATTACAGTGGATGATAATTTTCGCTTTATTGAGGATACTGTGGATGAGATTATTGGTTTATTGAAGGTCGATCATTCTGTTGCTACTGTTTAATCAATACCCGCTTCACCAGTCATTTTGTGGGCACCGACAGAAAGAAAAGAGGGCATGCCATGGAAAATTGGAAAAATGATAGGATCGGCTCATGTGAACGCGGCGAAAACCCTACTTTAATGGTAAAAATGAAGAGTGGATTTGCAGTCATTGGAGACCATCAGTTTTTGCCCGGATACTGCCTTTTATTAGGTTTTCCAAAAGCTTCTTCACTCAACGAATTACCGCTGGAAGCACGAAAGCAGTATCTCTTGGATACGACACTTATCGGGGATGCAATCATAAAAGTATGCAATCCATTGCGTATTAATTATTCCACCCTGATGAATTTAGACCACTATTTGCACACGCATATTGAGGCGCGCTACGAATGGGAATCTGATGAATATAAAATCAGACCAAGCTATTTTTATCCTAAGGAGCAGCGATTTGGACGGGAATATGAGTACAGTGAGGGCAAATATGGGGAGTTGAAACGGCAGATCACGGAAACATTAAAGGATTTGATGCGCGAGGCTTACTAAGACTAAGCTCTTTCACAAACTCTGCCAGCAAATTTAGCCGCCATTATTCCCTTACAACCGCCATAATCAGTTTACCATCACCATAATGTGAAACTGACCGAGTAAGCACAATTTATATGAGGCAAGGAGTCATAAATGAAAATAGCATACCGACTTGCAAATATTGATGCTTTAGAATTAATTACCAAATTATCAGTTTTAATGCAGCTTGATGATTATTGCGGCGAGGATGAAGAGGACGAACTTTACTCTCGCAATAAAAGAGATTTGCAAAACCCTAATATGGCAATATTCCTCGCATTTGATGGGGATAAAGCAGTTGGATTTTCTCATGTCTTTATACGGAATGAATGGTTTTGGTCAGAAAGCGAAGACGGCCCCGTAGGATACTTGGAGACTATATTTGTATGCTCGGATTATCGTAAACAAGGTATCGCACAAACTTTGGTTGCGATGTGTGAAAATTGGTCAAAAGAAAAAGGCTGTGTCGAGTTTGCCAGTAGTTGTGATTTGGATAATGCAGGTAGCTTGGCTTTTCATGTAAGATCAGGGTTCAAGGAAATACATAGAATTATTCACTTTAGTAAAAAATTGTAAGATCATTTTCGCACTTTATAAACATGTAATGTCGCTGAATCGAGTACAGCTCATCCTTCCTTAATATTCAAGATTTAACCACAATGCAGGTCTTGCCCCAACCGGGGTTTGAACAGAAGATGTGTCAGTTTCATCTCTACCTATCCTTGCATCGTCATACGCGTCGCTTATCCAATTGATTAACCGCAACGATCCTATACCCTCGAGTCTGTCATCCATTTGACCCTATCTCCAAGATATCGCACAATTTCTTCAACACTCAAGAAAAATATAATGAATATCGTAAAAGCAATTTTCTCCATCACCAATTTTCTCCTTTTCTCGAATAGCGAAAAGTTTGCCTATATAGGCTTTACTCGTTTACATCTCGAGACTGTACATCATTTATCATCGGCAAACCTCTGATATGCCCAGACATACCCAGGATTACCGCAATAAAAATATACGAAACCCCCTGGATGTAAAACACCATATCCACCCTGGGCAGATAAAGTCCCGCTAATCCGCCCAATAGTGCACCGATAGCTCCTGCAATGCTGTGCAACGTCGTTTCTGTGGTGTCAATACGGGCCAGCATGCTTTTTGGCGGCAGTTTTTGCATGAGTGTTTGAGAAAAAATGCTGATCGCATTGCTCATGCCTGCAGATAGCACAAAAATCAACAAAGCTAACGAGAGATCGTCATCGATGATATGAACAAAAAATATTCGCGTTATACCTACGGCTGCAATACCGATGGTGAAAATTTTTGCCAACGAAAAGCGAGGAGCCAAAAAACGGACAAATACTGGGCCTAACAAACCTCCCGCTACACCCAAAGCAACGAGTATGAGGTATCCGGCAGCCATGCCTGTGTAGATTTCGGCAAACATAGGAAGATTAACGGCAGCAAACTCGACAAAAAGATTAATAATGATGAAGCCGGTGATTAAGTAGAGCATAACCCCTTGTCTGATAAAGAAAAAACCTGCAGCAAGCTCGGCGAAATAGGTTTTTACAGAGGCTTTCTTATTATTTTCCATCTTGGACTCACAACTGCGAGTCAGCAAGGCGAAAAACAGTGCTAGCAGAAAAAGGACTGTACTCGTCCCAAAAAGCACTATATCTCTCATACCTGCGTCCTGGTTCATCATCACAAACAACAAAACACCTACGCCCAGGCCTGAAATAGCAGCAATTATATTGTGAAGCGTGTTTGCTTTTATTAGCTCATCGCTGGTAACAATACACGGCAACAAAGATACCCGCGCCGGAAAGCCAAACACATTTGATATACTAAAAAGCAAAACCCCTAGGTGGAATATCCAGACTCCCGGCCACTCAACTGTGAATGCGATAGCCAGTAAGCTTCCTACAACGCAGAGTTTTACCAAACCGGTGACACGGAGAATCGCAACTTTGTTACTGTGATCCACAAATGGACCAATGAGAAAGCTGGCCACTCCCGGGGCGGTGAACAAAAATCCCGCAATCCCAGTGTATAGCGGATTTTGGTAATAGGCGTGTATCAGCCACATCATAAAAACAGAAAACATGCCGCTCCCGACGCCGTTAAAAACTCGATACATCAGCAGAGTACGGAATTTGCCGTTGTTTATAAATAGTTTTAGCATGACTTTTCCTTTGTTAATATTTTCGATCGGTTATAGTGAAAGGATTTTTTTCGTTTAAATGCGCAAAAAACGCCACCGAACTTGTCTGTCACCCCTTGTCCGGTGGCGGGCTGTAAATTTGTTCACATTACCCATCTATTAACCCTTAGCAAGTCTTGGATTTTACTGTCCAATTTGTGTGTTTTCACGTTTTGCGGAATTTCCAAACCACTGACCCGTGAAAGGGTACCTGCCATTAGGCTCATTGCAGGATCTGCACATATCGCCTCCAATGCCGATTGCTCAATATCTGTAAACATCTTGTTTAATTTCTCCGGTTCAAGCCTCAGATCACCATCTACAAGCAACACTGATAATCCTTGGTAAATTTTGAAATACATCTCCTTAAATCTCCACACACGGATATGCCGATATATCGCAATGACTTCAAAAAGAAGAATACTCAATGTAAACATTATCGGCAAATACAAATCTATAACGATAAGCCCCAAATAAGCCATTCCAACCAATGAGGCACCCCACACAGGCACAAGCATTATAGCCAAAAAGAGTTCTATACATCCGTACTGCAAACATTTTCGCCTATATAGATGAAACATTTTGTAGTATGTATCCATCCGGCTTTCGGCTTCCTCACAAATTTCTTCGGCCTCATGCAGTTTGGAAGTCCGCTCCTCGTCCCTCAAATTATCCTTGACATATTTCACACTATCAATTTCGGGAGTTGTCATGATGAAATGCTTTTCCAGATTTTTAAATCTACGGCGATAGTTGTCAATACCTTCTTCACATTTGGTATCGGCACACATTGCATGGCGAGACCCAATCAATGAAGCGATTAATGGGGGGATTAATTTTTTCCCGTTCAGTTTTATTTTTTGCCTTACCACTAATGCCATCTCGCCAAAGGCCACCAAGGCAGCACCGACTGTGAATAACACAACCGCTTCTGTTATTGCCCCGGCACTGATAAGACTGCTTGCACCGGCTATAAACGGAATCAATAAAAGCAGCCACAATGCTTCAAACCAATAAAATTTAAGACTGCGCCTGTGCACCGTCCAAAATTCATCTGTATATCTCTTTATCTGTTCATTTTTTTCATGCAATAAAGTGATTGTGGATTCATTTAATTCGGTTGGCTCTAATGCCAAAACCTCATCAACGAAAGTGACCAGTCTCATTTTTGCGGCAGCGGAAAGATAGTGAACCCCGGCCCTCCATTTGAACCGTTTCATTTTTTTGCTTATTTTCTTTTTGCGCAGGTATCGTTCAAAAACGACAGGGTTTTTCTGAGCTAACGCGGATGTCGCGTCTAAAACTCCATGGGTGAGGGTATAATTTGCCATGAGTAGATGCCGGAGTGCCTTGATGATTGCCCATTCGTCTCCAATCGTATTACTGTCTTTATACCCCTGTCTGTGGGGTATGTCAGTATTCCAAACAGCACTTACAGTGACTGGGGGCACAGGGATAAAATTTTTCACAGGCTTTGGCCCTACATTAAAGAACTGACTGTTGTACTCATCAACGGCATTTATATATCTAATTTCTTCGTCGCGTTTCTGCCTCTTCCAATCCATGAAGTGTCCCCATACCGCTTTTTTGACAAACAATTCGTCATCATTGGAAAGGAAACGGGTTTCGATTGTTGTCACATTTCTTCTCGCAACATCCAGTGAACTGTCTTTATTAATTTCCTTTTCCACTGCATCCGCTAACTGCGTCAACAATTGCGCTGACCTGTTTTCATGGGTACTCAGCTTCCAAATCAGAATCGACACGGGTATCAAAATTAAAAAAGCGAGTGCAATCAAAAAGTGACCGGCCCCGAACATGACGAACGGTATGCCAATCGCAAACATCCCACCAAGCGCATAAAGTACTGTCAGGGTACTTCTTTTATTTTGATGGAAAGCGACACGTTCTCTATACAATTCTATTTGATGTTGTTTTATGCCCAACCATGTTTGTTTGTCCATATAATGGCCTATTCACTTTCTTCATCATCATTATAATATTTTTCTGCCAATCTGGCTGCTTCATCGTCTTTGTCGCCTAATGTATCGAAGCCTTTTCTTAAAAGTTTGTCGGCCTTGTCGTCTTCTTCTTTTTTTCTGTCTTTTACCCTGCTTCTCCACATACAGATTGTGATGATCAGGCCAATCGCCGCAATCACCAATATCCCTATCAAAATTTCACTCGGGTACGGCAAAATATCCCCGGGGAAAATCAAGCCCACCAGGGATAAAATCATTATCACAATCAGCCCCAGAGCTATCAGACTTCCACAACCCGGCGCTCTCTTTAATTTTTCTTCTTCAGTCATGCCCATCTCCCTTTTGTCTGGAAAATGCGGTGCAAAATGATCAGTTTTCGTTTATTTCATTATATAATGCAGCAATTTCGTCATCGATGGCCACAGCCGGAGCTAAGCCCATTTCCGCTTTGAGTGCCGCCAACTCGTCATCTAGGGCAGCACCGCCGCCACTTTGATATAAATCGGCCAAGGCTTGCGCCTCGTCTTGGGGTACTTCGTTTAGCGCAGTCAGTGCGCGTGCACGGTCCAGGCGTTCTTGGGCTTGCTGTTCAAATCTGCTAAATGCCTGCATGGCTCCTTCTGCTTTGGAACCTGCCGCGCCCATTTTATTGACACGCTCTGTCGCTTTGGCGATGGCAATGTTTGATTTAATAGCGGCCTTGCGCGCTTGTAGTGCGTTTACGTCTTTTACAAGCTTGTCATGCATTTGCCGCATTTGCACTGCATTTTCTTGAGCTGCTTCGGCCAATTTTTGCAGCTCAACACCTTGTGCTTCAAGTTCATTTTTCTTGTTTAGAAATACACGTGCATGGTCCTCATTGCCTGCAGCTAAGGCCTTGCGGGCTAAGTCCATATTTTTATTTGCCTCAGTGATATTTGCATCGGCTTCGCGCCTTGTACGTACTTCTTCGGCCATGACTCCGGCGGTTTCCTTTTTGACCTCTGCCAAATCATTGGCCAACTGGCGTAATGTCTGGTCTATCATTTTTGCCGGATCTTCTGCTTTGTCAAGCAATGCGTTGATGTTTGCGGACATGATGGTTTTGAATCTGTTTAATATTCCCATGGTTTTAGTCCTTTCATTTTATGTTTTATTTGTGTGGTATATTTGGTTTATATTATTAGTCAGTATAACATACATTATTGGGTATTTCTAGGGTTTTTGGCCCTCTAGAAGCCTTTTCACCACCATGCTTTCCACTACCACCGTGGCGGCATCTTTGCCCCCTAATCCTCCGGCTTTGGTAATAATGTTAAACGAGTACTTATCGCTGATGATTTTAGACACAACAATTCCGGAATCTATTTCAAACAGAGGCAGTATGTTTTTTATACCCAGCTTTTTCGTTATCCCAAGCAGTGTATCCCCGCCAAATATGAATAGATTATCAATTTTGCAATTGTCTGCTACCTGCTTTACAATCTCGCCTATATTTTCTGTAATCAATGTACGAAGGGATTCTATGTTCATATCTTCATCTACGCCGATACCGTTTTCAAATGCATATCGGTCAGTTTCTAGCATATCTTCCCAGTTTTCCACAGCTTCAATATAAGCAAGTTTACTATTTTCTAGAATGTCCTTGATCTTTTGAATAAGCTCCTCCATGCGCCTTTCACGGCATAAACTATGCTCTTGAGTTCGCGCTAGCTTTTGCTCCGGTGTTAAACAGATGCCCTTAAACCCGATTTTTTTTGCATTATCCATTTGCTCTATCGCTGTATCATTGACACTTCCGGACACAAGTAAAATATTGTTTCCTGGGATTACACGCTCCGGCGTTTGCTTTTTAAAGTCAAACATCGTATGAAACACACCGGCAAATCCGGCGCAGCCTGCCATCAGCTTTGTCTGGTTTGATGCTGTAAGTATATTGCCGATACGGGCCAATTCTTCATTTGTTTTGGCATCAAAAATAAAGATACCGGTGCCTTTGCTCAGATCCGCGGTTTCTTCGGATTCTCTGACTTTTATGGCCTTACCGTTATCTCTATTTTCTCCCAGCTTTACAACAGTCGTTTTTACAGAAGCATATTCCCCGATTATATCGGGTATAGAGCTATTCTGTACGGGCGTAAACGGGTCTTTGGCAAAGTGGGTATCGGCAATGGGTACACCGGATACGTACTGGATACCGTTTTCTGTAGTCCGGTTATTATCCGGAAAAGCCGGTATAAACATAAGTCTGTCGCTACCTGCGCCTTTCATCGCCCCCAGCAGCTCACTTCCTATATTGCCCCGCAAAACTGAGTCAGTTTTTTTGTATATGTGATTTATGCCAAAATCAGTCGCCGCTTTAACTAGGTCACAAACAATTTCATAAGCTTTATCCGGGCTTTTATGCCTGGTTTCCGTATCAACAACCAGTACTTCAATACTCCTGTCGATACTCCTAAAGTCAACATCCACATCAGTTGTAACCCATGTTTGTATACCCTGTTTGGCAAACTGCACCCCTGTATCAAGGGCCCCCGTAAAATCATCAGCAACTACAAGCAATTTAATCATTGAGGCTTCACCCTTCATACTTCACTTTTGCCATCATAACCCCTACTTTTATTGCATCAATCATACTTTCCTCACTGGCTATCCCTTCGCCGGCTTTATCAAAAGCCGTGCCATGATCCACCGAAGACCTAATGATAGGCAAACCCACCGTACAGTTGACACCACTTACCGACGTAAAGGCCTTTGTTTCGGGGTCGATTTTAAATCCGCTTAACTTGACCGGTATATGCCCTTGATCATGATACATAGCCACAACCACATCGTACATACCCGCCATCGCCTTGATAAACACCGAATCCGGAGGTATAGGTCCCTCCACATGGGTGCCTTCCTCGGTCGCTTGATCTATAGCGGGCTCAATCGCTGTTTTTTCTTCATCGCCAAAAAGCCCATTTTCTCCGGAATGGGGGTTAAGGCCTGCCACAGCTATGCGCGGGGCTTTTATGCCAAGGGCTTTAAGGGCTTCGTCAGCCAATTTTATAACCGTATATACACGTTCCTTGGTGATCATTTCGCAGGCCTTTTTCATGGATACATGGGTGGTCACATGCATGACACGCAAGCTGCCGCTCATCAAAAGCATGCTGTAATCACGGGTATTGGTGAAATCCGCAAAAATCTCTGTATGTCCACTGTATGGGAATCCGGCTTTGTTGATGGATTCTTTGCTAATGGGGCCTGTCACAACGCCATGTACCTCTTCTGATAGGGCCATTTCGATACCACACCGTACATATTCAAAAGAGGCCTTTCCGCATAGCTCGCTTATTTTTTTGTATTCCCAGCCGCCTTTTGTTAGGTAGTTCAAGTTGATTAGATCGATAATGCCATGGGTTCCTTTAATGCCTTGAATGCCCCAAACACCCTGAGCGCCCTTAGTGCCGCCAGCATCATTCGCATCCGCCGCCGCATTGATTTCATTAAAAGCCAGATTTGTATGACAAAACCGGTTAGCATCCCATAAAGCCTCATAATCCCCAATCACAACAGGGGTGCATATTTCATATATCTCCTTATGCGCCAAAGCTTTTACCACTATTTCCGGACCTATCCCGGCAGGATCACCCATGGTTATAGCCAGGATAGGCTTCATATATTTTCCCCCTCCACGATAGGTAAAATATCGCCAGCGACCGGTAAAACAGTGACTTTTGCATCGTCACCATGGCGCTTTAAAGCAGCTTCCAAGGCATCCTCTACCGATTTATAATGAATGAAACCCAGCTTTTTTGCGGTCGCTTCGTCTATCCCATCCGACACAATGCTTACCGTGGCAAATTGTCTTATTTTAGCCCAAGCCAGGGCAAGGGCTCCCGCTACCTTATCTTTAATGATACCTGCCTTGATTTGCGTATCTATTGCTTCGGGGCTTTGGTTGGCAAAGGAAACCATATCCCCATGGGTAACCGCTACCCCTTCGGGGCAGGGCGTCACAATAATCATGGTGCCGCCTTCCTTTGTAACAGCCTCACAAGCGTATAGAGATTTATGGGCCTGCCAAAATTCCAAATCACAGGGATAAGAGCTGGCTACCACTATATCTGTCCTTTCGGCGGCCGGTACGCCGTAAATTTCCCGGCTTAATTTTACCCCTTCTCTAAAGGCCATTTCTATATCGCCAAAAAACCCTTTAAGCAGCCGTCCGTCTTCGCTCAGTACCACATTGAAAATATGATGGGTGTTGGCTTTACGGGCAATCAGCTCCAGTTCCCTACGCACTTCATTTTCGGCCTGGCCCAGTAGGGAACGGCTGGATCTTACACTGAGCAAATGGGTTTGGGCGGTGGTTTCTTCCCCGCAGATCCCGGGCTGCACTATTTTTGCGCCACCGCTAAACCCTGGGATGTGGTGAGGTACAATGCTTCCGACACCGATGATGATATCAAATTCCAATAAAAGCTTATTGATCTGTATGGGGGTGCCGTTTTCGGTTACACCCATATCATGAAGTTGATTTGGATTTTTAAATTCGTGATTTAGGATTTTTACCCGGCGGTGGGTTTCTGTGCCAAACTTTTGGATGATTTCGTCTTCGGTCATGGGCCGGTGGGTGCCTAGGGCGATGAGTATCACAATATCGCTATCTTTGACACCGGCACTGTTAAGTCTGTTTAAAATTGGCGGGATAATGTCTTTTGTGGGGGTGAGGCGGGTGTTATCGTCGGCCAGGATCAGCACTTTGTCGCCGGATTTTACGATTTTTTCTAATGTTTCACATCCGATAGGGTTGTTGAGGGCTCTTTCGATTTCTGCGGCGGTGTCTTCTACGGGGTGATTTTCGTTGGGATGGAGTATGGCGGATAAGTTTTTTGTTGGGATATTGAAGCTGATTTGTTTGTCGCCGTAGCGTATTGAAACATTGCTCATATGTGGTTCCCTCCGTGTTATTGTTATTTTTATGATTATCTGATAAGTTCAATCAGATACGCTGCTCACAAAACCTCATATCCAACGAATCGCAAATAGGCTCATACCCTATCTTCATATATATACTGTTTGACGTAGGATTAGCCAAATCCGTATACAACACACATTTCGAAAACCCCTTATCCAAGGCAATCTGACTCACGGCCGCCACACATGCAGTCGCGTAGCCTTTGCCCCGAAGATATGGGGGCGTATACACAAAGGCAATGGTACATACCGTTTGCAGTTCCCGGCTGATTTTTGCCATAGTCACCGGAACGCCGTTATCTTCCAAAATATAAAGCCTTTGGGAAGCGATATGATAACGATACTTTTCTATATCGCTATCTACTACCACAGGGGTTTCAAAGCAATCATGATAAAATGATTCCACCCAGTACGGCAAAAAGGACATGTCTTTTTCCTCTACCAAGCGAACATTGCCAAAAGTCGGGATACCGGAACTCACTTGGGCAAGCTCGTAAATCCGCTGGTCTGTGTCGACTTTGTACTTTACGCCATGCTTTGAGGCATAGGCTTTGGCAAACATTTCTGCCAATGATTTTTCTGCCATAACACCGGGGATGGGAACGCCTGCTTGCTCGATACCGTCCAGGAGACAATGCAGAGCGGCAGGATCGTTTACATTATCCGTTGCGTACAAAGTCAAGCCCTTGGGCGGGGTCATGACTGCCGTTAGCAAAATGCCGCTATCATCGGAAACCGTTGCCATAAACCAATTGGCAGGGTCGCGCCAGTCGGTTTTGTCCTTTCCTTCGTTACCGATGATAACATTTCCGAGTGGTATTACGTTTTGTGCCTCGTGGTGCATAAATACATCATAAGTATGTTTGTAAAAGGTCTTTACATCGTCGTAAAGTCTGAAAACCATAAAATCGCCTCCCTATTTATAATGCAGCTCCCAAGTCGATTCATCCCCGCTCCACCCTATAAACACTTCACTATACTTACCGTATTCATGAAACAACGGCGAAAGGCAATAATGTTCCGAGGAGAATTTTTCTTTGGGGGATGCAAGCAATTCCTCTACTCCAACCCACAACTGCTCTCCTTCATCGGTTTCGGCGATTAGTTTTCCATCAAACTCTGTTGTCATATACATAAAGCAGAGATACCGCTCATCATTTTCCCGATTTGTCCAATGAACAACCCCACTGTATTTAAGATTATGTACATCAAGCCCCGTTTCCTCTTTAACCTCCCGTACAGCGCAGTCATAAAAGCTTTCGCCCCGCTCCACATGACCGCCGGGAAAAGACCAACCCAAATATTTTCGCTTGCGATTTTGGACAAGAACTTCGTTGGTTTTGGGATTCTTTATCATCACGCATGTGACCATTTCAGCATTCATAACACATTTTCCTCCAGCCATCTGGCCACACCGTCGTTGTCGTTGGTATCGCAGATATCATTGGCAATGCTTTTTATTTCTGCAAGTCCATTACCCATAGCGACGCCTGTACCCGCATAGGCCAGCATATCTAAATCATTCAGCTCATCCCCAAAGGCAACAACTTCGGATGGATTGATTTCCCAAATTTTCGCCAGTGCGGCAATCGCTTTTGATTTTGTGGCTTCTTTATGCATGATGTTTAACAGTATCCCTGTTATATCAGAGGTTATAACCGAATAAAGATTGTCCGGTATTAAAGATTCTATAAACGATTTTTGTTCTTCCGTAGGGGAAGGGGCATAAATTTTTTCGGCATCGATCTCATGCTGCGCAAAATCCACAATGCAAAAGTTGGTAAGATACGACCAAAAATCCGATACAGTAAAGTTGGAGTAATGCATTCCGCTTTTTTCCGAAGTTATTTTTATACCTTGCTTGTCGCAGGCCATCAAAAGAGGGCAGGCTGTTTGATATGGAATCAGGCGATCATATACAATTTCGTCACCGATTTTCGCAACCGCGCCATTCATTGTGATTTTGCCGTCAAAAAATTCCGACGGCGCAACACGCTCTGCAGAGCCGCCCCGTCCGGTTGCATACACTACTTTGATGCCTTGCGCCCTGCACTGGCTCAAAGCCATTTTAGTAGACTCCGACAACGTTTTATCGGTTTTAAGTAATGTTCCGTCAAGGTCTGTGACAAACATTTTTATTGGCATATTGTTTAACCTCATCCCTCCGAATATAAAAGTATCGGCAACGATCACCCCATGGTATAATTTCGCTATAGAAGATCGCGAAATCAACATACTGAGGTGACATCTATGAAAACCAGACTGGAGCAAGTTTTAGAACGCTATCTAAACGAACGCGAGATCGCAGTATGGGGCAACCCCACACGTTCACTGCTGCGCGCATTAAAATCCTATACATTTCATATCGCCAACACCATTGATCCCATAAAACATTATGTGGTTGCCGTCAACGAAGATGACATGGACGACTTTCTTATAGACGAACAAAGTAAACCCTTTAAACATGTAGAGGATTGCCTTATCTTTAACGACGAAGGAGGAGAACTGCCCTTCGAATCAGAGCGTTATGGCGTAAAAGTCGGAAGGCAAACTTATTTTGGCGAAGCCATCGTCGCCGCTTGCCAAAACGGATATGTAGAAAGTATCGGCCATTTTACCTCCATCAACGGAACCGCTAAAATCGCCGTCAACCACCAACTGAACATGACATTTTTAAGCGATGATATAGAATCATTTTTCTCCGATGAAAATAAAAAATTATTTCAAAGCAAATTATTGGCCGACACACAGCATCCTTATTCATACAATAAAAAACTGACCATTGGCAACGATGTGTATATTGGCGCGTATGCATTTATTAATGCTTCTAAAGTCACAAGCATTGGAGACGGTGCCATCATCGGATCCGGTGCGGTGGTATTGGAGGATGTACCACCTTATGCGGTTGTAGTAGGCACTCCCGCTAAAATAAAACGTTATCGCTTTGATCCCGAAATGATTGAGACCCTACTGCGCGTCAAATGGTGGCATTGGAGTATAGACGAAATTAACGCAAATGCCGACGCGTTAATGTCACCCGATATATTTTTTGAAAGATTTAAAGGCATTTCCCCATAAAATGCATCAACAAAACTCAAGGCTCATAATGCAAATCCATACCCTGAAGCGCTTGTCCAATACGTTTGGGCTCCTGTTGGGCAAAAGTAAGCAAACGATCCATATCACCGTCAAACACACCATAATCTCTAACCACAGGAGCCGCCATCCAAATTTTATCATGATGGGTCAGCTGCAAATCTTCTTTTTCTTCCGGCAAAACCAGCTCTTCGGTCATTTTTTCGCCGGGCAAAAGGCCTGTGTACGCAATTTCTATATCCTCATCCGGGCGATAACCGGACAGACGGATCAATTTGCGAGCCAAATCATCGATATTGACCGGCTTGCCCATATCTAAAATAAATATATGTCCATTATTTGTTTCGTCAGCCAATCCTCCGGCCTGAAGCACCAACTGGCACGCTTCGGATATGGTCATAAAAAAGCGCTCTACTTTCTCATCATATACGGTCACCGGCCCGCCTTTGGCAATTTGCCGGGTCCATTTTGGGATGATGCTGCCCCGGCTGCCCAGCACATTGCCAAAACGTACGGCGCATATCTGGGTTTTGCCTCCGCCTCTGGCGGCTTCCCGCTGCATCACAAGCTCCGCCACTCGCTTAGTCGCGCCATATATATTGGTCGGATTTACCGCTTTGTCACTGGAAATCAGCACAAAGCGCCCGGACCCATGAGACACAGCGGCACGGATCACATTCAAGGTGCCAAAAACATTATTTTTAATCCCCTCTGTCGGGCTAACCTCCATGGTCGCCACATGCTTGTGCGCCGCAGCATGAAACACTACATCCGGCTTAAATTCTCCAAACAGCTCGTCCATCCGGCCACGGTCTCGGATAGATCCCACCCGAAACACAATATCCACAGCCGGTGCATCCTCCGCTTCCCGTCTTTCCAAAAGCTCTTGAACAAGGTCGCAGGCGTCATTTTCGTAAATATCGACAATCAAAATCCGGCTGGGATTATACTTAATCAGCTGTCGGCACAATTCCGAACCGATAGACCCGCCGCCGCCGGTAACCAAAATACAGGCGCCCTCTACATAAGAGCGGATATTAGACTCATCCAGTGTAATCTCGTCCCTGTATAGCAGGTCACTAATATTTACCTCGCGCAGTCCCGCGTCCATACCGGAAACCTCGCTGATTGGGGGTACTATAGTTAACCGGCAATCGGTTTGGGTACAATATTCCAATATATGACGCAACTCCGCATTATCTGCTTTGGGCTTTGCTATGGTGATTTCATCAATCTCGTAAGCCGCCGCCAGATAAGGGATATTGGATATGCCATTGACAATACGTATGCCCATGATATGGGCATTGTTTTTGGCCGGGTCATCATCTACTAGAAGGACCGGTATCCGCTCACGCCTGGTGCTGTGAAGCATCCCACGCACCAACTCGTATCCCGCATATCCCGCTCCAACAATCAGCACCCGCTTAAAGCCCGACTTGCTGCTTAGCATATAGCCGAAGGTTACCGAAAGGCGCCGTACAATCCGTTCCCCCAATCGGGCGGCGGTGCTTAAAAAGAACAATATAAACCAAGCCACCGCAAACACCCTGCGGGGCAAAACGGCCACATATCCGATCAGCAGTATATCCAGCACAAACAATATGGCAATGGCTACGATCGTAGCCGCAAAAATTTTCAGCAGTTCGTCGATCCCGGCATATCGCCACAACTGGCTATATAATCGAAATCCGGCCAGTACCGCCACATTAACCACTGCACCGGCCAGACCCATCCACAGCAGCCAATACCAAGAGGCCGCCGGTATCAACTGTGCCTCCCTAATCTCACCGGGAATAATCCCGCCGTACCATAAAGCCACGGATACAATCAGGGCAAAATTTATAAATAATATGTCACAAGCCATTAACAGCGCGACTTTAGTACGTCCTTCTGACATTTATATTTCTCCTTGAACCCGGTCTTGGGGCAGCCGACTGAGGGCATAGCCTATTCCGATAATAATCCAAAACATGGGTGTAGATGATACTGTGCTGTCCGTAGATAAAGATGATACCGAATAAGCGCTGACCGATGCCAGTATCCCAAGCCTCAGCCAAAAAACAGATGACTTCGTTTCCTTAGAATGCCGCACCAAAGACCAAAAAGTAGTCAGGATAAAATATCCAAAGAGGCCAATGAGCGCCAAAGCCGATATCAAGCCGGTGGTAACAGCGGTTTGCAAATATAAATTATGAGCTTTATCTACAACAACAGGGCTGCCAAAATATCTTACCGAGCTAATGATGTCGTGATTTGGAAACTGCAACGCAAAGGTATCCGATCCGCTCCCGATCAGCAAAAATCGCGGGATTAGCGGAATGGTTCTGGCAAAGATAAATCCCCGGTTAGATCCCCAGGTTTCCCAGCCTTCAAAGCCGAAGGAGGGGATGGGTTCGTTGGGATCAATCAATGTACCGTCTCGAAGCAGCAGATACAGACTGCCACCCGCCACTTCCAAAAAAATGTCCCGGTACATATAAATATCATCGTGGCGCAATATCACCGCGTGGCCAAAGCCCGGGATCTCATAGATATAATTGATGAGCGGCGTACCTTCTTCTTCCGTGATATGAGGTTCTATCTGTACCCCGTCAGCGATAGTTACCTCAGGTATCCCTGCGGCAATTGGAAAGGTAATATGATAAGTAACGCCTCGGTCCGTTATAGTCAATCTGTTTTCTGCAAAAACAAAATCGGTAAGCTCAACATCGGGGGGTGTGAAAATAGCACCGATCCGGCCCATGGTAAAGGATAGGTTTTGATAAATCGGCTGCCTTAGCACCACACCGACTCCCAATACAATAATAAGGCCGCATAACAACACCGCCAGGGTTTTTGGTGAAAAAGAACCCGTTTCCTTTTGCCTCAAAAAAAACCACCTGGCCGCCAAGGTCATCATAACCACTGCAATAGCCCCACCGGCACCGATAAATCCACCAACCGATCGGCTGCCGATAATCCCTACAACCATCAAAAGACCGGCCAATATAAATAATCCACGCCACAAACGGCCCCGAAAAACCACTGCCCCACTCACCATTACAGGCAGCAGCATAGCCGTAATCAAACCAAAGGTATTAGGGTTAAAACTGGTACCGTAAGCGATCTCAAAAATAGGATTTAACCGGGGTGTTTCCATATACATAGCCAAATGTGAAGGAACTACCAGCCTAAAAGCCAAGGCCGTCGCAAAAAAATCCCGGTCAATAAACTGGCTAAAACCGATAAGACCCATGATTAAAGAGGAAACCAAAAGCCCCGCCAGCAACAAGCGCCACCGGTTCTCCTCTTTCACATAAAATAATGTGGCTAAAAACACGACCATATACGCTAATTGAACAAAAAGACCTTCCCGCCGGTCATGGGATCCCCATAAGGCCAGCTGAGTATGCTGGCTTAAGATATTGGACAGTAATACAAACAGCAGGTACACGGCCACCATAACCATAACCGGATCCTTTAAAAGAGCCATTCCATCTTTTTTGACATCACTGTCTATTCCTTTTGTGATCTGCTCGCTTATCCAATAGAAGACAATAACCGCAACGCATGTTAGCAGCACCCAAGCCTTATGATATGAGAATACATCGGGAAAAAATTCAACTCCCGTGAGGAGTGCCAGTTCTGCCTCCACAGGGACTTCTATAAGCCTTACAATCAGGGGAACTATTGCCGCTATGATAAATAACATGATGCCCGTTAATTTGACTTTTCTTATGGACGACAACGTGGTATGCTCCTTTACAAAGGGATTAGTATTATGAAAAGTTCCTCTGAATTTTTCATAGTAAGTATAGCATAATTGGAAGCTTGAAAGAAAGGTAAATAAAATGCACACGATTTTTCGCAAACAATTAATTTTATACTTGGGAGTGTTGGCGATTAGCCTGGCTCTGCTTGGGGCAGTTTTATCCCAAGTGATCCGGTCATATCTTACGGAACAGCGGGTAGAAACCTTGGTGGATTCCGGTGCAAGGGTCTCCGCGGTATTTGAAGGGTTGTTTCAGTTTGGGGTAATCGATGTGGGCCGTCTGACCCAAGAAATAACTGCAATGCAGCGGTTTCTTAACGCCAGATTAATTGTTATTAACACTGACTTTCAGATTTTAGGCGCTTCTCATGATTTAATAGGCGAACAAACCCACCTCATCCATACGGATCTTGAGCCTTTGCTTGACGGCTATATCATACGGATTTACGGCACATTAGACGGCCTCTATCGAGAGCCTTATCTCACCGTAGGCCATCCTATCATCGTAAGCGGTCAGATCGTTGGCGCGGCCCTGGTAGGCACATCTATGGTGGAACTTGAAGCCACTATTACCGAAATGTATCGGTTGACCCTGCTGTTTTTAGGCGCATCAGCTTTGGTAGGCGCCATCCTTATTTACATGTCCAGCCGAACCATAAGCCGCCCTTTACGCCAGATGAATGAGGCGGCCCGGGTAATCGCCGGTGGCGATTTTGAAAAAAGGATACCGGTTAAATCCAAGGATGAAGTAGGCCAATTGGCCGAGTCTTTTAATCATATGGCCGAAGGCCTGCAAGAACAGGAACGGATCCGCAGAGCCTTTATCTCTAACCTGTCCCATGACATCCGCTCGCCCCTTACCTCTATGCAGGGGTTTTTGCAAGCGATAGACGACGGTACTGTTCCACCGGAAAAGCTGCACTACTATCTTGGTATCGTCATGGACGAGTCTCATCGATTAATTAAGCTTGCCAATAATATTTTGGATGTAAACCTGCTTCAGGAGGCGGCTTTGGCCCCAACATCCTTTGATATTAACAGCCTAATCAGAAAGGTCGTATTAAGCTTCGAGCCTCAGGCCACAGCCAAAAACCTTCATCTCCACTGCCACTTTGCCCACGAATCCGATATGGTACGGGCAGACTATGACAAAATCCAGCGGGTGATATATAATCTGGTAGATAACGCCGTAAAATTTGTTCAAGAGGGCGGCGAGATTGTCGTAGAAACCAATGTAGACGACGAAGCGGTGTATGTCAGTGTCCAGGACAACGGCCCGGGAATTAGCCCGGAAGATCAATCCCAGATATTTGACCGATTTTTTAAAGGAGACCCTTCCCGTAACGAATACAAGAAAGGAAGCGGGCTGGGCCTTTCCATAGTCAAAGAGTTAATACGCGCTCACGGAGGTCAAATTACGGTTAAAAGCACACCGGAAGAAGGTTGCTTGTTTACGTTTTCGATACCAAGATAAATGATATTGGTATAACCCAAAAATTCAGAACTTGTTTCATAGAAGGATGGATAATTATGCACAACTTTAAAGCCGCTATAGCAGGTTGCGGAGCTATAGCACCATTACATGCAGAGGCCATAAAAAAATTAGGTATACCCATTGCAGCCGTATGCGATCCCGATAGATCAAAGGCCGCTGCATATCCTTACCCGGCGTATCCGGATTACGAAACCATGATAAAAAATGGTGGATTTGATGTCATGCATATCTGTCTCCCCCATCATCTCCATGGGCCCGCGGCTATTTGCGCAATGGAACATGGGATCCATGTCCTCTGCGAAAAGCCCATGGCTATTCATATATCCGACGCAGAAGCGATGATCAAAACCGCCGAGTGCAACCATGTAAGCCTGGGTATTATTTTTCAAAATCGCTATAACTCCGGGTCGGTGATGATCAAAAAAGCTTTGGCAAACGGCTCTTTGGGAAAGGTACAATCCGGCTGGCTGCAGGTCACCTGGTTTAGAGATGAAAAATACTATACGGAAAGTGGCTGGCGGGGCAAATGGGCTACCGAAGGCGGCGGAGTGTTGATCAATCAGTCCATCCATACCTTTGACCTGGCCAATTATTTTTTAGGCGGACAACCGGATTATGTGGAGGCTTCCATCGCTAACCGCGCCCATCCAACTATAGAGGTGGAGGATGTGGCCGAGGGAGTCATCGCGTACGGCGATGTTAAACTGTCCTTTTATGTAAACACGATCCATCCCTATAATGCACCGGTTATGCTGGAGCTGATTTGCGAAAAAGGCAAGGCAACTCTGGTAGGGGATGCCGCTCAAATAGAATATAACGATGGCAGGCTGGAGACAGCCACACCGGAAAGTGATACCACACTCCCTGCGGGGACAAAATCATACTGGGGCGCAAGCCATGCGCTGCAAATCCAGGCTTTTTACCGGTCTCTTTCCCGTGGCCAAAAACCTGAAATAGATGGACAAGAGGCCATAAAAACTCAGCGGTTAATCTGTGGGATATATGAATCGGCAAAAATAGGGAAGCGGATTGATTTTTAGTGGAGTGTAGTCAATGTTAATGTAAAAATAAAAACGGCCGGCAAATGATGACGAAAGTCACCATCTACCGGCCGTTTTTAAAACCTGTTTGACGGTCAGCATAAAAATTTACTTACCTACATACTTCCCTAAAGTTTCCCAAATTCCTAACAGATAAGCCGCTCCCAAAGCCCTGTCATACAATCCGTATCCGGGCATGGCTTGCTCACCCCAAATCATACGGCCATGATCCGGACGCATGGGGCCGGTATAGCCGATATCGTAAAAGGCTTTCATAATAGCTGCCATATCCATAGAACCGTCTTCGGATAAATGCGCCGCTTCTTCAAAAGAGCCTTCGCTGTTATATTTTAAATTGCGGACATGAGCAAAATGTATACGTCCCTTTAAACTCCGGATAATCTCCGGAATATCATTTTTAGGATTAGAACCCAGCGAACCTGTGCAAAGTGTTACACCATTGTAGGTTTTATCAATCGTTGAAGTCAGGCGCAACAGATTCTTTTGATTGATCACAATACGTGGCAGGCCAAAAACCGGCCAGGCCGGATCATCCGGATGGATCGCCATGGTTATGCCATATTTTTCGCAAACAGGACCAATGGCTGTCAGGAAATAAATCAAATTTTGAAAGAGCTTTTCTTCATCCACGTCTTTGTACATGCCAAAAAGTTCTTCTATTTTTTTCATGCGCTCAGGCTCCCAGCCCGGTAAAATATGACCGTCAGTCATTTTTTCCATGGAAGCAAAGAGGTTTGTAGGATCGATTTTATCAATGGCGGCTTGATCATAAGAAAGCACTGTAGAGCCGTCGGGCCTTTCCTTAGCCATGTCAGACCGGGTCCAGTCAAATACAGGCATAAAGTTGTAGCATATCATGGTAATGCCTTCTTCGCCCAAAGCGGTCAGGCTCTGGATATAGGCTTCTATATGCTGATCCCTTTGAGCCACTCCCGTTTTAATGGAATCGTGGATATTTACGCTTTCGATACCGGATAATTCTAATCCGGCAGCTTCCACTTCATTTTTTAAAGCTTTCACTTCTTCCCGGGTCCATACTTCTCCGGGCAGCTTGTCTAAAAGTGAAGAAACAACTCCCACAACTCCGGGTATTTGGCGGATGTACTTTAACGGTACCGTATCCGCTTTAGAACCAAACCAACGCAGTGTCATTTTCATAAAACTCAATCCTCTCATTTTGCATTTTTATGAGTGCAAGTAAATTCACTATAGCATATCCTATCTCATCCTTCAACAAAAAACCCACAGCCAGCTTAACGACTGTGGGCAACAAATTATTTTTCTCCGGATTAAGGGCGGGGCCTAACTTTAATCCCAAAAACTTGGGCCAACCAATAAGATATCTCCCACATTGTACAATCCTCCTTTATAGAACCAAAAATTAAATGGGATTAATTGGATGAATTGTACAGGAAAATATTTCCATTGTCAATATGTTTTACTTCGTTATTAAATTACTATGACTTGCCGTTCTTCTGAAAAGCCTTTAGCATGGTTTTTACAATCTGAATGACAGAGTCCAGGGCGTCTTCCGGAAGAAGTTTGGTAAAACCGACAAGCTTTTGAATTTGAGCATCCTTATAATCGGAAACAGGAGGCACCACAGTGGATTCATTATAAAAAACACTGACCGGCACATTAAAAAAAGCGGCTAACTTACATACATTATAACTGGTAGTGCCTCTCTCGCCACGCTCTATCAATCCAATAGCATTTTCTGTACGATCTAAAACAACGGCCAAATCTTCTATAGTCATTTGACGAGAATGCCGCAATTTTCTGATATTTTTGCCTACGACAAAGTCAAACTCTTTTTTACTGGCCTTTAGCTCATCAACATACAGCTGATATTCTCTGGCCTCCTCCTGCATCCCTTTGTAGGCTTCCTCCTCCCCACTTGCTTCAAGATAAAGAAATCCTTCATTTGCAAGGGCATAATCTTTGTAGAAAAGCCCCTTTCTTATTTGAACTATTGCTTTATGCAAAGGAAAATGTTTTACCTCGCATATATCCATGACCGCATCAAAATGTTTAGAAAATAACTTCGCTAATTTATCTGATGATGTTAAATCCAACTCATCAAAATATTTCGCCTTTAACAAACGATATATAACATTTACATGGATACATAATTTAATGGCCACATATAATCCTTCATGGGCATATGCTTCCAGCTTTTGCAACGCCTCTTCCGCTAAAAGATGCGCTTGTTCATGAGTATCCGCATAATCAACCACCGCCGCAAATATCCTAAAATCAAAAATATCCCATGTATCTGTATCCGCTAACCTCTCAAGTGTCGGGGCCGCCAGCTCTTGGCTTACCTCAAAATCATTTTGCTCGCCTTCTATTATATCTATTTCAAGTATAGCCAGTGCATCACTAATTTGAGGGTCGTACCCCTCATTTCTCAAATAGCTGATCAATTTGGATTTTAATGCTTTGCTTTTTTCCTTTTTAAAATTACCGCCTAGATCAAATACCTCTTCCAGTAAACGCTGTTTTAATAAATGTTGTTTAAGCATAAACATCCCCCCCCTTTGCAAATTACCCCCTAATAATACACATGTTAACTTCTGCCCCATTTTTTTGCAAGACTTTTTTCTGAGCGACCAATTATGCACAAATAGAATTTATAATTAACATCTAAATATGAAAATTGCGTAAAATGTCTATTCACAAACAAAATGTTTTTTTAAAAATATTTTACAGCTTTCACTAAAATGCAGTAACGAACAGCAACCCGCAATATTGCAGGTTTTCAGCATAGCAAGATATAACGATTGTAAGCAAAATCAAGCAGTTTTCAGTAAT
>Ga0131853_10000060_pt1 | contig 152963 bp, 141 predicted proteins | sample TergutLab28metaG_FD_92764 | JGI IMG/M metagenome (GOLD analysis project Ga0131853, IMG submission 92764) | Labiotermes labralis P1 segment gut microbial communities from Petit-Saut dam, French Guiana - Lab288 P1 (version 2) (version 2) | ecosystem: Host-associated > Arthropoda: Insects >... | reverse complement strand
TTATGATGTTCATAACAAGGTTTTCCTCCTAAGTGATAAGTGATTTTGTGGTGATTTCATTATATCACTTTGAAGGTTGGTGAACCTTGTTTTTGTTACCTATCTATTGTAGCAGAACATTTTTCTAGAAAGCGACAAATTTTGCAACCCACTTCATCCTCGCAAAATATTAAAAGTTTGCATCAAATCTAGTCTACCATAACCCCATTGATCATTGGGATATGTCATATTTGCGTCCCTTGCACAGCCCTGCACCAAAAACGACCGTATGCGTAAATTGTTAAGTGTAGGATAATTGCCATCCACAATGCCCCATTGTAGCATTAGTGCCGCCGCCCCGGCTGTTATTGCAGCGGCCACGGATGTGCGTATTGCATATTCTTAACAAAAAGGTATTGCAATATCTTTGTCAATGTTGTATACTTAATTTGGTAAGATGTAGCAAATTTTACACAGATTAGATAAGATCAGGGGGTGGCTTGATACTTGCAGAATTCTAAATATGAAAACGAGAAACGATTGCTGCATGGCGGCGACTATAATCCCGACCAATGGCTGAAATATCCAGAAATTTTAGCCCAAGACATAGACCTTATGCAAAAGGCGCACACGAATGCATTTAGTGTGGGGATTTTCGCATGGTCGGCACTAGAACCTACTGAGGGCAATTTTGAATTTGGCTGGCTGGATAAGGTAATGGACGACATTGCTGGCTTTGGCGGCCATGTGTTGCTGGCAACCCCCAGCGGTGCACGGCCCGCATGGCTTTCTGCAGCATATCCCGAAGTGCTACGCACAAATAATCGCAGAGAAAAAATGCTCCATGGTGGCCGGCACAATCATTGTTTTTCTTCGCCTGTATATCGCGAAAAGGTTAGTATCATAAACACAAAGCTGGCCGAACGATATGGCAACCATCCCGCGCTATTGATGTGGCATATTTCCAACGAATACGGCGGCGACTGCCATTGCGAGCTATGCCAGGCAAATTTCCGCAAATGGCTGCAACAAAAATATGTCACAATAGATGCCCTAAACGACGCATATTGGAGCGCGTTTTGGAGTCATAGCTTCAACGATTTTTCGCAGTTGGAATCCCCATCACCCATTGGCGAAAGCGGCTTGCACGGCCTAACGCTGGACTGGAAGAGGTTTGTAACAGACCAAACCATAGACTTTTATCGCTATGAAACCGCACCTCTACGCGAGCTAACGCCAAACATACCCATAACCACCAACTTTATGGGCGAAACCCCAAACCCGCACCCCTTCGCCGGGCTGGATTATGCCAAATTCGCCAAAGAAGTGGACATTATAAGCTGGGATGCCTACCCCCGCTGGCATAACGATTACGAGCCAACGGATGTGACCGCATCCAAACTGGGTTTTCTTAACGACTATTTCCGCACGCTAAAGGACAAGCCGTTTTTGATACTGGAATCTACCCCAAGCGCGGTAAACTGGCATCCCGTAAACAAAGCAAAGCGACCGGGCATGCATATGCTGGCCTCCATGGCCTTTTTGGCTCATGGTTCGGATTCTGTGATGTATTTTCAATGGCGCAAGTCCCGCGGGTCTTCCGAAAAATTCCATGGCGCGGTTGTAGACCACGATAATTCCACCGAAAACCGCGTTTTTAAAGATGTGCAGGCGGTTGGCAAGGCTATGGAAAAGCTGGCGGAAATTAAAGGCAGCAAAACCCCTGCTAAGATCGCAATTTTGTACGACACAGAGAATCTTTGGGCTCTTTCCGATGCTCAAGGCTTCCATGGCGGTTTTGATTATTACGACAAAAAATACCCCGAGACCCTACACGAACATTACAGGGTCTTTTGGAGGCACGGCATCCCTGTTGATATCATCACAAAGGACAAAGACCTTGCAAAATATGATATAGTGATAGCCCCCATGCTGTATATGATAGACAATGTAACCATGGACAAATTCGCGGATTATGTGCGCGGCGGCGGCAGGCTTGTGGGCACGTACCTAACAGGCATTGCGGATGAAAACGACCTGGCGCACCCCGGCTTCCCTCAGAAACTGCGCGAAATCTTTGGTATTAATGTTGTTGAGACCGACACATTGTATCCCAAAGACAGAAATGCCATAAATTTTGATGGATCTGAGTTCGAGACTTTTGATTATTGTGCCATTATTGAGCCATGGGGCGCGGAGATTTTTGCTACGTACAGTAATGATTTTTACAAAGGCAGCCCCGCTGTTACAAGGCATGGCTATGGCGAGGGGTATGCGTATTTTATTGGCGCACGTACCCATGAAGACTTCTTGACGCAATTCTACAATGGTGCAATAGCATCCCATCAACAATTGGTAGCGGTCGAACCTGGCGTGTCCGTACAAGCTCGCGAAAACGACGACCACATCTATTGCTTTGTAATGAATTTTACAGAAAAAGCAAAGAAAATGATGCTGGCTGTAGATATGGAAGACCTGCTAACCGACGCCCTTTATTTCGGCACATTTGATATACATCCCTACGGGGTGCATATATTCAAAAAAGAAAAAAGAGAGGAAGTAGAAAAATTATGAGAAAGTTCTTTTTACCGGTAATGCTGGTAGCAGCCCTGTTTGTTGTAGGTGCTTGCGGCAATGGTGACGACGGTATCACATTAACTGTTTGGGAGTCCCTTGGCGGCCCGGACGAATTTATCCAACAGGCGGGCGAGCGCTTTACAGAGCTTCATCCCCACATCACAATCGAGTTTGTTAACGTAGAAATCGGCGATGCAGCTACACAAATCGCCCTTGACGGCCCTGCTGGTGTTGGCCCAGACCTATTTGGTGCGCCCCATGACACCTTGGGCAATCTGGTGGTTGGCGGCCACGTTCTGCCAACATCCAATGCAAATCAGGTGGCAGGCCAGGTTATGCCATCGGCTGTGCTGGCTACAACCTTCGATGGCACACAATACGGCTATCCTATAGCCTCCGAGACCTATGCGTTGTTCTACAATCGCGCTCTGGTCAGTTCTGCTGATGTTCCGCGCACATTTGAAGACCTAATCATCTTCTCTCACGACTTTAATAACGCAAACCCGGGCATGAACGGCTTTGTAATGGATGTATCTGCTGCGTACTATACCATCGTTTTCACCACAGCCGGCGGCAACAGGCTGTTTGGCCCGACAGGTGCAGATATGACCAATTCCTTCATTAACTCGCCATCCGCCGTGGAAGGTATGCGTTTCTTCCAAAATATGAGAGATATTCTTGATGTACCCGCAGGCGACATGAACACCGCCTTTGCCGATGCGGCCTTTGCTTCCGGCAATGCTGCTATGCATCTTACAGGCCCATGGAATATAGGCCCGTTTAGAGATGCCGGGCTGGATTTTGGCGTAACCACAATCCCATCGCTGCCGGGCGAGGCAAACCCGCCTGCATCTTTTGCCGGCACAAGGGTTATGTTTGCATCGGCATATTCGGACTATCCGGAAGAAGCCCAAATGTTTGCACAATTCCTTATCTCTCCGGAAATGCAGCAACTGCGCTATGAAATCACAGGCGCATTGCCATCCATGCCAATGGAGCTGGATGACGAGCATCTTAATGGCATATTGGCACAGCTGGAGTTTGCTTTCCCAATGCCTTCTGTACCGGGCATGGCTGCTTTCTGGTCTGCTATGGAGGCGGCTAGTTCCAATATCTGGGAAGGTCATGATATCCAAGAACAGCTAGATATGGCCAATATGGCAATGGTAGGCAATTAGGAATTAGAAATTAGGAATTAGGAATTTTAGATGGGTGCGGGCGGCTAGTCTGCACCCATCTTTAAAAAGAAAGGCGTGAACCGCTATGACCCTATCTTTAGGCAAAAATGGCGAATCCAAAAGGGGCATTTTAATAGCGTCGCTTGCTTTTATGGGCCTCGCGCATATTTTGTATTTTAAGCAATACATCAAAGGGGCGTTTTTTGCTCTTGTGCAAATTATCATGCTGGCATCCATGCCCTTCATCATCCCCATAATAGGCGGCATGATAACCCTGGGCGAGCATCGGCCGGAGCTTTCTGTTAGATATCGCGACCACTCCATGTTTATGCTGATAGATGGCGTGACAGTTTTGGCCGTTATAGCCTTGTTTGTTTGTATATACTTTATTTCTGTGCGCAGCGCGCAAAAGACATATAAGGACTATTGCGAAAATGGGCGGCTCAGCGACAACAAAGCCTCCATCAAAGAGGTTTTTAACAAATCCTTTGCCATTTTTGGCTTGGCACCTTCGGTTTTGCTTGTGGTGTTTTTTGTGGTTGTGCCGCTGGTTTTTGCTGCTTTGGTGGCTTTTACAAACTATTCTTCGCCGCACCACATTCCGCCGGGCAATACGGTGGATTGGGTTGGCACGGACAACTTCGCGGCCCTGTTTGGCGGCGAAACCCTGTGGACACAGGCTTTGGTACGCGTTGCTATTTGGACGGTAGCCTGGGCGGGCTTGGCCACCTTCACCTGCTATTTTGGCGGCATGATAATGGCCGTTATAATGAAAGACTTCAAAATCAAGTTTGCCCCCATTTTCCGCACAATCTTTATATTGCCATATGCCGTGCCTGCGGTTATATCTATGCTGGTTTGGCGCAATCTGCTTAATGGGCATTTTGGGGCAATAAACCGAACCCTACAGCACTTCGGCATAATAGAGGGCATGATACCCTGGCTGGGCACAGAGGCCATGGTGCGCTTTACCGTGGTTATGGTAAACCTATGGGCGGGCTTTCCGTATTTTATGCTGCTTACCATGGGCACAATGACCGCTATAAGCCAGGATACCTTCGAGGCGGCGCGCATAGACGGCGCAAGCAAATGGCGGCTTTTCCGCCACATCACATTCCCGCTTGTAACATATCAAACAATGCCGCTTATCATCATGTCCTTTACGCATAATATCAATAATTTCGGCGCAATTTTCTTCCTTACAGGCGGCCAGCCCGCCGTGCATGACACGCCGATTTCCGGTGCGACAGGGGCAGATATCCTTATCACATGGATTTTCCGCCTTACAATGCACACATTGCAATATCACTATGCATCCGTGCTGGCCGTGATGATTTTCATAATCCTCGCGCCATTTGCCATATCCATATTCATACGAACAAAATCGTTTAGGGAGGGAGAGCTATGACAAACTTCACACGCAAGCTAAATTTCGGCATTGTGATGGTATTTTTGGTGATAATTTGCTTGGTGGTGCTGTATCCGCTGGTGTATGTGCTGTCTGCGGCGTTTTCGCCCGGCTCTTCCATCGCCACGCTTAGCATAGCCCCATTTGCAGATGGCTTCACATTAGAGCATTTCCGCTTTCTGTTTTTTGATAGCAACTATCCCATATGGTTTCGCAATACCTTCTTTGTGGCTGTGTCCACGTCCCTGGGCACAGTAGCCATCGCATCTTTGGGCGCGTATGTGTTCTCGCGCTTTCGCTTTATGTTCAAAAAGGGTATGCTGCTGTCCATGCTGGTTCTGCAAATCTTCCCGTCATTTATAGGGATGATAGCTGTATACGTAATCCTGCTGCGGCTGGGATTGTTCGACAGCCTCTACGGCCTTATTTTGGTGTATTTAGCCATGAACATACCCTTCAATTGCTGGCTGGTTAAAAGCTATATGGACACCATACCCCGCAGTATGGACGAAGCCGCGCGCATAGATGGCGCAAGCCATTTTCGCACATACCTAACCATCATTTTACCCATAGCCAAGCCCATCATCGCCTTTTTGGCCATCACAAGCTTTGTAGCACCATGGATGGACTTTATCTTCCCCAATCTGCTGCTGCGCTCGCCAGGCAACCAAACCCTGGCTCTGGGCCTCTTCACCTTCGTGCTGGACGACACCAGAAACGAGTTCACCCGTTTTGCCGCAGGGGCAGTAACAGTAGCAATACCATTCATAATAGCCTTTGGCCTAACACAAAAAATGCTGCTGGCTACATTGGGCGGCGCAGTTAAAGAATAGATCAAAAGATCTTAGCATCGAATAACGCGAATAGCACGAATGAAACCATTTTATCGGGTTTCATTCGTGCTATTCGCGTTATTCGATGCTAAAGGTTTTAATAAACTGGTGGAGTGACTATACCCAGGCCTTCTGCCGCTATGTCTCCCGGGTTGTAGACCTCGTGAGCTATGCCTTTTGGCAGGTATATAGAGCCGCCTTCTTCTACTGTATATACTTTGTTTAGTGCCCGAAATTCCAGCTTGCCACGCATTACGTATACAAATTCGTCGCCTTCATGGGCAATGGGCTCGTCGCTGGCGTGGCTGTTTGGTTCCATCTTAAAATACACAGCGTCCATCATTAAATTAGAGCCATTGCGGGTATGGGGTGTAATGAACTCGTAAGCAATATTAAGCTCCGGAAATTTTACTATGGTTCGCTTGTTTTTGGGTATCACAGAAACCTCGCCGGTGGCTTCTGTGGCAAAAAGCATAGCCAGCGGCAAATCCAAAATCTTGGAAATACGCTTTAAAACCGATAGCGAAGGCTCTATTTGATTTCTTTCTATCTGGGATATGTAACCCGTTGTAACGGCGGCTTGCTCTGCCAGATCTTTTACGGTCATACCCTTTTCTTTGCGCGAATCGCGGATTTTTTCACCAATCATTTACGTTTCTCCTATTATACTTAACTTTTCGATAATACATGTCTAGACAATAATTATGCATCATGGCGGGTGCATTGTCAATAGTTTTATAAAAGTTTTACTATTAAACTTTTTTAAATATTATGCTTGACACGAGGGGCAGGGGGATGATATGCTATAGTTAGTATGATATAATTGTTATATATGAGAGGAGCGTACAACAATGTCTGATTTTTTAGCAAAACTCGGTGATTTAAAGGGCCATATCGAAGAGTCTCTAAAGGCTTGGAATGTTCCCGGCGTGGCTGTTTCTATCGTTAAAGACGGCGAAACCGTTTTGGCGGAGGGCTATGGCTACAAAGACCTAGAAAACAAAGTGCCAATGACAGCCAACACGGTTCTGCCCATTGGCTCTGCCAGCAAGTCCTTCACATCCATGGCTGCGGCCATTTTGGTAGAAGAAGGCAAAATGGAATGGGACACGCCTGTAAACCAATACATACCTGCTTTTAAGATGTTCGACCCCGTTGCCAGCGAGCACATTTCTGTGCGCGATATGCTGTGCCACAGGGGCGGTATGCCACGCCACGACCTAATGTGGGCCATTAGCACCCACGATTCTTTCACGCGGGAAGACCTTATCAGGCGCGTGCGCTTCCTTGAAAACAATGCGCAGTTTCGCGAAAAAGCCCAGTACCAAAACCATATGTTCGCTACGGTGGGCTATGCCGTCGAAAAAGTGGCAGGCAAAACATGGGAAGAGTTTGTTAAAGAGCGCATTATGACCCCATTGGGTATGAATGATTCTAACTTCTCTGTGGCCGATTCGCAAAAAATGTCAGACTATGCTTTGCCATATCGCCACGACAAAGAAAAGAACATAAAACCCGCCGTATTTATGGAGCTTGGTGCGCCAGGCCCTGCCGGCTCTATCAATTCTACCGCAAACGATATGACAAAATGGATGAAACTAGTGCTGGGCAAAGGCACTTTGGGCGACACAAAAATCGTGTCCGAAGAAAGTATAAAAGAAATGCACCGACCACATATGCCTCACACCATCATGCCTTTCGAATTTCCAGAGATGCTATTTCCTAGCCTTGGCCTGGGCTGGTTTACAGAAGCCTACCGCGGCCACAAAATTGTGCATCATGGCGGCAATGTTACGGGCTTTACGGCTCTTTGCGCGCTGCTGCCGGAAGAAAATATGGGCATTTGCATCCTGGTAAATATGAATTCCTGTTTCATGACATATGCCTTGCGCAACGAGGTCTACGATAGGGTTCTTGGCGCAACAGGCGGCGACTGGAACACCCGCTATATTGCTGAAATTGACAAGCTTTTGGGACAAATGCAGGCCGGCAAAGATGCACTAGCAGAGGCCCGCGTAGAAGGCACAAAGCCAACCCTGGCAATGGACGCCTATTGCGGCGAATACGAACATCCCGGCTATGGCGTGGTCAAAGTACAAAAAGCCAACGACCAAGGCGGCTTTGACATTAATTTCAATGGCCGTGAGCTAACCCTTAGGCATTATCACTACGACCAATTTAATCTCTGGCTGGAAGGCTACGAGATGGAGCTGCCCGGCCGCTTTACCATCGGCGGCAAAGGCGATGTAGAAAGCATTGGCATAATGTTTGAAGGGGCTATAGGCAAAGACATCGTTTTCAAACGCAAACCCGAGGAGCAACCCGAGGAGAAATAGCATATGGCTAAATTTTTGCTAAAGCGTATATTGGCACTTATCCCGGTGATTTTGGGCGTTGTCTTCATTGTGTTTACCATCATGTCGCTAACGCCCGGCACGCCGGCAAATATGATACTTGGGCCGCTTGCCAGCCAAGAAGCCATAGACCAGCTAAATCAGGAACTGGGCTACGACAGCCCGTTTCTGATGCGGTTTGTGCGCTATGTTTTTAATGCCTTGCAGGGGAATTTTGGAAATTCCTACCTAACCGGTGAGCCTGTGTTTGACAGGATTTTCGCCAGATTGCCTGTGACAATGCTGCTGGCGGTGCTTGTTGTCACCACAGCGGTAATGATTGGCGTACCCCTTGGTATCCTTTCGGCAGTAAAGCGATATTCCGCGCTGGACTTGGTATCCACGGTCACAGCGATGCTACTGGCCGCCATCCCCGAATTTTGGCTGGGCATCTTGTTGATACTGCTGTTTGCCTTGCAACTAAACTGGCTGCCCACATTTGGCGTGGATTCCCTTCGCAGCTTTATCCTACCAACCCTGGCCATGTCCCTGCCTGCTGCCGCCGCTATTTTAAGGCTAACGCGGGCAACCATGTTGGAAACCATACGGCAGGACTATATCCGCACAGCCAGAGCCAAGGGTGCGCCGGAGCGGGCCGCCATTTGGAATCATGCCCTACGCAACGCCCTTATACCGGTTGTCACCATGGTTGGCGCGTTTTTTGGTGCGCTGTTTGGCGGCACCATCCTTACAGAAACCGTCTTCACCATGCCGGGCCTTGGGCTTTTGACCCTGGAAGCCATCCGGACGAAAGACACGCCGCAGGTTATGGCATCTGTAATCTTTTTGTCCATGATTTTCTGCGTAATGATGATAATTGTTGACATTGTGCTTGCCTTCATCGACCCACGGGCAAAAGCGCGGCAAATGCGGTAGGGAAGAGGTTTGACTATGGCTTTTGTTATGGGGCGTTGCTCCAATTGCAGCGAGAAGGTTTATTTGGATGATGCCAGGGAGAGGGGATATTGCCTGTATTGTGGCAGTCCGCTGATTGTGAAAGATGCAGTGGCTAAGCTTGGACCGGTTGCGGCTTCGGCAGGCGGTAGTGCCGCAACAGAGGACTCTCTAATAAAACGTGGGTATATGGAAATAGAAAAGATGGTAGGCAATACAGATAGCTTGGTTAAAGTTTGCGGAATATTTGAAAGGGCATTAGATATCAACCCAAACAATTACCTGGCGTGGAAAGGTATTTATTTAGCTAATCTCAAAAGTAGCGAGATAGCCCCAAAGTTTAACAGCAGTACTGGATTTGCCTTTATGGTCGGCGCAATTCGTTGTTCAACTTCCTGGATTCATGAAAAAAACGGTAAAATGAACATCGGCTATCGCGTTGAGGGTGTGAAAGCTTTAGAGATAGCGATTAAAGTCGCACCACCTGATAAAAAGTCCGAATTACAGGATATTATGGAGCAACAAGTAACCATCCCACTTCAAAAGTTGGAAGCCTTGAAAGAGCTTGTTGATAGTGGCCTCTGTGCCTTTTGTAAAGGAAAATTCAACTTCGTTGGCATTTGCAAAGCCTGTGGCAAGTACCGAGGTACCAGCCCCTACTATGACTACAGGGATTACCGTCAATAGGAAGAGGTGTTTGAATGGCAATTGTTATGGGGCGTTGCTCCAATTGCAGCGAGAAGGTTTATTTGGATGATGCCAGGGAGAGGGGATATTGCCTGTATTGTGGTAGTCCTCTAGTGGTGAGGGATGCGGTGGAGAGGCTTGGGCCAGTTGCGGTTTCGGTTTCGACCGATGGTGCTGGCGCTGAGGATGCATTGATAAAGCGTGGGTATATGGAAATAGAGAATATGCCGAATCATACTGAACGTAGACCTCATGTAAGAGAGATATGCGATATATTCGAGAAGGCACTAAATATCAACCCCGACAACTATCTTGCTTGGAAGGGCATATTTGAAGCTATTCTCAAGTTTCACGATCGACCCGAAGTAAGAGAAGGTCGCAAAATGAGAGGCACTGCACCAACGTTTCGATTTAATGCGGGAGTTTTCTTTTGTACCGGAATCTCCCGCGATGATAAAAAATTCGATTATACGATTAATGATGAGTATAACACAAAAGCTGTTAAAGCCCTGGAAACTGCCATTAAGGTTGCGCCCGCAGATAAAAAGGCAGAGCTACTAGAAATGCAGGAGAAATATGTCACTATCCCGCGCAAACAATTAGACTTGATGATAGAGCCCGCAGGGAAAGGTCTATGCGTCTATTGCGGCGGCAAATTCAAAATTCTTGGCCCATGCAGAGACTGCGGCAAGCCACAAGGCACAAGCCCTTTCTATGGCCCGAGAGTATATAATTAGCTACACGAGGTGTATCTATGACAAACACAACCGATTTTAACGAATACAAAAAAAGCAGCCAATGGCGCGAGATTTGGCGGCGTTTTCGCAAAAACAAGGCGGCTATGGCGGGGCTTATTGCCATACTGATACTGGCTCTGCTTGCCATTTTTGCCGATTTCATCCGCGATTATCAAGCCGATGCCATAGACATGAACCCCGCCGTGCGTCTTAGCCCGCCCAGTGCAGAGTTTATCTTTGGCACAGATGATTTTGGCCGCGATGTCTTTGCCCGCCTTATTTTTGGCGCAAGGGTTTCGCTTACCATCGGCCTCATCTGTGTTAGCATCAGCCTGCTTGTGGGCGGTTTAATTGGCGCGGTTTCCGGCTTTCTTGGCGGCCGCGGCGATATTATTGTTATGCGTATTATAGAGGTTTTTAGCTGTATACCAGGCATATTGCTGGCCCTAGCCATTGTTGCGGCTCTTGGCCAAAGCATGCAGAATTTGGTAATAGCTATGACAATAGCCGGTGCGCCGGGATTTGCCCGTATTACGCGAGCCCTGGTGCTGCCCCTGGCCGACCAGGAATTTGTAGAAGCCGCCCGTGCCTGCGGTACAAGGCCTTTCCGCATAATTTGGCGGCATATAGCACCCAATATCATGGGGCCAATGATTGTGCAGGCCACCATGGCCATTGCCAGCGTTATAATCACAGCCGCCGGCCTTAGCTTCATTGGAATGGGCATACAGCCGCCCAACCCGGAATGGGGTTCTATGCTATCCCAAGGTAATAATTTCATACGCACCGCGCCGCATTTGGTTATTTTTCCGGGGCTGGCCATTGTTATATCGGCCTTGTCCTTTAACCTAGTGGGCGACGGCTTGCGCGATGCTTTGGACCCAAGACTTAAAGACTAATAAGGATACGATTATGGATGAATTATTAAGAGTTGAAGACCTATGGGTTGAGTATGTTACGGACAACGCCACCAGCAAGGCGGTAAATGGCGTGTCCTTTTCGCTGAAGTCCGGAGAAAATCTGGGCTTTGTGGGCGAAACCGGTGCAGGCAAAACCACCACAGCCCTTAGCATAATGCGCCTTTTGTCCCGCGAAGTGGGCAAGGTGCGGGGCGGCAGCATTTGGTTTCGTGGGCAGGATTTGCTTACGCTTAAAGAATCCGAAATGCGCAAGGTGCGGGGCAGCCAGGTTGGTATGATTTTTCAAGACCCAATGACCAGCCTAAACCCCGTAATCACCGTTGGTGCGCAGATTGCAGAAGTCCTGAAATACCACGCAGAGGACAATAGCAAAATAGCCATAGACCAGCGTGTGGACGAGCTGCTAAATCTCGTTGGCATACCGCCCAGCCGTAAAAACGAATATCCCCACCAGTTTTCCGGCGGCATGCGCCAGCGGATTGTTATTGCTATTGCCATTGCCTGCAATCCTGTGCTGCTAATTGCAGACGAACCCACCACCGCGCTGGATGTAACCATCCAAGCCCAGGTGCTGGAAATGATGGAAGAACTACGGCGACAAATTAACACATCTATGATTATGATAACCCACGACCTGGGCATAGTGGCGCAGGTCTGCGACAAAGTGGCCATAATGTATTCCGGCGAGATCATCGAATACGGCACGGTGGAGGATATCTTTGAAAGCGACAGCCACCATCCATACACCATTGGCCTGTTTGGCTCTATACCGGATTTGACCCATGTTGCAAACCGCCTAACACCCATACCCGGCCAAATGACCGACCCATCACAGCTGCCCGAGGGCTGCAAATTCCATCCGCGATGCGAGCATTGCATGGAAATTTGCAGGGAAGCAAATCCCTCCGCTGTAGAAGTAAGCAATGGCCATTTGATAAAATGTCACAGATTTAACAAAGAAGGGGGTGCGTGATGTCAACAAATCCCTTGATAAGAATAGAAAATTTGAAAAAATATTTTAAAACGCCCTTTGGCGACCTGCACGCGGTGGACAATGTGTCGCTTAATATCAACACAGGAGCTACCCTGGGGGTTGTGGGCGAATCCGGCTGTGGCAAATCCACTTTGGGGCGGTCTGTACTGCGCTTGGTAGAGCCAACCGCAGGCAAGGTATGGTTCGAGGACGAAAATGTGCTGGAGTTTAGCGGTACGAAGCTTCGCAATATCCGCAAAAGTATGCAGATTATTTTCCAAGACCCCTATGCATCCCTTAATCCGCGCCTTACCGTAAGCGAGCTGATAGCCGAACCACTAATTGTAAACAAGACCTTTAGCGACAAAAAGGCCATGCGCCAGCGGGTAATGCACCTGATGGACACTGTGGAGCTTTCGCCCCGCTTTGTCCATGTATACCCCCACGAGCTGGATGGTGGCCGCCGCCAGCGCATTGGCATAGCGCGGGCTTTGGCTTTAGAACCCAAATTTGTGGTTTGTGACGAGCCCGTTTCGGCTTTGGATGTATCCGTGCAGGCGCAGATACTTAATTTGATGATGGATTTGCAGGACAAGATGGGTTTGGCCTATATGTTTGTATCCCACGACCTTTCGGTGGTGCGGCATATATCCCAAGAGGTGGCGGTGATGTATCTGGGGCAATGCGTGGAAAGAGCCTCTACAGAGGAGCTTTTTAACAACCCAAAGCATCCATACACCCAGGCATTGCTGGATGCCATACCCGTCCCCAATCTAAGCAGCAGGGGCAAAAAGCGCGTGATAATCCAGGGCGAGGTAACAAGCCCCATCAACCCCGCACCGGGTTGCCGTTTTGCGCCCAGATGCCCATATGTTCGTGATGAATGTACCGGAGTGGATATAGAGCAAAAAGAGTGCGCGCCGGGCCATTTTGTAAGTTGTATAAATGTATAATTTTAGGAGGAAGCGTTATGACTAAAAGAATCAAAACTATTACTGCAATTGCCGGTTTATTGCTGATGATGGCTATTATGGCTGGCTGTACAAATGGCGGAGGTGACGGCGGCGGCCAAGGAGCTGGCGCAACCGCGGTGGCTCAAGATGTTATGTCTATGAACCTAGCAGCAGACATCGCGAACCTTATACCGCAGCAAACCGCTAACAACCCCGACTTTCGCGTATTTACGCTGATTTTTAGCAATCTTGTACGCCAAACAGAAGATGGCTTTGTGGCAAACGCCGCAGAACGTTGGGAGCTTTCCGACGATGGGCTGAGCTACACATTTTGGCTGCGAGACGATGTGCTTTTCCACAATGGCGATTTGATGACCGCAAGCGATGTAGTTTTCACTTTTGAGCAAGCCATGGTATCGCCTTTTGTGGCAGCACCTCTGGATGCCATTGCGTCCGTAACCGCCGTGGACGATCTAACCGTGCGTTTTGACCTACACGACCCATTTGCCCCTTTCCTTTTATCGCTCTCCAGCATCTGGATTGTAAACGAGGCAGTAATCACGGAGCAGGGCGAAGATGCGGGCAGACACCCCATCGGTTCCGGCCCATATATTTTTGTGGAGCATCAACCCGGGCGTTCTGTTTACCTCACCCGTTTTGACGACTATTTCGGCGACCCTGCTATCATCAGAGATGTCGAGCTTATGGTTATTCTTAGCCCTGCCACATTAAGCATTGCTGTAGAGGCAGGAGATATAGACCTTGCCACAAGCGTACCGCCCGGAGATTTTGCACGCTTAGCCGCTTTAGACGGGCTGCAAATAACATATCTTGAGACAAATTCAATCAACTTTGCCACGATAAACACACATCTTGCGCCATTTGATGATGTGCGCGTGCGCGAGGCAATAGCGCGCTCTATCGACCGCGAAGGAATGATAACCATGGTGGCAGACGGCTATGGGCGTGCGGCAACAAGCTTCCTAAACAGCCTAACCTTTGGATATGACCCAGGTGCTGCTGCTTTCCCAAGAGACCTTGATCGCGCCCGCGAATTGCTGGTAGAAGCCGGTTTTCCTGATGGCTTTACAACGACCATCATGACCATTGGTGGCGGCGGTATTTTTGAAAGCATTGCGCAGGTTATGCAGGCAAATCTGGCTGAAATTGGCATAACTGCAAATATCGAGCTGCTTGACCAGGCCGTGGCCATCAACAACCTGCTCACCCTCAACTACGAAATCGGCCTTTTGGCCATTGCTCTGCCTCTTGATGCCGATGCCTGGGATACTTTCTTTGCAACCGGCGGCGGTCTTAATATGAGCGGCCTAAGCGACCCAGAAGTTGATGCTTGGTTTGCGGAGGGGCGGTCAACGGTAGACGAATCGCGCCGCCTGGAGATTTACGCAAATATACAGGCACGCGTAAATGAACAAGTGCCAATAATCCCGTTATATTTCCCGATTTCTGCCTATATCCACAATGCTAATCTACAAATGCCTTGGATAGACGCGGTAGGCAACTTCAGATTCGATGAAGTTCGCTGGACAAACTAATTACAACAGGGGGCTGTATCATGAAAATTACCGACATTAAATACGACAGACTGAAAGTAAAGCTAAAGAAACCCTTTGTTGTGGCCATCGGCACGATAGAATATGCCGAAACCGTGATAGTTAAAATCACAACAGACGAAGGTATTGTGGGCTATGGCGAGGCCGCGCCATTCTCCCCCGTAACAGGCGAAACGCTGGATAGCATCCCGGTTTTTCTAGACCTCTTTACACCTGCGCTAATAGGTCAAAATCCCTTCGAAATAGAGAAGATTCATAAGATTATGAATACATTTACGGTGGGCAACACCTCCGCCAAAGCCGGAATAGACATTGCCCTATACGACATAATGGGTAAGAAGCTGGAAATGCCGCTGTACAAGCTTTTGGGCGGCTATAGAAGCTCATTTATGGTGGATGTGACTGTGGGCATTGGCGAACCCGCCATCATGGCGCAAGATGCCGCGGCCTATGTGCAGCAGGGTTTCCGCATACTAAAAATCAAGGCTGGCCTTGACCCCGCTGCAGACCTGGAGGCTATAAAGCTCATCAGATCAGCCGTTGGGTCGGATATTAGGCTACGGGTGGATGCCAATCAGGGTTGGGCTGTTAATGACGCTATAAGGGTGATGGAGGAATACGAGAAATACGGCGTAGAGGCCGTGGAGCAGCCCGTGAGATACTGGAATGTGGACGGCCTGGCTTTTATTCGCAGTCGAGCCAAAATCAAATTAATGGCAGACGAGAGCCTGCATTCGCCCGAAGATGCCATGCGGCTGGCAAAGACAGAAGCTGTGGATGTTTTCAATATAAAGCTAATGAAATCCGGCGGTCTGTATCCCGCCCTGCGCATAAACGCCATTGGCGAGGCCTGCGGCACAAATTGCATGCTGGGCTGCATGTTGGAAACCCGTATAGGCAATGCCGCCTCGGCAGCCCTGGTGGCCGCCCAAAGAAATATCACAGAAGCAGACCTGGACAGCTTCCGACATTTTGATGATGAAACCATAAGCGGCGGCTTTACAGTAGAAAACAGCGTGATGACCATGCTGGAAAAGCCCGGATTGGGCATAGAGCTAAATTTATAAAGCAGCAAACTCTATAGATATCAAAAAGCGCGAAAAGGCATTACGCCTTTTCGCGCTTTTATAAGTCGACAAAGTAAATTGTAACGATATGGCCATAATTTGTTAATTATTTTGGTTTATAATAGGGGATATTATTGTATTGCCAAATTTTGCGCGGCATGGTATCATTATGAAAAGGATTGGAGGTATTGTATGCGATACGAAAACAACTGGTTGCAGAGAGCACAGCGCAAGTTTGGCCGATATGCCATACGAAACTTAATGTTATATATTGTAGGTGCGATGGGTGCGATATACGCTATCGGCTTTGTTATGCCTGTTAATTTGATTGGCATGTTTACCTTTAATTTGGCGGCTATTATGGATGGAGAGTTTTGGCGCATCATAACGTTTATTTTTATTCCGCCCAATGCCGGTATGATATTTATTATCTTCGCGCTGTATTTGTATTGGTTGATAGGCTCGTCTTTGGAGAGCCAATGGGGTGCGTTTAAGTTTAATTTATTCTATCTGTGCGGTATCATTGGTACAATTATTGCTGGACTGATAACGGGTTTTGCAACAAATTTCTACCTTAACCTGTCGCTGTTTTTGGCTTTTGCAATATTGTATCCAAATTTTGAGCTAAGGTTATTCTTTATACTACCTGTAAAGATGAAGTGGCTTGCTCTTTTAAATGTGGCTTTTTTGGTCTACGAGTTTGTTATGGTTTCTTGGCCGGGCAGACTGGCCATGGTTGTGTCTATTATAAACATAATCTTGTTTTTTTGGAAAGACTGTGTTAATATTATCAAGCAGAAACAAAGAAAATCAAAATGGAAAAGAAGCCTTAAGTAGGCTAGGAGGAGTTTTATGATGAAAAGCAACGCTAGAAAAAAACATTTTTGGATTTTAGGATTGTTGATGGCTATAGCCCTAACATTGATGACAGGTTGTGTAACCGAGTCGGCAGGCAATGGCAATGACGATTACACAAGCACCCCCCAAGAAACACCCGCCGCTGCTGCAGATATAGGCAATACCGCCCCCGACGCCGAAAATGTAACTGTCCCGCCCCCATTCGAAGAAGATTTTGTGGTGGCCAGGGTAAATGGCATAGATGTGTATGTAAGCGATGTGAGCTTCCTTGTAATGCAGGCCGAAATGGCCCTTATGTGGGAATATTTCGAGATGTTTGACGATTTTAACATAGACCGCGAAAGAGAGTTTCGCGATGGCCTAACATTCGACGAGGTTTTGCGTCAAGAAATGGTAGAGATTGCGGCATTTACAAAAATATTTGAAGATATGGCAAGGCAGCTTGGCATTACCTTGAGCAACGACGATATAGAAATGATAGACGACCACGTAGACATGCTTGTCGAGCAACATGGGAGAGACGAGCTGGAAAACCTGCTAAGGACCGATGGTTTTAGAGACTTGCAGCATCTGGTTGACTACTTTAATTCCCAAATGATATTAGAAAATCTTGTGCAAGCAATTATGGACGACCCAGCAGAGTTTGCTAGATTTGAGCAGCATCTGCCAGAAGAAGAGGAAATGCCAGAGGAAGAGCTGCTTGGTGCAAAGCACATTTTGGCCAATTTTGATAATTTTGATGACCCAAACGAGGCATATATCTTTGCAAGCGAGCTTTTGACACGTGTTAATGCAGGCGAAGATTTTGCCACGCTAATGGCAGAATACGGTCAAGACCCGGGCATGGTAATGAGCCCCGATGGCTATACTTTCGTAAGCGGTGTTATGGTGCCGGAGTTTGAAGAAGCCACACGTGACCTGGCAATAGGCGAAACAAGCGGGCTTGTTAGAAGCCAATTTGGCTATCACATAATATTGCGCACAGAGCCAAATGAAAACGATGTTATGCGTCCACAATGGATGCCGCAACCAAGAACCCTTGAAGATAGAATGATAGAGGCCATTATTATGGGGCTTAGAGAAATGGTAGAAGAAGCCGATATAGAGATTCTACCGGCTATGGATGATGTGTATCTGGGTTCGGATTCGTGGATGTCAAATGACGACGAAGAATGAAATGAATAAAACCAACCACGCCTTGCAATCGACCAAATGGTCGATTGCAAGGCGTGGCAATATATAAGGAGGGATGACCATGATTATTGACACCTTAAACCACTGCGAAAGATACTACGCGCTGGGTGAAAATTTTAAGAAGGGTCTGGAGTTTTTGAAAAATAACGACATCTCTAAAATGGAGCTGGGCCGGCATGAAATTGATGGAGACAATGTGTTTATCCAGGTGATGGAATACAACACAAAAACCATCGACAATTGCGCCGCCGAAGCCCACAAAGTCTATGCCGACATACAATATGTGCAGGAAGGCTTTGAGAATTTTGGCTATGTTCCGATAGAAAGAGCCTCTGCGCCCACAACAGAATACGACCCCGAAAGGGACATCGTTTTCTTTGAAAAAGAGTGTAATTACGTGCTTTTGCAAGCAGGCGACTTTGCTATAGTCTTTCCGCATGATGTACATATGCCGCAAAAAATGGCCGTCGCACCGACATTCGTCCGCAAGGCCGTGGTTAAAATAAAGTTGTAGGGAATGGATTTATCCATTCCGCAACATGACAGGAGGATTCCAAATGAAAATGACATTCCGATGGTTTGGCGCAGGCCAAGACCCCATTAGCTTAAAAGAAATCCGCCAAATACCCTGCATGACAGGTGTTGTAACAAGCCTTTTGGACATGCCCGCCGGTGTGGCCTGGCCAATGGAGCGCATCCAGGCCATGAAAGACGAGATATCCGCCGCCGGGCTGGAGGTAGAGGTAATAGAAAGCGTTAATATACACGAGGACATAAAGCTTGGCGCGCCCGGCCGGGACGAAAAAATCGAAAACTACATAACCACAATGGAGCGGCTGGCCAAAGTCGGCATAAAGGTTATTTGCTATAACATGATGCCCGTGCTGGACTGGGCGCGAAGCCATCTGTATTATGACCTGCCCGATGGGTCAAACACAATGAAATACGAGGCCGAGTTTATCCAAAACATCTCGCTGGAGGGTTTGGCAGAGCGATATGCCAAGGAATCTGCCGACTACGAAATGCCCGGCTGGGAGCCCGAGCGCATGAAAACCATACGCGCCACGCTAGAGGCTTACGAAGGCTTTACCGAAGAGATGTTCTATGCCAATATGAAATATTTCCTTGATGCTATCATTCCCCATGCCGAAAAATTGGGCATTTACATGGGTGTGCATCCCGATGACCCCCCGCAGCCTATATTTGGTTTGCCAAAGCTGATAATTAGCCGCGACAATATCCGCCGCTATCTGGATTTAAACCCCAGCAAACACAATGGACTTACCCTGTGTACCGGCTCTTTGGGTGCGCGCAAAGGCAACGACATACCCGCTATGATACGCGAATTTGGCAACGAAGGCCGCATACATTTTGGGCATGTGCGCAATCTGCGCTTTGAAAATGAGACGGATTTCTACGAATCTGCCCATCCAACGGTTCTGGGTTCTTTGGACATGTATGCCATCATGAAAGCCTTCCACGACATTGGCTTTAAAGGCTGCATACGCCCAGACCATGGCCGCATGATTTGGGACGAAACCACAAAGAAGGGCCGCCCGGGGTATGGTCTGTATGATAGGGCTTTGGGGGCCACATATCTATATGGGCTTTGGGAAGCGATTAGTCGAAATTAGGAATTAGGAATGAGGAGTGAGGAATGAAATTAAATCTTGAGAATGTGATGAACAAAGGTATATGGCCCGGCGGATATGAGTTGCCGCAATTTGACATAGATGCTATGTACAAGCGCACAGAGGCCGCGCCTACGTGGCTGCATATGGGCGCGGGCAATATTTTTCGGATATTTGTTGGTGGCTTGCAGCAGGATTTGCTGGAGGCAGGGCTGACCGACACGGGCATTATTGTTTGGGAAGGCTATGACGATGAGATTATCTCCAAGGCCTTTGAGCCCTATGATAATTTAACGCTAGGCGTTACGCTTAACACCGATGGGTCGATAGACAAGCGCGTCATCGCTAGCATGCCTATTGCTTTTGCAGGCGACCACCAGAGGCTGTATGAGATTATTAGCAAGCCGTCTATGCAAATCATCAGCTTTACCATCACGGAAAAAGGTTATGCCGTAAATCCTGATGCCATTTGCGATGGGCCTAAGTCGGCCATTACTACACTAGAACATGCCGCGGCGGGGCTTTATGCCCGTTTTTTGGCCAAAAGCCAGCCATTGGCCCTCGTTACCATGGACAATTTTGCAGAAAACGGCACAAAGCTTGCTGATGCTATAGCGGCCATTGCCGACAAATGGAGCAGCCAAGGCAGTGTGCCTGCTGATTTTGTAGACTATGTAAAGGCCCAGGCCTATCCATGGACGATGATAGACAAAATCACGCCGCGCCCATCAGAAGCCGTGGCAAAGCTGCTTGCGGCAGATGGCTATACCGACACAGCCATTACCGAAACAACAAAACACACCTTTGCTGCGTCTTTTGTAAATGCCGAAGCCAGCCAGTATCTGGTTATTGAGGACAGCTTCCCTAATGGCCGCCCATCTTTGGAAAAAGCAGGGGTGTATATGACGGATAGGGAGACCGTGCGCAAGGTAGACCAAATGAAGGTCTGTGCCTGCCTAAACCCGCTGCATAGCGTGCTTGCCATATCCGGCATGCTGCTAAACCTGCCCACCATTGCGGATTGCATGAAGGATGCGCGGCTGGTAAAGCTGATACGCCAAGCCGCCAAAGAGGCTCTGCCCATGGTGGAGAACCCCGGCATACTAAACCCGGAGGACTTCTTGGAAGAGGTGTTGACAAAACGCTTCCCAAACCCCTTTATTCCCGATACTCCGGCGCGCATAGCTTCGGATACCTCGCAGAAAATTCCCGTGCGCTTTGGCGAAAATCTAAAGGCGCGACAGGAGAGAGGATTGCCATTTGATGAGCTATCTGCAACCCCGCTGTTTATCGCGCTGTGGCTACGCTATCGCATAGGGCTGGACGACAAAGGCAATGCACTAAACCTAAGCCCAGACCCGCGCTGTCCCCAAGCCGCTGTGGCTTTGGACGATTTGCAACTGGGCCAATGCGCAGACCTGCGGCCTATTTTGTCGGATGCAACCATCTTTGGTGTAGATTTATACGCCGTGGGGCTGGGAGAGGGGATTGAAGAGATATTTAAGAACCTGTCCGCTAAAGCAGGTGCTGTAGATGCTATGTTAACAAACAGTTAATAAAATACAATACGAAGGGTCTTCTTCCTAGCGGAAGCAAGATCCTTCACTTCGTTTGGGATGGCAAGGACGAGCAAAATTTCTTGTTGTATTGCTTAAAAAATTGGTGTATAATTATATTGCAAAAAATGTCTGGGCAGGGAGGGGTTTTTTGATTGAATACGATGCAACGATAACCCTGATTTTCGGTCTGCCACCATATATTTTTTTCGCCGTTGTAGGCATCGTATTTGCGGCTTCTATCTTCATTTTGCTACTTGCTACATATGATTATAACTTACCGAAATACACAAAAATACTTTTTATTAGCGCAATCGGGCTGTTGCTTGGCGGTAGGCTCTTTGGTGCATTAACCGGGCTGTACATAGCTTTGGCCGGTGGTTTGGCTATAACCACCCACACTTTTACAGACACAGGTATTGTCTTTTATGGTGGAATGATAGGCTTTGTGCTATCTTTTTCGCTTATTTGCAAAATATGGGGCAAGGAAATTGACCATGGCATCATGGATTTGGTTGCGGTTTGTATACCCATTTTCCATTTCTGGGGTCGCTTGGGCTGTTTTTTTGGCGGTTGCTGTTTTGGGCTAGAGGTAGAAGCCAACACCATTTTTTCCGTCATATACACAACCCATATTGCGGGCGAACATATTACAGCCACAAGATTTCCTATACAGCTTTTGGAGGCGGTCATAAACTTGCTTTTGTTTGTTGTTTTGCTGATACTTTTGTGGAAGCAAAAACTGCGAGGGCATCTGATAATTGTATATCTGGTGTCGTATGCGATTATGCGCATTGTATTGGAATTTTTCCGAGGGGATTTGGTGCGGGGTGTTTGGAATGGGGTTTCGTTTAGCCAAGTTGTAAGTGTTATCGTGCTGATATGCTGCGCGATATTTATTGTGATAAAAAGACCAGCTAATTCAGTATAAAGGAGGAGAGTAATGAAGGTCATAGCTAACTTATTCTACGGGGCATTTATGGGGGCCGTTGCTGCGCCCGGCTTGTATGCAGCCGCATTTGTTGTTGAATTTCTGGCTTGCTTTACGCCGGGTTGCAATCGTTGCGCCGATTTTGACAATTTCCATGGTTGCGTATTTGGCGGCTTTTGGAGCTGGGATATGTTTATTAACGTTCTTGTGCTTTTGGCCGTTGCCGGCGGTGTTATTGGCGCGATATACGGGGTTTCTTTGCAAATCAAGGAAAACAATAGGCGCATACGCGCAAGAGATGCAGAGCAGCAGAGATTAGCCGCCGAGGCAGCTGCGCGTGCAAAAGAGCAAAGAGAGGCCAATGCAAGAGAATTTAAGAAAAAATACAGTCAAATTGTTAGCCAATGCGAACAAAATGTGGCCGAAGGCAAAAAGATTGTTCTAACACCGAGCTATCATAGCGTGGGATGCCATAAGGATCTATGGGGCTCTATCAATGTAATTTCGATACCTCTGCAAGATTTAAAAGATATTGTTGCAGGATTTAACATAGATAAAGAGGAGGTGGGTGTATGAAGAACATAAAATGCGCTTGCGCTCGTGCTATACATATTTTTTCTCATGATGGCGGCAAATGCCCTTTTTGCAATGCCGCAATTGATATCGACAAGGCCACCGGCCTCTCCTTTAAACCCCCAAAAACTTTCTTAAACGAACTGATTGTGAAAATAGATGATTCTATTGCAAATGGTAAATATGACGCGGCTTTAAAGCTTCTTGAGGATGTTCTGGAATGGACACCCAAAGAAAGCGAGGTTCATTGGCGAAAGCTGCTGGCTACCGCCGCCTGCAAAAGCGATGCAGATATGCTTTACAAAGGCAGTCTTTTAAAGAGCAATGCCTCTTTTGTTAATGCCCAAAGATATGCCACCGACGACCAGCGAGCCATATATGCTTTGGTTGATAAAGCAAGGGAACAGATTGTGGGTCTTCTGATAACCGCGCTAAAAGAGCGGGAGCTTGAGGAAAAACAAGCAACCGGAGCAGAGAGCCTACTTGCAGAACGAACAAAGGAGCTTGCATCTATCTGGAAGCTCTCCAATGAAAATCTAGCAAAGCTGGAAAGAACTGAAAGAGCAATTAGAGAGCAAGAAATTGACTGTGCCACAATTGCCAACCAATTTAAGAAAAATCTTGAAAATATCAGCAACGAGGTAAAATCAGCAGGAAACCAGGCATCAAACACTAAAAATATTAGCACAATAACCGAAATTACCAAAGAAAACCAAACAAAATGGCTAAAGAGCCTGGATGCCCTGCTAAAAACCAATAATGAAGAGCTTAATGGGCTAAAGGCCCTTGCCGCGTCCCATCCTGCTTTCCAAGAATACATCCGCTTGGTGGAGGAGCAAAAATCCCTACAGGCAAAGATTAATCAAGGCATAGCAGATCTTGACGGTGTTAAGCTAAAAATCCAAGAGATTGTCGAAAACATTAACAGAATTTCTGCCAAATACAGCACAGCTTGGGAAAATGCGCAAGAAGGAGACTTCGCCGCGGCTGCAAAACTGTTGACCAAGACAAAGTTTGCAAAAATCGTTAAGCAGGGCATTGCGTCTGCATAGGGAAAGGGGTGCGCGATGAATTCAAAATACTCCAGGGAATATTTATCGGAAGTGCGGTCTCTTCTTAGTGTTTTAAGCCAACTGGAAGGCAAGGAGGAAGCCCGGATTATAGAAAAAGCCGAGCCCATAGAGGAATCTATTGCCGAGCCCATAGTCGAAACCAGCATCAACATCGATTATGTGCCCAAGGACAGCCAAAACCAAACCGATGGACTACAGCTTTCAAGCCAGCAAAAGGAGAGTTCAGATATGGAATTTACTATTGGGTTTATGAAGGATTTTCTTAATAATTTGGTGGAGTTTGACCGTTTCTGCGTGGATTTTGATAATAAAGCATCTGCGAATCTTGCAAACAGAAGGATTAACGACGAGCAGCAATGGCAGCAATTGCTGGAAGCCCAGCGCGGGGATGTGCAGGTTTCGGTTGCGACCAAGGCTTCGGCTGTTGCGCAATATGATTCGCAATTGCAAAAAGGTAGTAAAGAGAGCCGAGAAAGCTTGTGGAGCGAGTATCACAAGGAATCCGAAGGGATTTTTAAGCAAAGAAACAGCAAGCAAAAAGCAAATGATGCAGTAAAAAGCAGAGAAAAGGCTGGCATTGCCTCTGGGCTTGCAGCACTCAAGGTCCAGCAGAGTACTCAAAAAGTACAGTTTGTCGCGGATAAAACTGCTGCGTTTACAAAAAAATTCAACCCAAAAGCAATAGGGGACAAATACGAGGAAATATACGACACAGAGCCCTTTGTGGAGGGCTATACTTGCAGACGAAACAACCCCAGCAGCGTACATATTGCAGGCATGACATATGATTTGGCCATGCTAGGCTTAGGCAAAGATGCGCTGTTTTTGCTAGAAAGCAACTATCCCGCCCTGTATAGACATGGCAAGCTGCACGTGCCCTTTAGCCTCTCTTTCGACGAGCATTTTAACTATCTGTTTGAACTAAACGAATCCAACCGCAAGCTGCTTGTGGACAGGGCTTGTTCGCTGGCGATGCGCCTGTTTATGGAGCTGCCGCCAAACAAGGTGAATTTCACATTCGTTGACCCCATAACCCTGGGCGAGACCTTTGCGCTATTTACAAGACTGGTGGATGTGGACGACCGCACCAGTAAAGTCATAAATGGCAAAATATGGACATCTACAGCCGATGTGGACGAGCGACTGCGGGTTTTAACCGACCATATCTCCAATGTAACCCAAAGATGTCTGCAAGGCCAATACAACAATATACAGGAATACAACGCCATTGCCGGGCAAAATGCCGAGCCTTATCAGGTTTTGATGATTATGGATTTCCCCGGTAGTTTTAAAGAAGATTCTCTGCGCATGCTGGAGCAAATTATCTCTACAGGCCCAAAATGCGGCGTATATACTATCATCCTCAAAAACACAGAGCAGGTCTCTAAGGCAGAAGAAAAGGTCATCCCACTTATCAAAAATATCGAAGCCAAAATGGTGCGTTTTGTTGTAAAAGGCAAGGAAATTGTTCTGGCAAACGATAGTTTCCAAGACAGACCACTGACATTCTCCATCAAGCCGCTGCTTTCGCAAGGGGAGCTTAATACCGTCATCCCTGTGCTAAAAGACGGCATAAAAAATGCGGATAAAATTGTAATACCTTTTGCGGATTCCCTTTTGCCGCCGGAGGAAGAGTGGTTTACAGGCGATTGCTCTAAAGAGCTGATAATACCCCTTGGCATGCACGGCGCAAACAATATACAGAACCTGGCATTTGGCATTGGCGGCCACCATGCCCTTATTGCCGGGCAAACCGGCTCTGGCAAATCCAGCCTGCTGCATACCATCATCATGAGTTCTTTGCTGCGCTACTCCGCAGACCAGCTTAACATCTTCCTTGTGGACTTTAAGCGGGGCGTGGAGTTTAAAATCTATGCCAACCACGAGCTGGAGGCCTTTAGGGCTGTAGCTATTGAGAGCGAGCGGGAATTTGGCAGCAGCGTTTTGGAATTTTTGGATAGGGAGCAAAGCCGTAGAGCCGACAAGTTTAAACGGGTGGATGTGGACAATGTTCATGACTATCGCCAGAAAACCGGCGAGGTTTTGCCCAGAATCATGCTGATTATAGACGAATTCCATGTGCTGTTTTCTAAAGACAACGACAACATGAGCAAAAATGCCGCCGCCCATCTGGAGCAGATAATCCGCCAGGGCCGCGCCTTTGGCTTGCATGTGATATTGGCATCCCAAACCATGACCAATGTGGGCGGTATACACCATGGCGTTTGGGGGCAGGTTGGCATACGCATCGCGCTAAGATGCCCAAAGGCCGACGCGCGGTTTATTTTGGGCGCGGACAACGACGCCGTGGATTTGCTTTCGCCAACAGACCCCGGGCAGGCTGTTTATAATTCTGACTGCGGAAATGTGGTTGCAAACACCATCTTTAGAATTTCGTACATAGAGCAAGACTTGCAGACCCAGTTGCTGGATAAAATCTCTGCAAACCCCAAGCATAGGTCTACATTGCAACTGCCGGAAACGCGGGTTATGCTGTCCAATGTCGAAGACAATATCTATAATATCTTCCAGAAGTTTGCCCGGGCTGATGACAACCAAATTAGAGATATCCAATTTGCGGACAATGCCGTGCTGGTTGGCGAACCCCTACAGCTTATAAACAATATGCAAATGAACTTTAGAGACCGGGATTCTTCCAATATGCTGATTATAGGCAATGATGAGCAAAAGGCGCGTACAATGTTCACTTTCTGTTCACTTAGCTTGGCCCTACACACCTTAACGAAGAATGGCCATGCAAAACCCAAGCAACCAAGCATCTATATTGTGGACTATGCGCCGCTGGAGGATTTCTACGAAAAAGATGTGCTGCTGGAGCTTGTGCAGCCGCTTTCTGATTATGTAAAATATGTCACCTTCGAGGAATCCCAGGAGGCCTTGGAAGAGCTATATGGCGAACTTTCTGCCAGGCGCAAGGGCTCTGGCCAGTCGGCAGATAGCAAATATTTCCTGCTGTTTGGCCTGCAACGCGCCCGCGACCTGCGTAATAACGAGCTTTATCAGCCGCGCAAAACCGATGATATTGGCTTTGATGACGGCCTGGGGCTGGAGATCCAGCAGAAGCTCAATGTCTCGCCATATGATATGTTCCTTAATATCCTACAAAGCGGGGCATCCAACGGCATACACAGCATCATCTGGGCTGATAATTTCAAAACCTTTATGGCCCATTATGCGGGTATGTTGGCTAACTTCGACCTGCGCATAGGCTTTACCATGCCCGATGATGATTCCGTGTTGTTTATTGAAGAGCCTTCGGGCAGCCAGATTAACGAGAACAACGCCGTGTTTAGCTATAATCGCAATCAAAAATTCCGCCCATACAAAAAGCCCGATTTGGATTGGCTCAAAAACATTTGCGAACGTATTGCTAAATTTTAGGAGGGTATGAATATGTCTAGATTTAAGGAACAAAAGCGGTCGGCCATAGAAGCCGGCAAAGAAAAAGGCGATGTAGGCCTGGCCGCCGGCGAACAGCGCGTAAACGAGCTGCAATCCGTGAAAGGCATGATAGACAGCATCTACGCCAATGTTAGGGACGACGAGAGCCACGAACAGGTTAGGGCCATGGAGCAGCAGTATCGCGAGGCCGGTCGTGAGGCATATAGATCTGAGGTGGCCGACGTGGTGCGCGATGCCCACGGCGATTTGGAGCGCAACAAAAGCGATATTGCCGACGAGAGGTCGCGCACAGAAAGTGCCGCCAGCAGCATTAGCGATATGCAGGGCGTGACCAACCTTGCGCGCAATGAGGCTAGAAGCGCGGAAAGCAGCCTAAAGCGAAGTGCGGGCGAATTTAAAGACATGGAGACCATCACAGATAATATCGAATCCCAGCAAGAATCCCAGTCCCAAAATATTCGCAGCAGAATAGAAGGTATATTTGGATAGGAGTGTTGCTTTGCATGGCTCATTTGTGTTTTACCCTGGAATCTATACCCGATTTGTCCCTTAGCAAATACGCATCGCTGGACGAAAGCGGCGTGGCGGGTGTGCTAAAGAAAACCGGCAGCTTCTTGCGCCAGCTAAACCGCAAGGGCATATTGTCTAAGGTGTTTTTTCATTTGGTATATACATATTCGCCCGATGCCGATAATGGTCGCAAAATGAAGGTTCTGTTTATTGCATCAGGCGAAAATGATAAGTTGCTGCATACACGAGAGCTAATCCAAAACTCTGCCATCAGCTCTTTCTATGATTTTGTCTGTCACGAAAGGGTGGAAGTAGTGGGCATAGACAAGGATGCGGATGGGTTGCGCCACATAACCCTGCGCAACCATCTGGGGCATGCCCCGGAGACCTATCCCGCATCCCGCGTAAAAAATGCCAAGCTGCTTGACGAGCATGACGATTGCCGCGGCAAGTTTTTTGTTGCAAAAATTTCCGGAGGAATAGTGACTTTGCAGGCCGATGGTGCGATTGATGAAAATGGCTTGATAAAATCCGAAAAACAATACGACCACATGGCGGCCTTGGGCAAGCGGGAGTTCTTTGTGCAACCTTCTGTAATTTTGCCTGATGATAACGACCTAAAATACTACAAAGTGGCAGAATGGGACATGAGCGAAGAAGCCCGGCTGTACAATATGTTTAAGCTAATGCAGGGTTTTGACAAACCCGCGGCCTTTAGGCTGGATATTTTTTCTGTAGACTATGCAACCGGCCTGAGGGGCGTGCTGCCCATACAAGAGCTGCGCAAGCGCACCAGCATGTCTGTCACAAAAAACGCAGCAACCATGTCCACCAGCCGGGATGAGAACGCCGACGAAACCCTGAAACAATACAACGACCTAATAGAAAGCTACGAAAGCACCCCACATTTTAGGGCAAACATCCTTGCTTTTTGCGATGATAAGGACATTGCAGAGCTGATTGTGGATGCCGCCGGGGCAGAGGCCCTGGAAGGCGGCAGCTATACAATAAAGACCTTTGATGCCGCAAAAATGGGAGAACTGCACCAATACACATCGTTGGATAAGCCCGTGGATGTCTCCGGTGAAGATGCCGTGCAGCACCTAAAATTCATGCCAAACCTGTTTTTGTTGGACGAACTTCGGCCGTTTTTTTCTTTTCCCGCGTTGCATGATGGCGAGGTTATACAGGTTGCCAAAGAAACCGCGCCGCCATCCTATGATGACGGGCTATACCTGGGTGTTGATGACAACGGCTATGATGTGATTTTGCCGCTGGCTCTGCTAAAAAAACACGCCTTTTTGGCGGGTGTGCCGGGTTCTGGCAAAACAAATAGTATGTTGCATCTGTCCACATCTCTTTGGGTAAAGCACAATATCCCCTTTTTGATTTTGGAGCCTGCAAAGAAGGAGTACCGCGCGCTGGCACGTATCGAAGGCATGGAGGAACTGCGGATTTTCTCACCCTCCTCCGGCACGCACTTTCCTTTGCATATCAACCCCTTCGAATTTCCCCACGGTATGTCCCTTTCGGAGCATATACGCAACCTTATGGCAGTTTTTGAAGGCGCGTTCGCCCTTGTGCCGCCAGCACCCTTTATGATTGACAATGCCATAGAATCCGTCTATCGCGATAAGGGGTGGTATCCCGACACCATCAACAGCGGCAAGCTGGCGTACCCGTCCATGTCCGAGCTATATCACAAACTGGCAGAAGAGGTTGAAAAAACCGACTATGACGGCGAAATTAAAGGCAACCTACGCAGCGTTTTGCAAGTCCGCATTGGTAGCCTGCTACGCAGAGAAATGGGCGATGTGTTTGATGTTCCAAAATCCACTCTTTCGCCGGAACAATGGCTGGACGTGCCTGTACTGATAGAACTGGAGGCCATGGGTTCCGGCCCGGCAAACTTCTTAACGCTATTGTTATCCACATTAATTCGCGAAAGCCTAAAGGTAAAGCCACCTGTGACAGACCGGGAAATTAGGCATGTGATTTTCTTCGAAGAAGCCCACAACCTAATTGGTCCGGAAGCCTCCGAGGTGACAGGCGAAGATGCCGACCCCAAGCTGGCCGCAACCGCCTATGTTGTAAAAATGCTAGCAGAGGTGCGCGCCCTTAACGAGGGCATTATTATCGCCGACCAACTACCCACCGTAATGGCGCCCGAGGTTATAAAAAACACCGGCCTAAAAATAGGCCATAGGCTAACGGCAGAGGACGACAGAAACCTGCTGGGCGGCACGATGTCCGCAAACGGTACGCAGTTGGAGCAAATGGCAACCTTCTTGCCCGGCGAGGCCCTGATGACCTTCGAGGGGCTACTGCGACCCTTTAAAGCGCAAATTGCCAAATGGCAAAGGGACGACGATCTATACAACCCGCCATCAAATGAAGAGTTGGCGCAGATAATGTCGGAAAAAATCGGCTACCAAAGCTCTATGCGGAGGAGCTCACAGATTTGCATTGCGAAATTTTCTGCCGAGGAAAGCAAGATAAGACAGGCCGCCGATGGTTTTATGGCCGCTAATGATAGGCTAACGGGAAACATAAACGAGCTAACGCGCTTTTTGAAAGACCATAATATTAGCAAAGAAGAATTTTGGGATGGCGCAAGCGAAAACCCGCTGGTTATTAAGGCCCAGGAGACCGCGATTGCGATAGAGCGCGAAAAGCAGGGGCTTGATGGCAGGCTAGATGACCTGCTGGGCTCTATTAACGAACTGCTGGTTAAGGAAAAGGGCTATCTGCTGCAAAATGCAAGTCATAGGGATGATGTGATGACCCTATTGCTGGAGCTAGCAGAGCTACGTGACACGCTGTTTGAGGCCATAAAGCACAATTTTGTTGCATTTGAGAAGGCTTATCTGGATTTTTCTGACGAAATGCGCTCGTGGGAGCTGTCGAAACTGGTATAGAGGGTGGAAAAGCCATGTCAAGTAAAGTCGAAAATCTAAGAAAGCGCGCCAACGAGCTTGTAGAAACTAGGAGTGACTTGCAGTCACAAGAGCGTGTTAACATGGCCGATCTGTCCATTATGGACAGGGTTTTTGCCGCAAACTTGCGAGACGATGCCGCTGTGGCAGAGACTGCATCGTTATCAAGGGCCGTGAGAATCGAGCAAGAGACGGTCGCAGACGATATCACTAAAAACGAGGATTTTATTGACGATGCGGCAGCAGAAACCGATGATTTTATATCGGGGCTGCGGGAGCATATAAGCACGCTGGACAAAATGGAGAAAGCAACAGACCTAGTTCGGCTTGACAGCCAAAAGAGCGAAACCAAAACAAAGATAAGCGAGCTAAACGAAGTGAAGCGCATATTGGGTTTGGAATATTCCGATGGTTTTGCGGAATCTGTAAACACTATTGATGCAGAATATATTGATAGCACAGCCGCAAAAATTCCCACGGAAACCGGCGACCATAGTACCGACCAAAATCGCCAAAGCATCTGGTCGCAACCTACTGGGGAGGATCACCACAGACGTATGTTTCCAGAGAGCCTATCAGGCATTAAGCGCGGCGCGCCAATGACCAGGGACGAGGCAAACCACGGCAGGCCCAACCCGAACTTGCTTGTAGACCGCGGCTATCAAATTAATTGCCAAAGCTGTGTGGTGGCTTACGAGGCCAGACTGCGCGGCTATGATGTGCAGACCCTGCCAAACACAGGGGGTTCTGTGCTGGAAAAGTTATCGTATAGCACAAATATGGCTTGGATAGACCCCGCAACCGGGGAGCATCCCGAATATATAAGGGATTCGGCCGCAGGCACGCCGGGGCTTTTCGAGAACTTCTTGGAGAAAACGGTTTTGCCAAAGGGCAGATACACATTGCAGTTTACCCACAAGGGCAGTACAAATTCCGGGCATATAATTTCTATGGACAGGGACGAAAGCGGGGCTTTGAGACTATACGACCCGCAAATAGGAGATACATTCTCTGGCGATAAACTTACCAACTATATAAGCAAGCGCATTGAGCTGACAAGAAGCTCGCCCAGCATCCTACGGGTTGATAATCAATATTTTAACATGGCTATTGCAGACCATATTTTTGAAAGAGGTACAAGATGAGCAAGATAATTGATTTTGCAAAACAAAATGGCTACGAAACCGCAAAATATATCGGCAAATGGCGCGATTATGATGTTTATGAGCCGATTTTTAATAGCGACGAGATATCCTTTACAGGCGTGCCGCTGGTTGTGCTTGTGCGGGGCGAAGAGATGCGCATGTCTACTGTAGAAGAGGCATACCGACGCATAGATGAAGCTGATTAGCATTTTAGGGAGTGGCTAATTGCGTCGATATAGAAACATCACTAGATTGCTTCGGGCCTGATATCCCCGTCTATGTATTTGTCATTGCGAGGTCAATGACACTACAAAAGCCACGAGCCATAAAGCCCGAAGCAATCCAGCAACGCAAATTCCTTAACGACGCAAATGGCCACTCTCGCATTTTGTTAAGCCAATCGCGCCCATACCGATGTGCCCGACATCTCACCATAGCCCGTAGGATAAATGCCCGCCACATTAACACCAGGGGCTGTTAGCTCCGGCGAAATTATAGGAAAGCGCGTTGGTCCCCAAGAAGAGGCAGGATACAGCGAGTTGTTTCTGTGGTCATGCGCCCCGCAAGTGATAACACCCAAAGCTGTGCCGGGCATTACAATAGTGTAGTTTGGTGTGGGTGTGATAAACTCCACTTGGTCGCTCATAAAACCCGTTAGTGGCATCCAGGCATGAAAAACCCCATCCAGCACTACGCTGGCTTGCACATTTACAGTCCATATGCCGGGGGTTGGCTGGTCTATAATAAGCTCTATTAGGTCGCTGCCGCTGCCGCCAACCGGGAAAAAGTAATTTATGTTTACAGTAGATTTTTCCAATACCAGCTTTTGCGAAAAAAAATCTTCCCTAAATGTGATCTGTCTCATTACAATCTCACCCGTGGGTGATTTCACAGAGATGTATATTGTATCTTGTGGCCGGCTCCATATATAGGCCGTGGCAGAAGGCACATTTTCACCAACCTTAATTTCCATAGGCACAACATCGCCTGCTTTTGCAACTTTGCCTTGTGTATGCCGCTTTGTATTGGCCTCATTTCCGGCGGCCACACACACGGCAATACCCGGCCTTCGCCCAAGGCTTGATAGATATTCTTCTACAATAGAAACCCCATCATGACTCCCAAAAGTAGTGCCGACAGCTATACATATGGATAAAGGTTTTTTTAATTGCGCCGCTTTGTCGACCAGATATTTTATGCCCAAGAGTATATCCGTTGCAGAATAGGCATTTTCCTGCTCTTTTGGCACATTGTAGCGATTAAGATAGAACTCCTTTGCTTTGCGAAGCTTAACCGTGATGATTTCTGAATCGGGTGCAGCTCCCAGATAGTCGCTTTCTTCGCGCGAAGCCGCAACGGATGCCAGAAATGTGCCGTGACCAACGGTATCGTGATGCGGCACAATATCTAAGGAGGTTTCTGACCTTAATGCTTCGTTTATTTCTTCTTTACTATATTCTCGTCCGATAAAAACATCGCTGCCGACTATATTTTGCGCTGTCTGATCCCAAATGGCCGCAATTTTGCTTGTGCCGTCTTCATAACGAAAAGCGTTTTGGGTATAGTCTATACCGGTGTCAATAAAGCCAATTAAAACCCCGCGGCCCTTTAAATCCAGAAATGGTCGCTGCTGCACCTGTAAAATACCACAAGATATTAGTGCGGACTTGCCCAAAAGGCCATACATCCTAGGAAATATACGGATGGTGCTTGTATCCAAATTCTTTACGAGATTATCCAATCTGTCTTCCGGCAGATAAACCACAAGCCACGAGCCCTCATATCCCGCACCTATTTTGATATATGGTCTACTGGCGGCATATTCCCTAAATGTCGCATCGTCCGGCAAAACAATATCTATTATCCCCGGCATGGTGGCATATTCGGCCAGCGTAATTGCGCCATAGTCTGCGGCATCTCTTATCATTGTGCCGATTTCTTGCGCGCTAAAGTCTCGTAGATAGTCCAACGTGGCCTTTAGGCAGAGAGTGCCATAACCCCAAAGCTCGTTAGGATAAACTCTGGCAACACTTCTACTTGCGCCCAGATGTAAATATGCTCGCAGTCGCTGGCCATACAGGTCTCTATCATTGCCTTGCACAATGCCCCATTGCATCAGCAATGCCGCAGCCGCCGTCGCAAAAGGTGCGGCTATGCTGGTGCCGCTAAAGCTATCGTAGCCGCCGCCAGCACTAGCTGCCAGCACATTTACTCCTGGAGCAACAATGTCCGGTTTAACGCGGGTCTGAGCCTGGTCAGCAAAGCCGCGCCCACTAAATTCTGCAAAGCTTTCGCGGGTAGCATCGTATGCCCCAACAGCAATAACATTTTCGGCTGTGGCAGGCATGGTGATAGTGGCACTAATATCTGGTCGTAAAAAAGCTGTGTCGCGCCCCACCTCTTCTAGGGTAGGCAGCCAAATATTGTAAGTCCCAATGACACTCTGTATCGAAGTGACCACAAGCCGCCAATGACCCGACATGATTATTCCATCAGCCAAAGATGGGGTGATTTCTATGAAGATCATCTGGTCTGGGTCGTAATTGGTTGGCTGACCCATATCTATGCGGATTTTTGTTCCCCCAATCGTTATAGTGCGCTGGTGGTCGGCATTGCGCAGCACTCCGGTGGACTTGCCTAAAGGCGTTATCAATTCTATCGAAAATTCATCCACAAAATCCTTCCACATCACTATGTAGAGCCTGTGTACGCCGCCGCCCACGGTAAATTCTATTGTCTCACTTTGTCCCGTGGCCAGTTTGCCAAAAAAATGATGGCCCGAGCTGCCTTCGTTGCCGGCAGCAACTATAATAGACATCTTGGGGCTCATTGCGATTTCATCCACATATTGTTCAAAAAGCGATTCGCCATCATGCGCACCTTCATTTGTACCAAAGCTGATATTAACGGCAAATGGCTTGTTTTCGGTTTTTGCTAAATCCGCCACAAATTTTAGCGCGCGCATAAGGTCCACAGTCCTGCTGCCTAGCCCCAGTTTTACGACCACGATATCTGCTTCTGGCGCAACGCCTTTTTCTTTGCCGCCAGAAGCCGCACCATTACCCGCCGCAACGCCCGCTACCGCCGTGCCATGGCCCACGGTGTCTATCTGCGGGATAACAGATAGGGGATTTGGCGCGGCCAAAGCTGCATTTATCTGGTCCTTGTCGTACAAATGCCCATGGGCAAAACCCGCGGGCGGCGTGCCGGTTTTTGCAGACATGTCCCACAGGTGGGTGATGCGTGTTGTGCCATCAGGCTTACGAAAGTCGGGGTGGGTATAGTCTATGCCACTATCTATAATAGCCACAGTCGTGCCTGCACCTGTAAGCCCATAGGCTTGCACGGCCTGGGAAATACAGGCATGATAAAGGGATTCTGACATATAAAGAGATATGCCTTTTGGCCGCTCCCAATATTCAACCTCCGGAAAATCCGCCAACATCGGGATTTTGTCGGGGTCTATGGTTAAAATGGCAAAGCGCGTGCTTAGCCGCTCCAGCTTTGCGCCAAGTGCCGTAGCCACGGCTTCAATGTCTCCTCTATATCGCACAATAATTTCTACCATATAAATTCTCACCTCATACAATTATATGTTTACAGCCCGCCCATATTGTGATATCATATATTTAACCAAAAGAAAAGGGAAGAATTGGAATATGGAGTACTGTCTATGTATCAAGTTAAATGATAGAAATTTGCTACATATAGTTTCGCGGAATGATTTGCGCAAACAGCATTTCTACAGGGACTATGTGATTGTAGCAACCGCCGAGGACGAGCAGGGAGCTTATGAAGCTGCCGCCTCATTGGTGCAGAATTATTGCGATGTGCATGGGTCTGATGATTTTTCGCATTTTGGCAAATGGGTAAGGGGGGTGCAACACTAATGCGTTCGTACAAATTCCCCACCGGGGCAGGCTTTGTTGCAGGCCTTGCGCTAATAACCCTGTTGCTGTATTTCTCTGTTACCGGGCCATCCTTTGGCATGTGGTTTTACAGCTGGCAGTATGATGTTAATGATACCTACAATGTGGTGAATATGCAGCCATCTGACCTGCACGAGGTTACGCGCCACATGATACGCTATATGCAGGGGCATTATGATCGGGACGTGGGCTTGCAGATTGTGACCTTAGTGGGCGGCCAGCCGCGAGAGTTTTTTAGCCCTATAGAAATCCGCCATATGGTTGATGTTTACGACCTTTTCCAGATTGGCTTTGTAATACGCAATGTTGCGGCCATTATAGCTATTATTGCGATAGTGTATAGCGTGCTTGCGCGCCGTCATCTGCGGCAGGTGTTTACCGGCCTGCAAATTGCAGTTGTTACGGTGTTTGCGGCACTTGCAATACTGGCAATAGTTATTGCTGCAAACTGGCATCATGCCTTTGTTGTCTTCCACGAAATCTTTTTTGATAACGACTATTGGATACTGGACAGGCGCGTGGATTTGCTTATCAACATAGTGCCTTACGACTTTTTCATAACACTTTCTGCTGTTATTGGTGGCTTTTTTGCGGCAGGCTTGGCGGCCATATTTGGTGTAGCCACAGTCCTAAAAAGGAGGTTTAGCTAATACAACTCGTTTTGTCGATAATTCTAACAATCCTTGCCATCTTAGGCATTGCAATAGCTGTGCTTTTGGGGCTATTGCTGCTTTTGGTTGCGCTGGCACTACTGTGCAGGCTGCAATATAAGGTCAAGGTGGTGAAGCCCGGCAGGGAAGGGGATTGGGAATACGACATCCGGATTAGATGGCTTTTTGGGATTATTAAACGCAAAATTTCAAGCGAGGATGTAAACAAGGAGTTAAAGAAGGAAGAGACCGTTAAGGATACAAAAAGGGAAACCGGGGAAGAGGTCAAGAAAAAAGGGTCGAAAAAGAAAAGGAAGAGGGCTAGGGAAGAAGGAAAGAAGGAAAAAGGACATCTAGATAGGTTTAAAGGGCTTGATATAGATAGCATTTTGAGGATTATTGGCTATACCCTGGACCTGCTAAAGAAGGTGTTTGCCGCTTTTCGCCCCAAGCGCATTGTGGTTCGCGGGCTATATGGAGCCGGCAGCCCTGATGTGACAGGCAAAGTGCTGGCGGTGGTATATGGCGCGGCGGCGGCACTTGACATAAGCGCGAATGTTGAGGGCGATTTTGAAAACGAGGTTTTGCAACTGGATGTACGAGCCATGGGGTATCTTAGGCTATGGGCGGTTTTCGTGCCTATGGTTAGATATATATTAAGACCGGAAATTTGGAGATTACTTTTCCCTAAGAGGTCTAAGCAGGCAAAGAAGGAAGAGAAAAGACAAACCAAAAGAAAAAAATTGGAGGGTGAAGAGAATGGCGACAGAATTTAGCAAAAATATTGCCAATATGTTTGAGCAATTGGATGGCTTTGTATCTACAAAAACCGTGGTGGGCGAGCCTATCACAGCAGGCAGCATTACGCTGATACCGCTTGTGGACGTTAATCTTGGCATGGGCGGGGCCAGCTTTGGCACAGAGGATGGCGAGGACAAGGCTAAAAAAGGCATTAGAAGCGGCGGCGGCATGGGCGCAACTATCAAGCCATCGGCTGTTTTGGTGATAACAGAAGGCAATGTGCAGCTTGTAAACATCAAACATCAGGACAGCGTAAACAAGCTGATAGACATGATTCCATCTATCACATCAAAGTTTGACCTGGGGTCAATGTTTGGCAAGAAAAACAAGGAGGGTGCTGAAGCAGCCGAAGAAGGGGAGGATTTATAATGAATTTCGAGATTTTGACTGATTCGTCGTGCAATCTGCCGGAGGAGACCATAGAGCAGCTGGGGCTGCATATTGTGTCATTGTCCTATATTTTGGGCGACGAAGAAGAAAAGCGCAGCTATGTTAAGGGGCAAACCTTTGACCTGAAGGGGTTTTATGATGCGCTAAAGGCCAAAATTCCGGCAAAAACCAGCCAAGTTACGCCGGAGCAAGCACGCGAGGTTTGCCGCCCGATTTTTGAAGCGGGCAAAGACCTGCTGTATGTGGGCTTTTCGTCCGGTCTATCTGGCACATACAACGCTGTGCGCCTGGCTTTGGAAGAGTTTAAAGACGAATTTGCTGACCGCAAGATTTACTTTGTGGATACATTGTCAGCATCTGCCGGGCAAGCACATTTGGTGCGAGAAGCCTGCAAAATGCGGGACGAGGGTAAGTCTATAGAAGAGACCCATTCCTGGATAGAAGGCGTTAAAATGAAGCTTTGCTATTTCTTTACTGTGGATGATCTATGGCATTTGCAGCGCGGTGGCCGCTTGTCTACCGGGAAAGCCCTTGTGGGCTCGCTTCTCAGCGTTAAGCCCATTCTCATTGTTAACAACGAGGGCAAACTAGTGCCTGTCGGCAAAGCTAAGGGACGCAGAAAATCTCTTGATAATCTTGTTGAAAGAATGAGCGAAAAAATTGACTTGACATTAGGCAGCAAGGTCTATATCATACATTCGGATGCATTGACCGATGCGGAGTATCTTTCGGAACAGGTGCTGGCCAAGTACAAGGACGTTGAAACGGAATTTGTGTATCTGGAGCCTGTGATAGGTACGCATACCGGCCCGGGTGTTTGCGCGCTGGTGTTTATGGGCAACGAAAGAGAATAATTTTGCGAATAGTTAAAGAGACGGCCGTTGCTGGTCGTCTCTTTGCTTTTGCGCGTAAACATATAGAACGCATGTGGCTATGTATAGAACAAAATTTACACCGGACATAGCCTGCACAAATTGCTCAAAAGGGCCTATCCAGTAGTCTCGGGTGGGTTGGTTTAGCATGCCCCACATTAGAATAGCGTGGTTTATGAATATGATAACGGTGGCGGTGGCCAGCAACCCCTTTAGCATGTTGCCGATTTTGCCGGCATAGTCACAAAACGCCGGAATCGTCAGCAGGGGGATGATATAAATCATATATCGTTCGTGCATACGCGGCATAAACATGAAGATTGTGTAGATTATCATGGTTAGACCCAGCCAAATATCGGGGTTCTTGCGGGTGAGGTAGTAGGTTGCAAAAGCGATGGCAGCGATGGCGGTAAGGCTAATGCCGATGGCAAAAAATGTAATGCCACCGACAGGGGTGTAGTAATCCGGCGTTATAGACCCGCCGATTAGCGCCATGAAATTAAACGCCCTATTGGATGCGACGGGATATTTGCCCGCGCTTTCCAGATAGATGCGGCTAAAAATGCCGAAAAGGCCACCTGTGTGGCGTGCATAGGGCAGCAGGCCGACCACAAAGACCACGAGGAAGGATGCAGCAGATAGGCCAATTTGCTTAATATCACGAGTACGCAAAAGCTCTAGGCCTAGAATGGGCAGCAAAAACACGCCCTGCATCTTCGTTAGAGCGGCCACGGCGCAAACCACGGCGGCTGTTTTCCAGCGTTTTTGTTCCACCAGCCAGCAGATAACTATGGCCAAAAACATAATTTGCCCATCTGTTTGCCCCCACCAGGCCGAATTCATTAGCACGGCGGGGCTTAGAGCGTATGTAAGGGATGCGATGAGGGCAATTTTCGGGGTTGCATGCTTGGAAATTAATACATACAGCAGCAAGCATGCCACTACATCCACCAGCATAGTGGCCGATTTTAGCAGTAAAAACGCCTGGGGTTCGGATAGTGCAAACGCGCTGATAATCGCCCCTTTAAGGTATAGCACGGGGATATACAGCGGGGGATAATCCAGATAGGGCATATTGTTGTAGGCTGTGGTTAGGCCATCCTGCAGGGACATTGCCCAGCGGTGGTATTCCGCGATGTCCAGGCGGTTATTGGACAATATAGCCGTCACGATTCTGGCCGCAATTGCTACAACGGCAACTATTACTTTGTGTATCATTTTATCTCCTTTTATCGTGTAATGGTTATCACAGGGCGCACGCCGCCTACATTCATGGCATCGCGCATGGTGATTTGACCATGGCCGGTTACATAGCGCGGCATCTCACCATCCAAAAAGCGCGGAATCTCAAGCCAAAAGCCGCCACGTATACGATACCCCAAACCCAAATCCAGCATCTGCTGCATGGTATCCGCACCCGGCAGACGCACCATGTCCGTAGCAAGCATGCTATAGGCTCTATCTGCGCCACGAAAGGCATAGCGCGGTATATGGAAGGCATAAAAATCCCTGTCGCCAGATGTAGCCATCTCGCGCGTCCTAATGGACAGTATCAGATCGCGCTCGGAATATATGATTCTGTAGGTATCATCGAAGGCCGCATGCAGGAAATAGCTATTTAGCCATTTTCTAATGTCAGAATCCGGCCAAAAGCTGCTGTTGCCGCTGTCGAAGGCCGCATTGGCAACATTCTCCAGCGCAAGTAGTGTCATCGTGTCATCGGTATCCTCCACCACAAGCCACAGTAGGTGTTCGCCTCCGTAATGGCCAAAATGCACAATGTCGCCGGTACTTGCATCTGCCATAATTGTTATGTCGTTAGGAATTGTGGCTCTAAGAATAGAGACCGCAATGGGCACGGCCAAAAGTGCCGTACATACAACGGGCAAAATAAACCGCGGGAAATCACGGTATGCAGCTTGTTCGGATAGCTTTAGCACTCGTGGGTTCTCATCGATATAAACCAGTAGACCGACTATTATCGTAGCAAAAGCCAGGTCAGCAAATTGGATGTAAACAAACATGTGTTTGGCGAGGTCGGCCTCGCCATTGGCTATCATCTGCACGACAAGGCTGTATGCCGCGCTGCCAAGGATAGCCAGCAGCAGAATTTTGCCGGGCCACCTGCTTTTCTGACCAAAGGGTGTGACCAGGAGGCTCACCGCAAAAACCAGCCACAAGATGGCATTGCCCCAAAGCGTGTCAAAACCCATGCGCACACGCAGCCACGACCAACCCCCAAACCTGCCGGACAGCGTAAGCCGTTCGGCATCATGGCTTGGCCCATAATTAGCAATATACCAGGGTTGTATCATGCCGCTGTGGGCAATGGACATTTGGATATTATCCCAAAGAAGTGTGGGGTGGCGCATATAAAACCACAGCAAATTTAGCTTGGAAATTTGCTTAAACTCGTCCTCAAAACCCATATCGCGAAAAGCTAACGCGACGCCGTCCACATAGCGATTGGTAGAAGCAAATTGCGCCATTTCGGACGACAAGCCCAGGGCCGTCAAATGTGTACGAGCAGTATCATCGTCCACATCCTTAATAATGCCGAAGAAAACTGAATTGTAGTTGGTATCAATCTCCATCCAATCGGGAATGGCGCGGTATACCAGCACTAGCGGTACAAGGGCCACAAGGGCGATGATGCCGACCGCTATAGCGCGGCGCAGCCTATGTTCGGCATCAGCGGCCAGCACCACTATAACAGCAAAGGCCGCGATCATCACAAAGGCAATGGGTATGTTGACAAATTTGCTCCAGCCAAACACTAGGGACGCAAGGGCGAGCAGGGCAAAGGATAGGGGGCTGGTGTAACCCCTAGAAATCCGCATGGCGGATATAATCATCATCATAAATGCAAGGATTTGTATGCTCTCGCTGAAAAACGAGTTAAAATAGGCCACATAGCCAATATCCAGCACGAAAAAGAGAATGACGAGCTTTGTTAGGGCATCCAAGACGGGATTCTTTAGATTGATTTGCCTAAACAACCAGTATATGAGCGCGGCATATGCCATCGCAGTCATTGCGCCCAAAATGCCTATTCTATAGATATCCAGAGGCGCGGCAATGGCACGGTTTAGCACAAGATTTGCAACAACTGACAGTCGCACAAATAACAAATGTATGGAGGGGTAATTTTCGATGCCTTCATCAGAAAACATGATGCGCCAGGCATTTCCCAACAGCGAACCCTCTTCTACAATGATGGTATAGCGGTCGATAAAAACAAAGGCACGGTCGTGAACATAATGTGTCAACGACGATGCATCCATCACGCGGCCAAAGTCGCTTTGGTCGGACATACCAACCCCATTACCCAGCAATAATACTGACAGCATTATTCCTAGAGCTAGTACTGCCAACAGTATATTGCTCCATTTTCTATAAATTTCCATTGACAGGGCCTCCTTGTTTTTACAGATATTCTACCGGGTTGCGTAGGTTAAAAACACGCTCTATACGGTTTTGCTCTATGTCCACCAGCTTTGTGACAGCACCTGCACCGGCGGCCAGGATGGTCTGTGTTTCTTCCATCATTTGGATATTGTAGCGACCGGCATAGCCCGGCGCTGCATAGCCCACATTTTCAAAATTGCCGGGGGAATTTTTTTGGCGATACATATAGTAGGGCGCAAGGCCAAGGGTTTTCATGTAGAGCGCGGAAAGCTCCAGCATATTGCGCATTTGCACGATTTCTGCGGAGCTGTGCGCCTCGGCTTCCTGATGCAGCTTAGAGGCACGCTTGACGGCCAAAGTATGTATGGTACAGGACTTTGGGGCTATGGCAGCAATGCCATCCAGCGTTTTTGTCACGTCATCCGTGGTTTCGCCGGGCAGTCCCAGGATTAGGTCCACATTGATATGCTTAAAACCCATTGTTTTAGCCATTTCATAGGCCTTTAGAAACTCTGCCGCCGTATGCTTGCGCCCAATTCTTTTCAGAGTTGCATCATTAAGCGTCTGGGGATTTATGGAAATACGCGACACGCCATGACGGCGCATTAGTGCAAGTTTCTCCGGACTTATAGTGTCCGGCCTGCCGGCTTCCACGGTATATTCCATGGTCTCGTCCACCACAAAATTATCCGCAATTGCTTCCAGCAGTCGCTGGAAATTGGTATCATCCAATGCGGTTGGTGTGCCCCCGCCAATGTAGATATTTTCTACATATCTGCCACGGCTTGTCCGCCCCAAATGCCGAGTTTCCTGAATCAGAGCGTCTACATAGCTATCTGCGTACTTTTTATATTTGTCAATCGGATAGGCCGAAAACGAGCAATAGTGGCAAATGCTAGGGCAAAAAGGCACGGCGATGTAGATACTGACAGCATCAATCGGGCTTGTGCCGATAATCTCGCGCTGGGCGCGGGCTACACGCGTGCAAAGTGCGGCGCGGCCATACTCCACAAGATAATGGGTTCTCAGCTTATGCTGGACCTCCACATCATCAAACCCCATGCCAAAGAGGTTTGTAGCGATTTTGGCAGGCCGTATACCCGTCAGCAGACCCCACGGTGGTCTATGCCCCGTGTGTACAGCCAAAACGGTGTAAATGGCTAGCTTCGTAGCGCGGCGCAGGTCATCAGGCTCTATTTCTACTTCGTGAGACTGCAATATCGCGCCGTCTTTGCGCAAATCGGCAATCACAGCCTTGCCGGTATTGCGCACAGCCAAGCAAAGCCCCTCTGTCGGCGGCTTATCCACCACCTCAAAGCCCATGCGATGAAAAAACGCCTGCGTCATTGTCTGCACGTCGTGATGATTTAATTCTCCTTGTATCACAAATTTCATAAACCATTCTCCACCATTGGCACAACTATATAGTTAAGAAGCATTATCATAACAAAAATTGCAAAGGAGGCCCAAAACGCCCATGTAAAGGCCGCCGGCCGCTTCAAGCCAGCTTCGTGAACTGCGGCGGCGGTGTCAGTAACTATCCCCTCGGCCTCATTGCGCCGCAGGTTGTGACGCTTAAACAGAATATAGATTCCAATAAAAACAGCCATCGAAATAAGTGCGAAAAGGCCAAAACTAATGAGCATTGCAAGGACTTCTTCGCCGCCCGCCGTCAAGTCTAACGCAGGTATATCTTGATAGCTTGTTTCTTGCTGAATATATGACATTATCGCACCAAACGCATTGACAACAAAATGCGACAAAATCGGGGCCCATATGGACTTTGTGTAATACATCAGATAGCAAAAAATCACACCACCAAGAAATGCATATATAAATTGGTTCATATTCATATGCAAAAAACCAAAAACAAGGCCATTTATGACGGCGGCAGTCCTGATTTTTACATGTTTAAAGCCCACAAATCCAACGCCGCGAAAGGCTATTTCTTCAAAGATAGGCGGCACTATGGCAAAAACGACAAGGGACATCCAAATACCGCCGTCTTGTATCACATCTTCCATTATTTCGGCTATAACATTAGGGAAAGCCAGCTGGCTGATCAGATTTGCCAGGCTAAGCACCGGTATTAGCGCAAGTGTAAGGACAACTATCATTATCACATTGCGCCAGCCCAGGCGACGCAGCGGCAGGATATCTTTAATGTGTCTGCGTTTAGCAATCATAAAAACAACAGATGCTCCACCCAGCAGCACAAATTGGATTGCGACCACCGAAACCACCCATAGCGGTATATTTGCCGCATCAAAACCGGGAATAAGGGTCGAAACGAGCCGCAGAGCATACAATACCACAAAAGGCAGCACAACAGCCCCTAGCACCAAAATAAGCATAAAGTTATTAGAGTGTTTTGGCGCAAAAGCAAATTCCGGCATGTGTAGCGGCGCGCTTCTCTCGGTTGGCGTTGCATCAAGCTCCGGCTGATAGTTTTGTGCAAAGCCGTCGCGAAGGTTAATATAGTCTTGATTTTTGTTGTTACTTTCCATAATATGGCTCTCCTTTGCAAGGCAAACTACTTACGATTATATCATACCCCATTACCTAAAACAATAGTGCGGGCTGCAATTCTATATAGTGATTTTTCCGTTGCAAATTAGTTCTTTTTGTAGTATAATGCTCTTAGATGCTTTGAAATTAACTTTTCTAACGAAAGGATGCCAGATATGCTAAAACCAGAATATGTAAATCGTTTCAGCCTTGCTACAAACAATGTGTCTAAAGATGCCCAAATCACTTTTATTAACTCTGTCACGAAACTTGATGATAAACTCAATGCAGATGGGGAGGAGCATTTTGAAGTTGCCTCTATTGCAATGTCTGAACGGGTTTTGAGGGATTTACATCGCTTAATCGGAGACGCCTTAAATCGTTATGATAGCATGAATACATAGGAGGAGCATATGGATGATATCCTCTTTGTCGCCACTAGCCCTCTAGGTTTTGATGTTACGTGTTTACAGAGCACTTGGGATGATCATATAGCCGGACGAAAGTCGGTCATGCATAACAAGCAAGCCCTTGTTGTAAATGCCATCGAGAATCCAGTAAGCATCCACAGTAGTGGAACTCACCCTGATAATCGCGATGTCTATTTTGCGAATAATGCACCCAATGATGCATACACTAAGGTAGTTGTTGAGAATAGTGATGCGTGCCATCTGGTTGTATCTTCATGGTTGCAAAAAGAGATTAGAGGCAATATTGGAGAGCTAAAATATGTTAAGCCTAAGTTATGATAAGCAATTTGATGTACTCTATATCCTCTTTTCGGATTCCAGCAATTCATACGGCGAAGAGGATGATTTTGGCGTTGTCATCCATCGGGATTTTAATTCTGACGAAGTTACAGGAATCACAATTTTTGATTTTGCAAAAAAATATCACGCTAACCAGCTGTCTGCCATAGATTTACCGGCAAATATTGATTATGAGGATCTTTTACTAAAATCAAGTTATGTCTAAATTATTACAGATAATCCAAAAGCACAAAGGCCATATTGACGCATTTTTCGCCAGCTTTAAAGACCCAAAGGGCCGCGCTACATACAAAAAGGTCGGCGCAATCACATTCCCTGCTTTTGCAGAGCTGTTTTTGATTTCTATCAAAGGCATTGTGGATATGATAATGGTCAGCCGCCTATCCATCGCAGCCATTGCGGGCGTAGGCATCACAAACCAGCCATTTTGGTTGCTCATAGCCATTTTTAATGCCATGAATGTGGGCACAACCACCCTTGTTAGCTGGAATATCGGCAAGGGCGACAAGGCCAAGGCCTCGGCCATTGCGCGGCAGGCCATTATTTTTAACTTTGCCCTGGGCGGCGCGATATCGGCTTTGGGCTTTTTTGGCGCACGCTACTTTATGCCGCTGATGATTGACGATCCACAGGTGGTGGCCTATGCCATCACATATCTGGAGATTGTTTGTCTGGGACTTGCCTTTAATGCCGTAGGCATGGGCATCACAGCCGCCCTGCGCGGGGCCGGCGAAACCAAAGTGCCCATGTATTACAACCTAGCCTCCAATGTGCTGCACCTGCTACTTAACTACATGCTAATTTTTGGCAATTGGGGCGCACCGCGTCTAGAGGTTATGGGCGCGGCCATTTCTACCAGCGTGGCGCGTACTTTCGCGACCCTTCTGGCAATTGGCGTGCTATTGTTCTGGAAAAAATCGCCTATTCGCATAAAGCTTCGTGACAGTTGGCGACTGCATATAAAGACCATCAAGGATATCTTTGCAATAGGCATGCCATCTGCCGGCGAGCAGTTTGTGATACAAACCGGCCTGCTGGTCTTTACCCGCATTGTGGCCAGCCTGCAAACCCAGGCTTTTGCCGCGCACCAAATTGCCATAAATGTTAATATGGTGGCCTTTTCTATATCCCAGGCCTTTGCCATATCCAATACCGCGCTGGTGGGGCGGGCCGTGGGCGCAGACGACTACCCCCTGGCCGAGCGATACACCATATATGCCCGCCGCTTGGCCCGCATTTTTACCGCCGCCGTTACACTTAATTTCATCATTTGGGCAAGCCATCTATTGGGCATCTACACCGACGACCCTGTCGTTATAGCCTATGGCATCCCTGTTTTTTATCTAATGGCCGCCACCCAATATGTCCAATCCACCCAAATGTGTACCGCAGGCGCATTACGCGGCAGCGGCGACACAATGTACCCCTTCTATGCCTCCATAGTGGGCATTTGGGGGTTGCGCCTGGCTCTGGCCGCGCTCTTTGTTTTTGTGCTGGAGTGGGGTGTTTGGGGCGCATGGCTGGCCTTTTTCATAGACCAATCTGGACGCTCTTTTGTTGTAATGCGGCGGTTTAATTCCAGCAAATGGAAGGATATGAAGGCCGTGCGGGAGGAGAGGATGAAAAAGAGAGCGGAGAGATTGGGGGAGTGAGAAATTAGGAATTAGGAATGTTTGCGATGTCAGGCGACCACAGGTCCGCCCCTACGGTAGATTTGTAGGGGCGGACCTGTGGTCGCCTATTTTATAATGCAGAAGTATGCCGTTGAATCTTTGCCATGGAATCAATAATTACATCATCTTCTTCCGGGATTTCGAGTATGATTTTGCCGTTAAAATCACGAAGATACTTGGAGAAAATCAGCTCAAAGTCTAAATCGCCCATGCCTATAGGCAAATGCTCATGCTCTACAGAAAAACGCTTGTCGGAAATATGCAGCATCCTTGGGTATTTCACCTTTATAATATCTTGCAGGTGCTCGTAGCTGTCGATATGGGCTATGTCCAGACACAGCTCTACATCAGGGTTGGCGGCGAAGAACAAGGAGAGATCGTCGATTGTGTAATTCAACTTATCCAGTCTGCTGTTATTTTCTACGTACAGCACAATGCCATTGTCTTTGAATTTTGCGTTTATCCGCTTTATATTCTCTGATAAATCGCGATTGGCTGTGTCAGATATTTCTTTCGACTGCGAAGATACGGGATGAATAATCACTTCGCTATGCCCGAGATATTTCAATATTTCAATCAGTATGTCGTCATGCACGACGAAATCATCGGGTTCGAAAACAGCGTGGATTACCAAAGGAAAGTTGCGAGCCTTGAGATATGCCTCAATTGGTTCTTCGATATTGTTAATCAGCAACTTTCCCTTGCTAAACCAAATTTGCATAAAGCCAAATCCATTTTGCTTGGAAAATTCAATTTCGTTATCGTAATCATTGTACCAACGCAGGGCGCGCCCAAATTCAATCACCATATTTTCACCTCTGTACACAATGCATGCCATATGGCGGCAATTTAGCGGCATATGTTTTGCCATCGATAGTACAGCCGGCTGCCTGCGGCGTGTCGGCATTGTTCGCAAAGACCACGGTTTGTGGGAAGACGGCACATTCTACATCGGGATTGTCGCAAACCCCATCCACGCTGGTTTCGGCTACCACAGAGGTCGCGTGCAAAATCAGGTTCTGTAAAAGTCGCGTGTTCTCTGCATTGTAGATAAAGTTTGACAAATAGATACCCATGCCGGGGGTTGCCGATTTAGTAACGGAATTTACCGTGATTGTCGGGGTGTCACCATGTGCTGCAAGCACCTTGGCCGCGCCATTGGTCAATATCACATCAGCGCGGGGCGCGATGTTTGCACCATCGGGCACAAGCCCCGCAATTGGCTCTACATCAAACTTCCAGCGGCCATGGCAGGCCCGCTCGCCGTCTTTGTCTATATCCACACCTAGCACATGGGCCATGCGCAGGAAGCTTGCGCGGCCGGGCAGGGCAGAAGGTTCGCCAATGCCTATGAAAATGCCGCCATTATGCGCCCAGCTGGTCAGTTGCTCAACGATGTCCGCGTCGTCCCAGTATTCGCCGCCGCTCCAGGCATCACCCGCCGCTCCGGCGTTTATGATTACGTCGATATTCTGCGGCACGCCGCCGCGTATGTCATCAAAAGACAGAAACTCTACTTCAAAAGGCATGCCGGATAGGCTTTCCAGCACATGTATCAGGGTGTGGCGGTCGGTTTCGTGAAAATGGCCGGAAAGCGTCCATGTACGCAGCTTGCCCCAAGCGTGCAAAACTCCGATACGGGGGCTTGCAGTCATTGGCGCTCCTGTATCGTGCAATGCGCCAATTTGGCGGAACTCGTCCAATATGCTGTCCATAGCTTCAATAAAATCCGGATAGCCATTGGTTAGGCTAAGATAGCCGCCCAACCCGCAGCGCTCTATTTTTGCGCGCAGCAGAGCCCGTCGCGCTGTAATCCAATAATCCATCGCATCCCGCCCGGGTTTGCCGCCTGGCGAAAATGTGGGCGCGCCGCCCAGCCCCACCGGGAAAAGATAGGGGTGAAAGCGAATTTCGCGCATTGGCACGGGTATCTCCGCGCACATGCGCACCTCATAGCCCGAAAATACGCATTTTATCAAGCCATCAAAGCCATATTCCTCAAAATGGCCATTGTATGGCTCCATGCCTACCCAGCTGTCGTCGTAGAAAACATAGGCTTTTTTGCCGTATTGATGCACAATGTCAATCAAACCTTTACTTATGCCTCGCACAAAATCGCTGCAAAAGTCCATCCAGTCCCGCTTGCGCTGGGTTGGCACACGGTGGGTTGCATTGTATTTGCCCTGGCGCACAAAATCCTCCGCGCATAGGCTATAACCGTATTTTCCGGCAAAGTCGTCCAGGGCCTCTGGGCAGACCGTAAAATCATAGCTGGCCCAGTCCGTAAAGAGATGGCGGTTGCGCGGGTCGCTACCCCAAATCCACGCAAAATTATAAAATAGGGCGGTAAAGCGCACCACATTTGATTGGGGGTTTGCGACGCACCAATCACGCAGCCAGCCCTCCAAATATGCGCGGCAGTCCGGCAAATAGGGGTTTAGCTGCATTAGATGCTCCTTATCCCAATTATTGGTGGTGTGATTGTACATCGAAATTTCTTCCCAGATGCGCCACGCCAAAAAACTGACGGTATATTGCCGCCATGGTACTGTCTGTATCGTTACTTCGCCTGTTTCCGCGTCAAACTGCCAGCCATCGGCACTCACAGGTGTATCGGTCGTTCTATCGTACACCTGCCAATACTTCGTAGCTATGGGCGTGTTGTTAATTTCAAATTGCTGGTCAAAAAAGTCTGCCATTAGCTTGATTTTTAGCTGCGAACCCTCTGCCGTTTGTGGTGCTGTACACAAAAAAGTCTGCTGGCGTGCATGGAGATTTTCGCGTATCCAGTCGTTGTGCTCGCGAATGGGGCAGATGGTGGAATATATGTCATATCCCGCCGCCAGTATTTCGTCCGATAGCTTTGTGCCGTCAGAATCCCGTATCACATCCGCGCCCCAGCGTTTTGCCAGCTCTAGCGTTAGCTTTTCGTGGCCTGCCTCGCCCGGCAGCGTAAAATTGCCTTTCATCATACTCCGCCGCCCCCTTTGCCGCTAATTAGTTCTGCAAGAAAAACCAGCCCCAGCCCTTGCCCCCAGCCTTGCACCCATTTGCGGGAGATTTGGCGATAACCCTCCAAATCACGCATTACAGCCGTGCCGCCGGATACATTAAGCAGTCGCCCATCTTCCGTTATATTTGCCAGGATGCCATCCAGGGCTTTTTGTAGATATGGCGTATGCAAAGGATTTGCGCCAACCAGCATAGCCGCTGCTATGCCCGCCGATGCGGATAATTCCTCATAGGATACCTCGTCGTCCAGCACGGTGCGCCACAGGCCATTTTCGGTTTGCAAGAATTTTAGTGCGGAAAGCTGGTCGCGCACAGAACAGTTTACATCCAAGGATTGTGGGTATAGATAGGCCTCCGGCACGCTACGCCAAACGACACTCATGGTATAAGCCGCCCAGGCATTTGCCCGCGCCCAGAAAAAGCCGGACATATGGTCGCGATGCAGATGGTTGTAGCCGTGATACCACAGGCCGCTGGCTTTGTCTTGCAAATATTCTATATGCCAATAATACTGGTTTAGCGCGTCGTTAATAAGCTCTTCATCCTTTTGCATTACGCCAAAGCGCAGCATCAATAGTGCCGCCATAAAAAGCGTGTCTGCCCATGCCTGCTCTGGAAAATCATTTTTGGATGAAACCGTGTGCTGCAGAACCCTATCGGCAAAGCGCAGGGCGTCATTGCGCAGATAGTCTATCTTGCCTTGCAGGGGTATCAGATATTTTTCTTCCTGGGTTTCTTCATATAATGTAAGCAAACAATGGCCCATGGCGCAGGCATTTACATTGTGTGGCGGCAGGCCCAGTTCCATGTATTCATCAATACGGGCTTGCAGCAGCTCTAGATATTCCTTATTTCCCGTTGCGCCATAGGCGGCAGAAACCCCATAATACGCCACGCCGCAGGGCCAGTCCCAGCGCAGATCCATTTGTATTGTCTTTTTTACCATAGCATCCATAACTTTTAATACATGGTCACGATCATATTTCACATTAATCATCAAAAAATCCCCCTTATTTTAGATAGAACACATCCCGCAGCGACACAGAAACCGGGCTGTTATCGTCATTGGTCTTCATTATGTCCTTCATGTGGGCCCACCATTTTTGGCATATGGATGTCTTTGCCATATCGGCCCAGCGGGCTTCGTCTTCAATTTCTACATAGGCAAAAAGCTGGCCTGTGGTTTCGTCCAAAAAGATGGAATAATTGTGGGCGCCGTGGTTTTTTAGCTCCGTGACCATCTCTGGCCATAGCTCGTCGTGGCGGCGTTTGTATTCTTCAAAACAGCCGCTATGTACATACATTATGCTTGCTTTGCGTATCATACTATCACCTCACGCATATAATACCCCATGGCCAAGGCTTTGTCAAGGCATAATGCACAACTACAGGGGTGCTATGTATAAATCAGACAAAAATGAACAGTGTTTTGAGAAAATTTCGTCCTTTTTTTATAAAAACGGCTGTGCTACAATGTTTTTAACTAGATTATTTACATAATGCAATACAAAAATCGCGCAACACAAAATGAAGGTAAAAAAGAAGGGAGATTACAAACAATGCAAATTAAAAAGAGATTTTTAACAATTCTATCCGGTGCTTTCCTGGCACTTGCCCTTGCGGCGTGTGGTGGTGGCGCAGCTGATGATCCACCGGCAGCAACCCCAACACCGGATGCACCAGCGGCAGCTACACCAACCCCAACACCAGAGCCAGACCCGGTAGACGAAGCACCAGACCCTGTGGATATGGTTTTGGCATGGTGGGGCAACCCAACACGTAACGAGCAAACAACAGATGCCATCGCGCTGTTTGAATCAGAGTTTCCACATGTTTCCGTAGAAGAACTGACAGTAGGTTGGGGCGACTATTGGGCACTTTTGGGCACTATGGCCATGGGCGGCGACCTGCCGGATGTAATCCAACAAGACTGGGCGTTTTTAGAGCAATATGTTGCAAACAACCTGCTGGTTGATTTGCGTCCTTTCATCGACAACGGCACTATAGACTTATCCAATGTACCGCAAAGCGTTATCAACACAGGGCGCGTTGCCGGCAGCGATGGCATCTATGCTATCTCCATCGGCATGAACGGCGCTTCTATGATTTATAACCAAACCCTGCTTGATAGCCTAGGAATCACAATGAACCACAACATGACAATGGATCAATTCATTGATGTTGCGCGTCAAGTTTATGCAGAAACAGGCGTTAGAACCAATCTTGTTTACACAGACCCATCAAATCCTCTTGAAGCGTTCTTGAGAGCTCGCGGCATTATCATGCTTTCTCCACAGGGCATGGGCGGTTCTGTGCAAGATTATGTAGATTTCTTCCAAATCATTGAAGATGGTATCAACGAAGGCTGGCATATCCACCCAGAAGCTATGGTAGGCCGCGAAGGCATGGATATGGATCCTATGGTTTATGCCGCCGAGCCAAACCAAATGTCTTGGATGGGCCTGTTTTTCTCTAACATGATGACCGGTATGATGAATGCCGCGCCGGATGATATGGTATTGGGCATGACCACATACCCATCAGAAAATCCGCAGGTTTCTAACTTCATTAGAGCTTCCATGTACTTCTCTATCACCACCCAAAGTGATAACCAGCAAACTGCCGCCGAATTTATTAATTTCTGGACAAATTCTGTCGAAGTTAACCACATCATCATGGCAGAGCGCGGAATTCCTGCTTCTACGGTAGTGGCTGATGCCATCGCACCTGATTTTAACGAAGCAAACCAAATTGCATCTGCATTTGTAGAGTTTGTTGGGCAGCCTGGCAATTCTACACCTGTTAACCCAGCAAGACCAGAAGGTGCCGGCGAGATTGTTGACTATCTGCGTCTTATAATGGAAAACATCGGCCACGGCCAAATGACAGCCCAGCAGGCTGGCGAAGCTTTCTTTAGCTTTGGCAACAGCATGTTGAACTAGTCGCAACATAGCAGCAGTATAAACACAAAACACGATAAATTACATTAAAAAACTTTGGGGGCAGGCAAGTTGCAGATGCCCCCAAAGTTTTAATCAAGTTTTGGAAAGGAGGCCGCGATGCAAAATAGTCCCGCAGTAGCTACCCGAAGAAATCCCATATCTGCTGTAATTGCTTTCATCCATAGGGATAAAGTTGCAGCGTTTATTTGTTGCCTTCCCTTTGTCATTGGCTTTTTCGCCTTTTTGATTGTGCCGATGATGATGTCTTTATATTACTCGTTTACAAATTTTAACATGCTTCGCGAGCCGGAGCTGATTGGATTTGACAACTATATCCGCATGTTTAACGACCAGCGACTTCGAAGCTCTTTAAGGGCCACATTCTATTTTGCTTTTGCTTCTGTGCCTTTGCGCCTTATCTTCGCACTTGCAATAGCAATGCTTTTGCTTAGGGCCAGGCGGCTTGTTGGCATCTATCGCGCCATGTATTACTTGCCGTCTATTTTGGGCGGTTCTTTGGCTGTCGCCATATTATGGGGTCGGCTTTTTGCTATCAATGGCGTGTTCAACGAAGGTATCCTTGAATTTTTTGGTCTAAACCGCAACTTTCCTTGGCTGGGCAATGTAAACACAGCTATATGGACGCTGATACTTCTGGCGGTTTGGCAGTTTGGTTCTTCCATGCTTATTTTTCTTGCGTCGCTAAAGCAAATACCGGAGCAATTGTACGAGGCATCCAGCATAGATGGCTCCGGCAAAGTAAGGCAATTTTTCAAAATAACTTTGCCGTTGTTAACACCTACCATATTCTTTAACCTTGTCATGCAGACCATTGCGGGCTTTTTGGCCTTTACGCAGGCATTTGTTATCACACGGGGCGAGCCTATGGATTCCACACTTTTCTACGCACTATATATGTACAGGCAGGTATTTGATTTTAATAATGCCGGCTATGGTTCTGCTATGGCTTGGGTGATGCTGCTTATCATCGGTGCCGTAACGGCCTTTCTATTCCTCACCAAGCGATTCTGGGTGTATGATGGGGGGTATACGTGATGAAAAAAAGCGTTGCAAAGCAACTTATTGGCCATGTCATTGTGCTAGGTATCGGACTTATAATGATTTATCCCCTCATATGGATGCTTATGGCCTCCTTCAGAGAAAGCGGAACTATCTTCCAGGATGTAGGGCGGCTGTGGCCGGAGGTATGGGTCTTCGAAAACTACGTTACCGGCTGGCAGGGTGTTTCTAATGTAACTTTTGGCACTTTCTTTACCAATTCGGCAATACTGGCGGTTGGCGGTACTTTCGGCGTCGTAATATCATCTGCATTGGTGGGTTATGCTTTCTCCCGCGGGAAGTTTATTGGCCGCAAGATTTTGTTCGCCCTTATGTTAAGCACATTGATGCTTCCGGCGCAGATACTGATGGTTCCGCAATTTTTGTGGTTTAATCAGCTGGGCTGGATTGGCGGCTATATGCCCCTTATTGTGCCTGCATTTTTCGCCGTTGGCGGGTTCTTTGTATATCTAATAACAAACTTCATGAACGGCATACCAAGAGAGCTGGACGAAGCCGCCAAAATTGACGGATGCTCGTTTTACGGCATTTTTGCTCGGATAATCTTGCCTTTGTCCGTACCGGCTCTCATCACCGCCAGCCTGTTTTCATTCATTTGGCGATGGGATGACTTTATGGGGCCATTGATTTTTGTGCGGGGCACGGCCCGTTTCCCTGCCAGCTTGGCTCTGCGCATGTTTGCAGACCCAGCGGCAGCAACGGACTGGGGGGCGGTTTTTGCCATGTCCACGCTGTCTCTTGTTCCGGCGGTGGCAATTTTCATCTTCTTGCAAAAATATCTGGTGGAGGGCATCTCTACATCAGGTCTAAAAGGATAAGTTATAGGGATGTGGCCGCAATTGCCACATCCCTTCTTTGTTTGAACAAAGACAAAAATGAACGGTTTTTTAATACTAATTCGACCTTTTTTTTGGTGCAAAATATGTTATAATAATAGATAGTTTATACCGACTTGCAGTAACCGCGCAAGCACATAGCGTCACCTACAGCACGCACTTGCGCGGATAACTGCAACTAAGATTGCAAGTCGGTATTAGCAACGAAAGGGGAGCTTAACATGGCTGTTGCAGTTGTTATGCCAAAAGCCGGCATATCCGTAGAAAGCTGCATTATGGGCGCGTGGCGTGCCCAACCGGGTGATAGTATAAAAATCGGCGATATTTTATTTGACTACGAAACGGACAAGGCCACCTTTGAATGTGAATCCACAGCAGAGGGCACGCTTTTGGACGTTTTTTTTGAGACCGGGGACGAAGTGCCCTGCCTAATAGCCGTGTGCGCCATTGGCCAACCCGGCGAGGATACATCCCCATTGCGACCGGGAAACAACGCAACACCTGCGGCTACAGACGACAATCGTAGGGGCGACCTGCGGTCGCCCGAACCTACAGCAACCGCAACCATCATCCCAACCATCACCACCGAACCCACCTGCGCAATATCCCCTCGCGCCAAAAACCTAGCAAATCAAATGAAAATAAACCCATCCGCCGCAACACCAACCGGCCCACGCGGCAGAATTATAGAACGCGACATACTGGTCGCCGCACAAACCGCCGCAACAGGCGATGGTATAGGCGGCCGCGAAGCCAACGGCTATATCGGCGGTACAGCACCCCGTAGGGGCGGCTCTATGCCGTCCGCACAAACCGCCGCCGAATACACCGACGAAAAAATGACACCAACCCGCAAGGCTATAGCAAAATCTATGACTAAATCCCTAACAGAAATAGCCCAGCTAACACATCATCATTCCTGTGATGCAACCGTAATCCTTGCTCTGCGCCAACGGCTAAAGCAGAGCGGCGCAAGGCTTGGGATGGACGGCATTACAATCGGCGATATGGTGCTATACGCCACAATCCGCACCCTGCACGACCATCCCGGTTTAAACTCACACCTAATAAACGACGACACTCTTCGCAGATTCAGCGGCGTACATTTGGGTCTGGCGGTGGATACCCCACGTGGCCTGCTGGTGCCCACAATTTTCAATGCCGACCAAATGAGCCTGTTGCAACTGTCGGCAGCAGTAAAAGACCTGGCCGCACAAGCAAAATCAGGCAATATCAGCCCGGATTTGCTAACGGGAGCATCATTTACAGTCTCAAACCTGGGCGCGCTGGGTGTAGAAATGTTTACACCAGTCATAAACCCGCCGCAGGTCGCCATTTTGGGCATATGCGGCACAACCACCAGGGTTCGCGAAGTTAACGGAAATATAACAACATACCAAAGCATGGGCTTGTCATTAACATACGACCACAGAGCCATAGACGGCGCGGATGCATCACGCTTCGCCCGCGATCTATCACAAAACATCGAGAATTTGGATTTACTATTGGCTCTGTAGGGAATGGATTTATCCATTCCGTGCCGAAAGGAGACATAATGAATAAAGATGTATTGATAATAGGCGGCGGCCCTGCCGGATATTTGGCGGCAGAACGTGCGGCGGCAGGCGGCCTTACCGTTACGCTTTTCGAAGAGCGGACCATGGGCGGCGTTTGCCTAAACGAGGGCTGCATGCCCACAAAAACCCTGCTTCATTCCGCCAAAATTTATGACTACGCCAGGGGCGGCATGGCCTATGGTGTTTCTGCCGGGCATGTGCGGCTGGACCATAATGCCGTCATAGACCGCAAAGAAAAGGTCGTCAAAACCCTTGTGAGCGGTGTGGAAGCCAAGATGCGCGCGCATAAAGTAGAGGTTGTAAAGGCTTCTGCGGCCATTGCGGGTCGTGATGGTGGTGAATTCACAGTTAAAGCAGATGGCAAGACCTACCATGGGCGGCATTTGCTGATAGCCACCGGCTCCGCGGCTATTGTGCCGCAGATAGCCGGCATGGCAGAAGGCATTGCGGCAGGTAATGTGCTTACCTCTCGCGAAATACTGGATTTGCGCGAAGTGCCAAGCAAGCTGGCCGTTATTGGCGGCGGCGTTATTGGGCTGGAAATGGCGGCGTATTTTGCGACGGCAGGCAGCGAGGTTGTCGTAATTGAAATGATGGATAAAATCGGCGGCTATATTGATGATGAAATTGCCGCAATGTTAATGAGGGATTTGCAAAAGAAGGGTATCGAATTTCATCTGGGATGCCGCGTTACAGGTATTTCCGAAAAATCGCTGACATACGAAAAAGACGGCGTGGTCACATTGATTGAAACCGAAGCCGTCCTGGCCGCCATAGGCCGCAACCCGCGTATAGAGGGGCTTGGGTTGGAGACCATCAATATCCATACCGAACGTGGGGCGATAGTGACCGACAAGCATCTGCGCACCAATGTGCCGGGTGTTTACGCCATCGGAGATGTGAATGGCAAGTCCATGCTGGCTCATACAGCCTATCGCGAGGCAGAGGTGGCCATCAACCACATCCTTGGCAAGCGCGATATCATGCGCTATGATGCAATCCCATCGGTGATTTACACATCGCCGGAGGTGGCGGCAGTAGGCGAAACAGAAGAATCTGCCCGTAATAAGGGGCTTGAATATACAGTAAAAAAGCTATCTATGCGCTATAGCGGTCGCTTTGTAGCCGAAAATGAGGGCGGCGATGGTCTATGCAAGCTGCTGGTCGAAAATGGCACAAACCGCCTGATAGGCGTACACCTAATAGGCTCGTACGCATCCGAAATCATCTACGGCGCGGCCATGATGATAGAATCGCGCTGGCCTGTGACAGACCTGCAAGAGCTGGTTTTCCCCCACCCAACTGTAAGCGAAATTATAAGAGAAACCCTATGGTCGTAGGGTCGGCTCCATGCCGCCCGTTATTCAGAAAGGAGACACCATGCCGAAATCACTAAACATAAACCCTGCAGAGCTTAGCGCCCGGGGCGCGATAACATTTACGGACATCCCTGTGAACACATATGCAAAGTCTGTGAGCGAAGCGCGAGCAGAGTATGCCAATGCTGACCTAATGCGTATTTACCGCGACATAACCATTTTGCGCGAGTTTGAGGACATGCTTAACCAAATAAAAACACAAGAGTCCTATGGCGGCATAAAGACATCATACCCCGGCCCGGCGCATCTTTCGCTGGGGCAGGAGGCGGCGGCGGTTGGGCAGGCCTATCTGCTGGACCGTGACGACATAATTTTCGGCAGCCATCGAAGCCATAGCGAGATTTTGGCGAAGTCCCTTTCCTGCATAGAAAAGCTGGACGACGCCACGCTTATGCAGATTATGGAAGGCTTCCTTGGCGGCCGCATCCTGCGCACCCTGGAAAAAGTCTACAAAGCCCCATCTGTAAAGGATTTGGCCATGCATTTTGTGCTATACGGCACGCTAACAGAGATTTTTGCCCGCGAAAATGGTTTCCACATGGGTATGGGCGGCTCTATGCATGCGTTTTTCCTGCCTTTTGGCGTGTATCCCAATAATGCCATTGTGGGTGGTTCCGGCCCGATATCCATAGGCGGCGCGCTTTACAAAAAATGTAATGACAAGCCCGGCATCGTCATTTGTAATATTGGCGATGGCTCCCTGGGTTGCGGCCCTGTTTGGGAAGCCTTCAATTTTGCGGCTATGGATCAGTTTAACACCCTATGGGACGACATGCCCGGCGGTTTGCCAATAATCTTCAATATATTTAACAACGGCTATGGTATGGGCGGCCAAACCCGTGGCGAAACCATGGCCTACGACATGCTGGCACGCATAGGTGCTGGCATTACGCCCAGCCAAATGCATGCTGAGCGGGTTTGGGGTCACAATCCGCTGGCTGTTATAGATGCATACAGGCGTAAACTGGAGACCATCAACAGCGGCAATGGCCCTGTATTGCTGGATGTGGTGACATATCGCCTGTCCGGCCATTCTACGTCTGACCAAAACGCCTATCGTTCCAAAGAAGAGCTAGACGAATGGGCGACTGTTGACCCCTGCATCGTGTTCCGCAAGGAACTTGTAGACGCAAAAGTCGCAGCAGATAGTGCATTTGACAATATATGGAATGAAACCCGCGAGCGCATGACAAAAATCTGCCAGTGGTCTGCGGATGAGAAAATATCGCCCTATGCGGATTTTGCAAATGACCGCGCCGTGGTGGAGCGCATTATGTTTTCTGAAATGAAAATGCCCGTGATGGGCGATGGTGAATCTGTGGTGCTGATGCCAAAGGAGGATTGCTCGCGTGTGAAGCAAATAGCGGGCAAGGAGCGTTTTGCCTTTAAAGACGGCAAGCCCGTCAGCAAAATGAAGAGCTACAACTATCGTGATGCTATCTTTGAGCCAATTTTGGATAAGGTTTATGATGACTCTTCTCTAATTTTATACGGCGAGGATGTTCGCGACTGGGGCGGCGCGTTTGCCGTCTATCGCGGGCTGGCAGAGGTTTTGCCACATTCCCGCCTGTTTAACGCGCCTATTTCGGAGGCCGCAATTGTGGGCTCTGCCGTGGGCTATGGCCTATCCGGCGGCCGCGTGGTGGCAGAGCTGATGTATTGCGACTTTATTGGTCGTGCCGGGGATGAGGTTTTTAATCAACTATCCAAATGGCAGGCCATGAGCGCGGGTATTTTAAAGATGCCGGTGGTGCTTCGTGTGTCCGTGGGTTCCAAATACGGCGCGCAGCACTCGCAGGACTGGACCGCCCTTGTGGCGCATATCCCCGGCCTAAAGGTCTGTTTCCCGGCCACGCCATACGAGGCCAAGGGGCTGATGCAGGCCGCGCTAAACGGCACAGACCCGGTTGTGTTCTTTGAGAGCCAAAGACTTTATGACATGGGCGAGCAATTTTATGAGGCCGGCGTACCAACCGAAGCTTATGAGCTGGAAATTGGCGGTGTTAACACAATCCGCCGAGGCAAAGACATCACGATATTGGCCATTGGCGCAACGGTGTACAAAGCCATAGAGGCCGCGGAAATTTTATCTGCCAAGCATGGCATGGAGGCCGAAGTTATCAGCGTTTATAGCCTTGTGCCGCTAGATTATACAGAGCTTGTTAAATCGGTGAAAAAAACTGGGCGCGTGGTGCTGGCCTCTGATGCTTGTGCCCGCGGCTCTTTCCTAAACGATGTGGCGCGCAATATCACCGAGCTTTGTTTTGACGAGCTGGACGCGCCGCCTGTGGTGGTTGGCGCAAGAAACTGGATTACACCACCATTTGAGTTCGATGAGTTTTTCTTCCCGCAGGCAAGCTGGATTTTGGATGCGATAAACGAGAATATTGTGCCGCTGCCGAATCATATTGCTACTGAAAGTTTCACGCCTGTAGAGCAAATGCGTAGGGCGCAAAGGGGCGTTTAGCATGTTATTTTACGAGCCAAAGTCCACAGATCCGTATTTCAACCTAGCGCTGGAGCAGCATCTGTTTGATACATTGCCCACCCAAAGGGTTTTTATGCTATGGCAAAACGACAATGCCATAATCATAGGAAAAAACCAAAATGTATATGCAGAGATAAATCGCGAATTTGTAAAAGAGCGCGGAATCACGGTCGCGCGGCGACTTTCCGGCGGTGGCGCGGTGTATCACGATATGGGCAATCTGAATTTTACCTTCATTGTGCCCGATGGCAAAGATATTAACTTTCAGTATTTTTGTCAGCCTGTTATGGCAACCCTGGCGCAGTTTGGTGTGACCGCAGAGGCTTGCGGCAGAAACGACATTACCATAGGTGGCAAAAAATTTTCTGGCAACGCACAGTATCGCAAAAATGGCCGTGTGATGCACCATGGCACCATTATGTTTGATTCTGACCTAGAAACCGTGCAGGCCGCACTTTCGCCATCAGCTGACAAGCTGCAAAGCAAAGGGGTTGCATCTGTGCGCAGCCGTGTTACCAATGTAAAAGAGCATCTGGACACAGATATTACGCTAGCAAAATTTAAAGAAGTATTTGCAAAAAATGCCTTGCCGCCGGATTATAAGGTCTATGCCCCTGGCGATAATGATACTGTCAGTATCAAAAAGCTGCGCGATACCCTATATTCCACTTGGCAATGGAATTTTGGCACGTCACCACGCTATGCCGTACAAAAAAAGCGACGTGTTGAGGGTTGTGGCAATTTGGAATTTTATTTGGACATTGCCCAAGGCAAAATCACGGCCATAGAGTGTTTTGGCGATTATTTCGGCGACAGGCCGTTTTTAGAGCTGGCAGAATTGCTAGAAGGCTGTGAACTGCGGCAGGAAAAAGTTGCAGCGGCCATAGCCCTGATAAATATACACAAATATTTCTATAATCTACGAAAAGAGACTTTTGTAGAAATAATATGCTCGTAGGGGTGGTTGAGAATGGATTTGAAAATTTTAACAAAAATGTCAAATAAATATGGAGCGGACGAAGCCTATGTGCTTGCCGGCGGCGGCAACACATCCTACAAAGAGGGTGGTGTGATGGCCGTAAAAAGCTCCGGCACGGGGCTGGCCGACATTCGCCCAGAGCAATTTGTGCGCATGGACATGGCGAAACTAACAGCAATGCTGGACGCAGACTATCCCGCCGAGGACGATGCCCGCGAAGCCGCCGCCCTGGCGGATATGTTCGCAGCGCGGCTGCCCGGCGAAGAGGCCAAGCGGCCAAGCGTGGAGGCGATTTTGCATGCATTGTTTCCGTATAAATATGTGTTGCATTTGCACCCACCGCTGGTCAATGGCCTAACATGCGGCAAAGACGGACAAAATATTTGTGCCCAGATGTTTGGCGATAGGGCTGTTTGGATCGGCCTTGTTAAACCGGGATATATTTTAGCCGATGTTTGCAATGATATTTTCGGCATAGAGCTTGTAAAATGGGGCGAGCATCCAAAAATTGTAATTATGCAAAACCACGGAATATTTGTGGCCGCCGATACTACAGAAGAAATTGACGCCATAATGGCCGATGTAATGGCGCAGCTATCCGCGAAGGTCAAGAAAAAGCCTGATTTTGCGCCGGTTGTTGTTGATAACTCCAAATTATGGGATATCATCCCGGCTTTGCGTATGCTGTATTGCAACGATGGCAAGTCTGTTGCTGTTTTCTGCGCCAACAAGCAAGTGCTGGACTTTGTGTTTGACGAAACGCGGTTTGCTGCTTTGGCAAAGCCTTTCAGCCCCGACCATATCGTGTATTGCAAGGACGAACCGCTGTTTGTCGCCCACGATGCCGATATCCCCAAGGCTTTTGCCGATTACCACACCAGAAAGGGCTTTACACCCAAGATTGTAGCCATAAAAGGGCTGGGCTTCGTTGCCCTTGGCGCAAGCAAAAAAGAGGCAGAGACCGCAAGGCTGCTGTTTTTGGACGCGATGAAGATAGCAGTCTATGCAGATAGTTTTGGTGGCATTTTGCCGTTGCCCGATGACTTTACAGATTTTATCCTTAACTGGGAAATAGAGCAATACCGCAGCGCGGCGGCTTTTGCGACAGCCACAACCAAGCGGCTGGATGGCAAAATAGCCATTGTAACCGGCTCTGCTCAGGGTTTTGGCAAGGGCATAGCCCAGGAGCTGGCCTCACAGGGGGCGTATGTGGTGGTTGCAGACATAAACTTCGACGGCGCAAAAGCCTGTGTCGATGAGCTGAATGATATTAACGGAGAGTATTGTGCAATACCTGTTCGCGTAGATGTGTCCGATGAGGCCACTATTGAACAAATGGTTCTGGAAACCCTACAGGCCTTTGGCGGCCTGGATTTACTAGTGTCCAACGCAGGTGTTTTGACAGCGGGCAGCGTCTTTGACCTTACAAAAGGTGATTTTGATTTTGTAACCCAAGTGAACTATACCGGATACTTTCTGTGTACAAAACATGCCGCCCGCGCAATGAGGGCGCAGAACAGCCATGCAGCCGGCTATTTGACCGATATCATCGAGATAAATTCCAAATCCGGTCTGGAAGGCAGCAACAAGAATTTTGCCTATTCCGGCAGTAAGTTCGGCGGCATAGGCCTTACGCAGTCCTTCGCAATGGAGCTGATAGAGCATGGCATCAAGGTCAACGCCATTTGCCCCGGCAATTTTCTGGATGGGCCGCTATGGGCAGACCCAGAGCGCGGGCTTTTCAAACAATATTTGGATACAGGCAAAGTGCCCGGCGCGAAAACCATTGCCGATGTACGCAAAAGTTATGAAGACAGGGTGCCCATGGGCCGCGGCTGCCAGGTTGCCGATGTGGCGCGGGCGATACTATATTTGGTGGAGCAACAATACGAAACCGGGCAGGCCTTGCCCGTGACAGGCGGGCAGGTGATGCTGAAATGACAGAAAATGTGAACAACCACGTGCATACGTGCTATTCATTTTCGCCATACACGCCAGTTCAGGCTGTGCAAAAGGCCAAGCAGAGTGGTCTGGAAATTGTAGGGATTATGGACCACGATAGCGTGGGTGGCCTGAGCGAGTTTATCGCGGCTGGACACGAGGCCGGCATTGCAACCACCGTGGGGTTCGAGTGCCGTGCAAACTTTGCGGACACGCCGTTTGCCGGGCGGCGCATAAACAATCCCGACCAGATTGGCGTGGGCTATCTGGCCATGCACGGCATCCCCCATGATAAAATCGACATGGCAGAGGCCTTTCTCGCGCCATATCGCGCCGCCAGAAATGAGCGTAATCGCATGATGACCCAAAAGCTGGGGCTGGATTTTGACAAAGACGTGATGCCCCTTTCGCGCCATGATGACGGCGGCAGTATCACAGAGCGGCATATCCTGTACGCGCTGGCTGACAAGATAATTGAGAAAGCAGGCGCAGGGCAGGGGGTTGTGGCGTATCTAAGGGATGTTTACGGCATCGAGGTTGTAGGCGGCAATCTGCAAAAGCTTGTCAACCCCGATGAAGACTGGTATCAATACTATCTGCTAGGGGTGTTAAAGGGCCATTTAGTGAAGGACTTTTATATTGATGCCGACGCAGAGCTTCCAAGCCTATCGGACTTCATTACGCTGGCAGAGCAGCTTGGCGCGATTCCTGCATATGCTTATCTGGGCGATGTGTCCGATTCTGTGACGGGCGACAAGCGCGCGCAGACCTTTGAGGATGCCTATCTGAATGAACTTGTAGAGTTCCTTAAAAATACGGGCTTTAGGGCCATTACGTATATGCCAACGCGCAATACCCATGCGCAGCTTGTGTGGCTGATGGCTCTGTGCGAGCAGCACGGGTTATTCCAAATATGCGGCGAGGACATTAACACACCGTTTCAATCTTTTATCTGCGAAGCCCTAAAGCGCGATGAATATAAGCATCTTATCACATCGGCATGGGCATTGGTTGGCCATGAAAAGTCGGCTACAGACTCCGGGCTGGGCATGTTTTCCCAGGAAATAATTGACAAATACTCATCTTTGGATTCACGTATACAATATTTTGCTAAAATTGGAAAGGGGTTGCAACCATGAAAACCAAGGCTGTAAGACTATACGGCGCGGACGACATCCGCCTTGAGGAATTTGAACTACCCGCCATAGGCGCGGATGAACTGCTAGTAAAGATTGTTTCTGACAGCGCGTGTATGTCGTCGTACAAAGCCGTAACCCAGGGCACAGCCCACAAGCGTGTGCCAAACGACATCGCCGAAAACCCTATAATCATAGGCCACGAGCTATGTGGCGAGATTATAGAAGTCGGCACAAACGTTGATAAAAAATATCGCAAGGGCCAAAAATTCACGCTGCAACCGGCCATGAAGGGCACATATGACGCCGCAGGCTATTCTTTCCCCCATCTTGGCGGCAATGCTACATATGGTATCATTCCAAAATGCTATCTGGATCAAGGCTGCGTGCTGTTGTACGAAGGCGAAGGCTATTTTGCTGGGTCGCTTGCAGAGCCGCTTTCATGCGTCATCGGTGCGGTTCATGCTAACTATCACACGCGCCAGGGTGAATATATCCACGATATGGGCATAGTTAGGGGCGGCAAAATGGCCGTACTGGCGGGCTGCGGCCCTATGGGGCTCGCGCTGATTGACTACATCATTAATTGCGATAGAAAGCCCGGCCTATTGGTCGTTACAGACATCGACCAGGCCAGGCTGGATTTTGCAGCGGCGGCACTACCAGTCGAAAAGGCGGCGCAAAATGGCATACAATTGGTATATCTAAATACCGCATTGCCAGATGCTACGGACAGGATGATGGAAATTTCTGGCAACGGTGTGGGCTACAACGACGTATTTGTATTTGCGCCGGTATCCGCGCTGATAGAGCAGGCCGACGCCCTGCTGGCCTACGATGGCTGCCTTAACTTTTTCGCTGGGCCATCGGACACGACATTCTCTGCCAAGCTTAATTTCTACAATGTGCATTACAACGCCACGCATTTGGTTGGCACATCGGGCGGCAATACGGATGATATGGTAGAAACCCTGGAAATGTGCGCCGCAGGCAGGCTTAACCCAGCTTTGCTACTTACCCATATAGGCGGAATGGATGCTGTTATAGACACCGTAAAACAGCTGCCGCAGTTGCCAGGCGCAAAAAAATTGATATACAACGATATTTCTATGCCGCTGACAGCCATTGCGGATTTTGCCAAGAAAGGCAAAGCCGACCCATTGTTTGCTGGCCTAGCCGAAATATGCGCAAGACATGGCGGGTTCTGGAGTGTAGAAGCCGAAAAATATCTTTTGCAAAATGCGTCAAAAAATGCTTGACAAAGCAAGGCGGCAATGATATAATTCTAGGCAAGATTATGAATTCTATGTGAACTTGGGCTGTTACCGTGGCAATATTGACGGGCAAAACCAAATTTGCGATTGTGCTTTGCGCGGTTGCCGGTTTGGTTTTTTGTTTTTTCGGAAGGAGCATTGGCGTGAAGATTTTTAAGTCTATCAACAACAATATCGTTAGTGCTTTTGATGAAAACGGCCGCGAGGTTGTCGTAATCGGCAAGGGCATAGGCTTTAAGGCCCGCGAGGGCATGGTTATTAACCGAGAAAAAATTTCCAAAATTTTTGTGATGAGCTCCCAAGACAATCTGGACAAACTAAAAGATCTGTTTACACAGCTACAAAAAGAATATATAGAGATTACAGACGAGATTTTGACATATGCTAAACAACATCTGAATAAAAAGATTAATGAAAATGCCTATTTTACCCTGGCGGACCATATTAGTTTTGCTGTTACGCGCATGCGCGAGGGCATGCGGTTTCAGAATATTCTAACGGCAGAGGTGCGGCGGTTTTATCCCGAAGAATTTCAGGTAGGGCTATATGCACTGCAATTGATGAAAGAAAAAATGGATGTAGACATGCCGCAAGACGAGGCGGCTTCTATAGCCCTGCATATTCTTAACGCACAGTATGATGTTAGCTTTAGCGAGGGCTTTAAAGCCACCCAGCTACTTAGCCGGATTACAGACACAGTAGTAAAGCACACCGGCAATGAAATTGATACACAAAGTTATTATGGCGAACGATTTATAACGCATCTAAAATACTTGATACAGCGAATTGTACGCAATCAGCCCCAAAATCATGACGACGATTGGGTTTATGATATGATGAAAACATGGTATCCTGATATTGTGGTCTGTTGCGAAACCATTGCGGCCGAAATATCAGAAATGCACCAATACGAGCTAAGCAAACACGAAATTGGATATATGGCGATGCACCTAAAGCGCATCGGCCTGTGATTTTGGAGGTAGCCTATGTTAGGAAAATTGAAAAACGCGCTAGGAATGGAACGAAAGCAGATAAAAATAGTCGCGCCGCTGGATGGGGCAGGGGTTAAGCTGGCCGAGGTGGCCGACCCCGCCTTTAGCGAAGAGATGTTTGGGCGCGGCATGGCTATTCGGCCCACAGATGGCCGGGTTGTATCCCCAGTAAATGGCACTATAAGCCAAATGTTTGACACCCGCCACGCCGTTAGCATAGTCTCCGACGACGGCGCAGAAATTCTAATTCATATTGGACTAGACACCGTAAAGCTTGGCGGCCACCACTTTGTCGCACATGCCAAAAATGGTGATGTTGTAAAAGTTGGCGATGCCCTAATCGACTTCGACCTTGCGGCAATAGCGGCCGCAGGCTACGACACCATAACGCCCATCGTCATTTGCAATACCGACGATTACAAGCAATTTGACATAAAAGCAGGCATAGATGTAAAGATTGGCGACGAGATTATCACCCTTGGAGGATAGTTTCTATGACAACATACAAAGGAAAGGGGATTTCCCCCGGAATAGCTTTTGGTACGGCTTTCCTGCTGACAAAGCCCGAACCGCAAGAACACGCCGCCCCGGCGCAAAATGCCGATGATGAGTGGGCGCGGTTTGCGGCGGCCAAACAAGAGGCGGATAGCCAGCTGATCCTGCTGGTCGAAAAAACCAGACAACAGCTGGGCGATGACGAAGCCATGATTATTGATGTGCAGCGCATGATGTTGACGGATGGCGATTTTGATGACCTTGTTAAGGACATGATATATAATAAGGGGCACACCGCACCCCATGCTGTAAACCAAGCAGGTGGCCACTTTGCGGCGATGTTTTCTGCTCTAGATGACCCATATATGCAGGCAAGGGCAACCGACGTTACTGACATTACTAACCGGCTCTATCGGATTTTGCTGGGTATTTCTACTGACTTGCATCTAACCCAGCCATCCATCATCATTGCCGAAGATTTGACACCCAGCGAGACCTTGCAGCTGGACAAATCCATGGTGCGAGGGTTTGTCATCCAAAAAGGCTCCGATACATCACATACCGCGATTTTGGCGCGGATTATGAGTATCCCTTGTATTATACAATGTGATATCGAGCTGGATAGGTCGCTGGCCGACCTGGAGATGGCCGTGGATGGTGCATTGGGGCTATGCTATATCGCACCCGATGATACAACCCGTGCCGGGCTTTTGGAAAAGCAACAAAATGATGAAAACAGCCGCGAGCAGCTTCGGAAAATGAAAGGCCTTCCGACAATTACAGCTGACGGCAGGACGGTGCGGCTATATTCCAATATAGGCAGCCCGGACGACATACCATATGTGCTGGAAAATGACGCAGAGGGTATTGGCCTTTTCCGCAGCGAGTTCCTATATCTTGGCCGCAACAGTTTCCCAAGCGAACAAGAGCAATACGATGCCTATCACAAAGTGGCCGAAGTCATGGGCGACAAGCAGGTTATCATCCGCACTTTAGACATCGGCGCGGACAAACAAGCCGACTATTTTGACCTGGATACAGAAGAAAACCCTGCGCTGGGTCTACGTGGCATACGCATTTGCATAGATCGTCCCGAAATTTTTGCAACCCAGCTGCGCGCCATCTATCGCGCGGCGGCACATGGCAATGTGGCTATGATGTTTCCAATGATAGCATCTGTTTGGGAGGTGCAGCATTGCAAGCAGGCTGCGGTAGAGGTGCGCGATAGGCTTATCGCAGAGGGCCATGCTGTTGGCGATGTAAAAATTGGCATTATGATAGAAACCCCGGCGGCTGTAATGCTGGCGGAGGAGCTGGCCAAAGAAGTGGACTTTTTTAGCGTGGGCACAAATGACCTTACGCAATATGTTCTGGCGATAGACCGCCAAAACCATAGCCTAGAGCGGTTTTACGATGCGCACCATCCCGCTGTTATGAAAATGCTGGCTATTATTGCATCTGCCGCCCAAAAAGCCGGTATTTCCGCAGGAATATGCGGCGAACTGGCCGCAGATACCACAGTAACCAATGCCCTAATAAACATGGGCTTTGATAAATTATCCGTTTCTCCGGCACATACCTTGGCATTACGCAAGGCAATACGGGAAATCGGTTGACATTGCTAATCAGAAGGGAGTGGAAAAGTATGAGAGAAATAAGGCACATCATTGCGGACGAATTGGGCATCCATGCCCGCCCGGCGGCACAACTGACAAAGCGGTGTAGTGCCTACCAAAGCGACATAATGATTGGCACGCCGGAAAAAATGGTGGATGCAAAGCGCATCATGGGCGTTATGGGGCTTGCGCTAAAACACGGCGACGAGCTGACAATGACCTTTGATGGAACGGATGCCGAAAAGGCGGCAGATGATCTTGCGGCATTTTTGAAAGAAAATCTATAATCCTATGAGGGAGGAATAACAATGATTTTTAAGTATCTGCAAAGAATCGGTAGGTCTTTGATGCTACCGGTGGCGGTTTTGCCTGCTGGCGCGCTGCTTTTGGGCTTGGGCTATGCAATAGACTCTGAAGGCTGGGGCGGCAACAATATTTTTGCGCATTATCTTGTGCAGGCTGGCGATTCCATACTGGGCGCAATTCCAATCCTATTTGCTGTGGGCGTGGCCTATGGCATGAGTAAAGACCGGGATGGTGCCGCAGCAATTTCGGGCCTTGTGGGTTGGTTTGTTATCACAACCATCCTTTCTGTGGGCTCCGCCACAAATTTCCTCGGCGCGCTTTCTGTCGAGCATGAAATGGCATTTGGCAGAATCGGCAATGTGCTTATCGGTATTATGACCGGTTGTATTTCTGCTGCATTGTACAACCGCTTCTCTAAAACAGAGCTACCAATGTGGCTGGCCTTCTTTAGTGGCCGGCGATGTGTGCCCATTCTCACAGCAGTAGTTATGTCTCTTGTGGCCCTACCTTTCCTATTCATCTGGCCTCCAATCTACGCTGCGCTTCTTGCCTTTGGTAATGCCATTGCCGGCATGGGCGCGTTTGGTGCGGCTCTGTATGGCTTCTTTAACCGCCTGCTAATCCCAACGGGTCTGCACCATGCCCTTAATTCCGTGTTCTGGTTTGACTTTGGCATGAACGACCTTGGATATTTCTGGGCTGGCCCGGGCGGCGGCGGCGTTATCGGCGAAACAGGCCGCTATATGGCTGGTTTCTTCCCTGTTATGATGTTTGGTCTGCCGGGCGCGTGTCTTGCTATGTATCGCCAGGCAAAGCCGGGCAGCAAAAGACTGGTTTATGGGCTTTTGCTTTCTGCGGCGGTTACATCCTTCGTAACAGGCGTTACAGAGCCAATCGAATTCTCATTTATGTTTGTTGCACCGCTTTTGTATCTTGTTCACGCCGTGCTTACAGGTATTTCAATGTTCGTTATCTACAGTCTTGGCTGGATTGCGGGCTTTGGCTTTAGCGCGGGCGCAATTGACCTTGTTCTTAGCTCCAATGTGGTCTTTGCGGTTAACTGGTTCTTAATTCCTGTGTTTGGCGTGTTCTACTTCTTTGTATATTTCTTTATTTTCACATTCTTCATCAAGAAGTTTAACCTAAAAACACCTGGCCGCGAAGATGATATAGACATGGGCGCAGAAATGGCCATAGAGCTTGCTGATGGCGACTGGGGCGCAATGGCCACAGGGTTTGTGGAAGCTCTGGGCGGCAAGGATAATATTACTGATGTGGACAACTGTGCCACCAGGCTGCGCTTGGAGGTTAAGGACTCTACGCTGGTTTCGGACAAAGACCTGAAGAAATATGGGGCGGCTGGTGTTATCAAGCCTAGCAAAACATCCGTGCAGGTTGTTGTTGGTCCAAAGGTGCAGTTTGTGGCTGATGAAATGAAGAAAATGATTTAATTGCGCTATCTGATGCAACATCCATAAATTCTCTCCAGTCTCCCCGCTTCGTTGTGCGAAGCGGGGAGATGTGGTATAATGGCATGTAGGGAATGGATTTATCCATTTCGCAAAAGGGGGATACCATGAACAAATCCAAAGCAATTTTTATTGATGTAGACGGCACGCTGCTAAGTCATGCCACCAAACGAGTGCCAAAATCCGCCGTGGATGCCCTACATTATGCCCACAATAAAGGCGCGCTGCTGTTTATAGCAACGGGACGCAGCAAAATGGAGCTTGGTTTGATTGATGACCTGGCCAAAGTGCCTTTTGACGGCTTTGTGACAATGAATGGGGGATATTGCTATGGGGCTGACGGAAATGTGATTTTTAAGAATCCATTGCACCCGGAAACTGTGGTCGCCCTGGTGGAGCGTCTCACGCACGATCCTTTCCCTTGCATATTTATCGAAGAAAACAACCTGTATATCAATATGGTAAATAGCCATGTGCAAGAATTGCAAGCAAATCTAAACCTGCCGCTGCCGTCCATTGGCAATGTTCGTCACGCATCCAACATAGATATATACCAAGTCGCCGCTTTTGGCACATCGCAGGAAGAGGCTTTTTTGCGCAGCCTTCCATACTCTAGAATAACACGATGGATGGCAGGCGGCTTTGATTTGGTTAATGAGACCGTGAATAAATGGCAAGGTATATTACATATGCTGCGCCACTTTGATATTGCACCCGAGGAAGCCGCCGCCGTTGGTGATGGCGAAAATGATATAGAGATGCTGGAAAATGCGGGATATTCGGTTGCGATGGGCAATGCGAGCGACAATGCAAAGCAATGTGCAAGGTTTGTAACGGGGCATATTGATGATGATGGGTTTGCAGAGGCTATTGCGCATATACTATCATGAATTTTTCCTTATAAAATCCCGCGGCGAAAACCCCGTATGCTTTTTAAACACCTTGCTAAAATAAAACGCGCTCTCAAAACCCAGCCTATCTGAAATTTCATATACCTTAACATTGCCTGATATCAACATTTCCTTTGCGCGGGCAATTTTTTGGGCATTGATGTATTCCACAAAGCTGTTTTCTGCGTGCTTAGCAAAAAGCAGGCTTATGTATTTTGGGCTATAGCCAAAAACATCGGCCACCTGTTTTAATGTCAACTGTTTATCCAGATTTTGTCCAATATAGCACTTTACTTGCTCCACAATATGGCTTTTCTTGCGGTCTTCCTGATAAAAATGCACAGGTCTCGCTCTGTTTTCGTCATTCAAAGCCTTGCGGGCGGTGTCGTAGGAAGAGCTGATAGAAAGCGGCGTGTCAGCTTTTGCGCCCACGGCGCACGCCAGGTCTACATTAAAATAATTCTTGATAAGGCGTATGGTTTGCTCCAGCACGCCTTGCAGTAGCGACTGGTAGCTCTCGGAATCCTGCGGGCCTAAACAAAAAGTGATGACAAAATGCCGCAAATCTACGCTGGTTATATGGCAGGGCACATATTGCCCAATGGTTTCCTTGGCCATGCGCGTGGTGCTGGTGTATAGAGACATCAAGTGGTCCGTGCTTGCATTGTCCGCGCCAGGGCTGTCCAGCTCGCAATAGCAGACAGCATAGGATGCATAAGAAAAGTCGATGCCAAGACCAAGCTGGGTGCTTTGCCTGTGCAAGAACTCCTCGTTCTCAAATTGGCCCGAAAAAAGCCCCATAAAGAACCTATCGTGCAGGGATTGCATGCCCGGCTCTGTGGCGGCTTCATCCCTCGCCCTGCCAAGGCTATGCAGGATATCCTTGGCTTTTATTATGGACTGCGCCAGCATATCCGGTGTTAGCTCCAGCTTCACCAGATAGTCCACGGCCTGGCCGCTCATGGCTTGGCGCACATGCTGGTATTCCTCTACGCTTGTTAGGATGATAAATAGCGGTACTCGCCCAAATTTCTCGCGGCAGCTAACCATAAGCTCCAGTCCGCTAAGGATGGGCATGCGGATATCTGTCACCACAATATCCGGGCGGTGTTTTTCTATCAACTCCATGGCCTGGCCGCCATTGCGGGCTGTGCCGCATATTTCTATGCCATGTTCGGCCCAGTTTAGCATAGATTGCAGACCGACCAAAACCAAGGGTTCGTCATCAGCCATCAATAGCTTTATCATTTGTATTGCCCCTTTCCAAATAGTAGGGTAGACGCACAATTACCCGTGTGAACTCGCCGGGCTGGCTTTCTATGCCCAGGCCGTAGTCCGTGCCAAATTCGTATTGTATGCGGGTATGGACATTGTAGATACCCACTTTTTGGAAGAGCCCGCGGTTGTCCGTATCGTCTGTTTCAAAAACACCTCGTATTGTATCGTCGTCCATACCAATGCCATCGTCCTCTACCGTTATTTCAAGCACATCGCCCGCCATTTTCGCGCTTACAGTCACAGTCCCAATGCCCCCATTGGCCTCTATACCATGGAAAATCGCATTTTCCACAATGGGTTGCAGGGTAAATATGGGTATATCGCAGTCCATAAGCTCTTCGGGCACATCTACCTGGGATGTTATGGAGCCGCCATAGCGATAGCGTGATATTACGAAATAGTCCTCCAGCAGGGCCAGCTCTTGCGCCAGTGGCACTACGGCCCGGTCTATTTTGGCAATGCTCTTTAGCAGGCGCGATAGGGACACCGTGATTTCTGCAATACCCGTAGCGTTTTGTATGGTTGCCATCCATTTTATGGAGTTTAGCGAATTGTACAAAAAGTGTGGGTTTATTTGGCTTTGCAGCATCTTATATTCCAGGTCTCGCTTGCGTTTTTCGCTTTCCAGCCGCGATTGTATCAAGGCTTCCACATCCCGCGCCAGCTGGTTTATGCCGCGGCCTATCTCACCAAACTCGTCATCCCATTCTATATGCGGATTTGGTGTGAAATCGCCGCCGGCAATAGCCTGAACCTGCTGGCCGATTTGCCTAACGGGGCGGTTGATAATGCGAGAAAGATACAATGCAATCAGCACCCCAAGACTGGCTACGCCAAGACAGATTAACAGAAACAGCCTGACGACAAAATAGGTCTCTTGCAAAACCAGCCCGGTGGGGAAGGTTTGCGTAAGCGAGATGCTTGTCTGCCCAAGGGGGCTGGAAACCGCCAAATAGCGGCCGCCGCTTTGCTCGCTGCGGAAAGAAAAAATCCGTGTGGCGGCATTAAGCGCGACATCGCCGGTGGGTCGTTCGTTCGCAAAATCCAGCGGGGTTTCTATGAATTGGCCGCCAATCAACTGATAATTAATTTCACCAACACGAAGATACAAATTGCCTTCATCTAGAAAACGATAGCCCGAAAGGGGCTGTGTTATCACATTTGTGGACACCGCCAGATACACATAGCCTATGGTATGGCCGCCTGCGCCATACAAAACAGGGCTGACCGTGTAAAGCACCGGCTCTGCTGTTTGCACAGCAAAAGGGTCGGTTTTAATGCCCGCCCATTGCAGCGCGGCCATCTGGGAAAAATCGCCCAAAAGCACCAAGGATTGAGGCATTAGCGGAATTCTGTCTGTAAAAAAACCAACCTGTACGCGGCGGGCCATATCTACATCTGCCACCACCAGGCGGCGCAGATGCAAAGCCCTGTAGGCCACGGGGTTTTGCATCATGTCCTCATTTAATCTGGTATGTAGGTCGCGTATAATCCGGGGGTCTTCATTTTCGTCCAGCAAAAAGTGGGCGGTTTGCTGATGATTAATAGCAAGAAGCCGCAGTCTATCCAGATATTCTATGTCTCGCTGTATAAGCTCGGAAACCAGGTGCAGGTTAAATTCCACAGATTGCAGCAGGTTTGTACGCACCACCTGCTGCAATTGCACCAAACTAAAAATAACCAATGTAACAGTAACAAAGAGGGAAAAGGCGACAGTTACAAAAGTTAGGCGTGTTTTGATAGACCTATATGCTTTTCGCACAATGCACCTCCCAAATAATTTTGCAAACAGCAGAAATTATATATATTGTTATAGAAATATTACATGTTATTTTGGCGTATTTGCATTACAATTTATATATAGTACATATTAATTATATCACATTTCGTGAAAGGAGTAAATTAAAATGAAAAGACTCGCATTATTTTTTGTATCAGCCCTGCTGTTGGCGGTTTTGGCGGCCTGCGATACCGGCGGCGCAAACGAAACAGAGGAAGTAACGCTAAGATGGGCTGTTTGGGACATCGCCATGGTGGCGTATTACGAGCCTCTTATTGAGGCTTATGCAGAGATTGCACCCCATGTAACCATCGAGCTTGTAGACCTTGGTGCATCAGATTTCGAGACCATTTTGCAAACACAACTAATTGGCGGCGCGGAATATGACCTTATCAAAATTCGCGACGTGCCAAGCTATGCAATGCATGTAAATGCCAACCTGCTTACGCCGCTGGGCGACCTGCTGGGTGCTACAGATATCAATCTAGCAAACTACATGGGCATACCAGAGCAGTTTACAGTTGATGGCAATCTATACGCCCTGCCTTTCCGCTCCGACTTCTGGGTTGTTTTCTATAACAAAGATTTGTTTGATGCGGCTGGCGTGGCTTATCCCACAAACACAATGACCCTGGATTCTTGGTCGCAAATTATCCGCGATGTAACCCATGGCGAAGGTACGGACATTGTTTGGGGCAATCATTTCCACACATGGGCATCCACCACAACTCTTTTTGGTATTTTGACAGGCCAGCACACAATTGCTGATGGTTCTTACGAATGGCTGATACCAATCTACGAGATGGTTCTGGCTCTTGAAGATGGCGGCTATGTGCCACGCAGAACAGACCTTGCGGCCGGTAGTATCCATCATTCTGCCACATGGGCGGCAGAGCAGATTGCCCAGGTTAATATGGGTACATGGTTTATCGGCACTGCTTTAGAGCAGGACTTTAACTGGGGCATTGCGGCATATCCCGTACCAAATTCCGCAAGCCATGGCAACACTATGGGTCAAGTGACACAACTTGCAATCCCGCGCACAGCAAACCATCCGGAAGAAGCAATGGCTTTCATCGCTTTTGTTTCCGGCGAGCAAGGTGCAGAGATTTTGGCTTCTGTAGGCCAGTTCCCGGCGTTTATGACAGACGCGGCTCTTGACACCATCCTGGCTGTAGATGGCTTCCCGCAAGACGCAACAAGCAGAGAAGCCCTGCGCCCACGCAATATTTTCCTGGAAATGCCAATGCACGAGCATGCGGCAGAAATCAACTCTATCCGCAATGAGGCACATACAGAAATTATGGATAGAACAATGACCATCCAAGAGGGCATCCAAATGATGAATGATCGGATTGGCAGAGACTTATTAGGACAATAATCTAGTTGCAACATAAATTCCCTTTAATTGGAGAGGGGCGGGCTCTCGTCCTCCCTCTCCTTTTTTAGTAAAGGAGAAATGCTCCATGGACACGACTACAAATACGGCAATAGAGACACCTTACGAAGCACAGGGCATGTGGCTTTTAAGAATAACCGGCGCGCTTTGCGTTGCCCTGGGTGCGGCAGAGTTTATTGCCGCGCTGGCAGCACTAGGGGTTTTTGGCCGCGGCTTTAGCCTGCCTTGGGATGCCGCAATGCTCTCAGCAGGGCCTGTTGGGTTTGTTTTTGCCGCAACATACATCGCTTTGGGTTTGCTGGGCATAATCTTTGCCAAAAACCTTAAATTCGTGAAAATTCAGATATCCCTGTGCATATTTGCCCTGGCTTTTCATGCCATCCTGCTGATTATTTCGTTTTTTAGCGGTGGCTTTTCATATATTTCGATACTTCTTTTGGCCATACCCATAATGTATCTTTTGGGCGCGGCGCAAAACACTAGTAACCGCAATGTGCGCAACACGGCGGTAGCCTATAGTTTTATCGCGCCAAACCTTATTGGCTTTAGCATATTCACGCTAATACCCATGGGCTTTGCGCTGGCCCTTGGCTTTATGCAATGGAATCTGGGGGATAACACCTTCACATTTGTTGGGCTGGATAACTTCATGCGCATGGGCACAGACCACCTGTTTTGGCCGTCGGTGCGCAACACAATACAATTCACCATCATCTTTGTGCCGCTAACAATGGTGCTTTCCCTTAGCCTTGCACTTTTGCTAAACAACCGAATTAAGGGCCGCGCTATTTTCCGCAGCGTAATGTTCTTCCCCCATGTGGCCTCTATGATAGCCATGGCCGCCGTTTGGAACCAGATTTTCCACCCATCTTGGGGACCTGTCAATCAACTGCTGATGTTTTTGGGCATGGAGGAGGGCATACGCTGGACCATAACCCCATGGATTATCCCAAATATCGCATTTTTCACAGCCTGGCGCAATATGGGCTATTTTATGATAATCTACCTGGCAGGCTTGCAAGGCATACCCAAAGAGCTTTACGAAGCCGCATCCATTGACGGCGCAAATGGCTGGAAGCGGTTTGTATACATCACAATCCCACAGCTACGCTTTGTCACTTTCTTTGTCACCGTAATGCTAACAATCCTGTCCTTTAGGGTGTTTGACCAGGTTATAATGATTACAAATACAGACACACCGGGAACCGGTGCAACCATGATGGTGGTGCATATCTTCCGCGTGGCATTCATTAATTGGGACTTTGGCTATGCATCTGCTGTGGCACTTGTGCTGCTGGCTTTGGCCATGAGCGTAACGATCATACAGTTTCTTATCCAAAGACGCCACGAACGAGACTATTAGAAAGGAGGGCGCATAATGAAAAATTCCAAACCAAGCCAGACCGCCGGAAAAGTCATTATCTATATACTATTGATAGCCTTTGCGGCATTGCTTATGGTTCCATTTTATTGGATGGTGCAGTCCTCCTTAAAATTGGACCACGAGGTTTTTACAATACCCATACAGTGGTGGCCATCAAACCCTGTTTGGCGCAATTACATTGATATCTGGACACGTATACCGCTGATGACCTTTATGAGCAACACTGCAAGACTAACTGTTATTGTCACTTTATTGCAGCTGCTAACATCCAGCTTCGCGGCCTATGCTTTCTCTAAGCTGCGCTTTAAGGGCCGCAACATGCTGTTTTTGATGTATGTGGGCACAATAGCCGTGCCATGGCAGGCATATATGGTGCCGCAGTTTGTTATGTTTCGCACCATGGATTTGGTGGACACCCATATGGCCATTATCGTGTTGCAAGCCTTCACGGCCTTTGGCGTGTTCCTAATGAAGCAATTTTATGATACAATACCATACGAGCTTAACGAAGCCGCCAGAATAGACGGCATGAGCGAATATCAAATTTGGCGGCAGATAATGTTGCCGCTGTCCAAACCCGCATTGGCAACCCTTACCATCTTTACATTCGTAGCCACCTGGAACGACTTCCTTGGGCCGCGCCTGTATTTAACAACCCAGAACTTGTGGACAATCCAAATAGGCATGCGCATGTTTATCGGCCAGTTTTCTTCGGAATTCGGGCTTATAATGGCCATTGCTACGGTTTCACTGATACCTATATTAGTTGTGTTTTTGTCGCTACAACGCTTCTTTGTGCAGGGCATTGCTACTACCGGACTGAAAGGATGAGTTTAATATGAATGAGGAATTAGGAATTAGGAATGAGGAGTTAAAGGCTGCTTTGGATTTGGCTGTGGAGCGGGTTAGGGGGTTTTTGCCTCGGTTTACCTATCACAGTCAGAATCATTCTAGTGTAGACAATGTGTATCCGGCTGTGGATAATAACCAATGGACTGCCGGGTTTTGGCCGGGGCAGATTTGGCTGGCCTATTTGCATAGCGGCGACCCTATTTTCAAGTATGCCGGGCTGATACAGTCCGAGAACTTGCTGGCGCGGATAAAGGCCAAGGTAGAGGTTGACCACCACGATATGGGCTTTTTGTATACGCCATCCTGCACGGCGGCTTGGGAAATTTTGGGCGACGAAAGATCGCGGGAGGCAGCAATTTTAGCCGCAGACCAGATGCTTACACGCTTTCAGCCTATGGGCGGGTTTTTCCAGGCCTGGGGCACTATGGACGATGCAAATAACTACCGTTTTATAATTGATTGCTTGATGAACCTGCCGCTACTGTATTGGGCCACAAAGCAAACAGGCAATCCCGAATATGCCGAAAAGGCAACAATCCACGCAAAAACTTGTCTAGCGCACTCTTTCCGCGAAGATGGCTCGCAGTTTCACACATTTTTTATGAACCCAAGAACCGGCGAACCCGTGCGCGGCGAAACTTGCCAGGGCTATGCCGATGATTCCTCCTGGGCACGCGGGCAGGCTTGGGCCATTTACGGCGCGGCGGTTATGTATCGCTATAGCGGCGAGCAGGTTTGGCTGGATACATTTAATCGCACCGCAGCCTATTTTTTGGAGCGTTTGCCCAATGACCTAGTGCCCTATTGGGATTTGATTTTTACAGAAGGCGACGAGCCGCGGGATTCCTCCAGCTCTGCCATTGTGGCTTGCGGATTGCTGGAGATGGCGGCTTTGGTAGGTGAGGAGCAGTCGGCAGAGCTTAAAGCAGTTGCCCGTAGGCTGGCGGCGGCCCTAGTTACCGGCTATGCCGCCACAGGCGACACGGATGGACTGCTGCTGCATGGCACATACAGCAAAAAATCGCCATACAATACATGTACGCCGGAGGGTGTGGACGAGTGCCTAACATGGGGCGACTACTTCTATCTGGAAGCCCTGTTGCGCCTGCATCGCCCGGATTGGAAGCCATATTGGTAGGGGGTATAAAATCTTGAACAAACGATTCTTTTTTGATGACAAACAAAAAATTACAGATTATGTAAAAACCCATTGCGCCGACGAGATGGCGCATACAATCAACGCCGCAGACAATATGACAAATAATGTAATACTATTTGACCTGCGCTGGGATATGGAGCAAACCCATGTACCCATTGCCTTTGACGGCGAAATAGACTGGCTGCACGAGGCCTTCGGTGACCCGGAATTTACATTTGCATTAAACCGCATGAGAGCGTGGGTTTGCATGGGTCAGGCCTATGCTATCACCGGGGACGAAAAATACCCCCAGGCCTTTGCGCGCCAGCTAACCCATTGGGTACGCAATGTAAAGCGCGAAGACCCCGCGGCGGCCAATGCCTGGCGCACCATAGAAACAGGCATAAGGCTGGAAAACTGGCTAAAGGCCTATGAATACATGAAGGACAGCCCCGCCGTGACGGATGAGGTTTCTGCGATTTTCAACGGCTCTGTGGTGGAGCATGCAGAATTTATAATGACCGTTTGGAATAGCTTTAACCTAATGAGCAACTGGGGTATTCTGGCGAACCACGGCCTGTTTTTGGCGGGGTGTATGTTGCCGTCAAGCAACCGCACGGCTGAATATGTGACGGAGAGCCTGGACAGGCTGGCAAAGGCCGCCCAAATCCAGGTCTACCCCGATGGGGTGCATTGGGAACAAAGCCCTATGTATCACAATGAGGTAATGCGCTGTTTTCTGGATGTTATTATTATCGCAAGGCGGTGTAGTGTGGATTTGCCGCCGATTATCTTAGAGAAAACCCATGGTATGCTGCATGCATCCATGCTGGCAGGCAAGCCCAATGGCCACGAGATTATGATGGGCGATAGCGATGATATCGACCAGCGTGATTTAATTTCTATCGGCGCGTATTTGTTTAATGACAGCACCCTAAAGTTCGGCGGCTATGCACGGCTGGATTTTGACAGCATTTGGACGCTGGGGCATGATGCCGCCATGGAATACGAAGCAATCCCGCCTATAGAACCTGATACGGTTGCTCATGCACTAACAGACAGCGGAAATTTCTATTCCCGTAGCGACTGGTCGCCCGATGCCGCCTTTGTGCATTTTCATTGCGGCACGCTGGGCGCGGGCCATGGTCATGCTGATAAACTGCATATAGACCTTTTTTACGGCGGAGAAGATATTTTGGTGGACCCCGGCCGCTATACCTATGTGCCCGGTGATGCGCGGTATTGGTATAAAATGCCATGGGCGCATAACACTATCACAGTAGATGGCACAGACCTATATGCCTGCCTGGATAGTTGGGAATGTAAGAACCTAAGCCGTGCTGTGGGCCAGAAATTCGTGGAGCGTGATGGCTATGTGTATATGGAAGGCGGGCATTTGGGTTATACGGAACAGGGCGTGTATGTAAGCCGCCGCGTGATTCATATAAAGCCTGATATACTGCTGCTTTGCGACACTTTTTATGGCTCGGATGATAGAGACCGCGTGTATAGGCAGTATTTCCAGTGGAATAACCATGGAAAAGTCAGCGGCGAGGGCAATGAATGGCTTTATCGTAGCGACAAAAATCAGGCGCGCATGATTTTAACCAGCGAGCAAAACATTAAAACCGGCCTTTTGCCCGGCAAAATTTCGCGGCACTATAATATGGAAGAAGAGAGCGTGCGGCTGGAGACACAAATAGCCGCAAAGGGCTTTGTTAGCGTGTTTACAACAATCGCGCTAGATGCGGCGGGCGATAATACGCCCTTTGCCGTTACCAAGGAGATAGTCCATTCCAATTTCAAGGGCATTATCTTTGACCCCTCCGACATCGAGGCCATCACCATAACCAAGGGCGATGCCCAATACACGGTGGTTATAGCCCACAAAGAATTCGCCAGTCCAACAGACACTTTCACGGCCAATGGCTGCGTTGGCTTCGGCAATGTGCTGGTGTTTGATAAATCGCGGCCCGATAACCCCGGGACTGTGCTGCTGTATTAGTCAGGAGGCAACCATGTTTTCAACCCATTTCGCCAAATTCAAACAAACACCCAACCACTTCGCCCCCTTTACCCCTCGTAGGGGCGAGCTGTGCTCGCCCGATCATCTACCGACGGAAGCACTTGCAAAAATAGTAGCACAAGGCGAAGCTGCCTTAAAATCCCCATGGCCAACCCTAACAGCCACCGACTATCTAAACTTCACCCGCACAGGCCGCCGAATCCCCTTCGAGGAAAAATATTTTGCGCGGCGGCATCTGCTTAACGATTTGGCAATGGCAGAATACATCGAAGGGCAGGGGAGGTTTATAGATGCCATCGCAAACGGCATTTGGGCTATCTGCGAAGAAAGCGGCTGGCAGTTGCCCGCGCACAATACATATGTGCGCGATGCCACGCAAATTCCGCTGCCAGATCCAGCGCGACCCGTGTTGGACTTGTTTGCCTGCGAAACCGCCGCCGGCCTGGCCATAATTTATCATTTGTTAGGTGATGTGTTAGAGACCGCAGCACCCGGCATTACAGACCGTTTGCTTGCAGAACTATCCCATCGCATAATAAAGCCGTATTTGACCGAGCATTTTTGGTGGATGGGGCGCGGCGACGAACCCATGCTCAATTGGACGCCATGGTGTACGCAAAATGTGCTGCTGGTTGCGGCCACCACGCCGCAGACGGACGAAACCCGCAGGGCCATATGCGAAAAGGCCGCGCATAGTCTGGATTATTTCGTTAAAGACTATGGCGATGACGGTTGCTGTGACGAGGGCGCGAAATACTATAGCCATGCTGCGCTGTGCCTTTTTGCGGCGATGGAGATTCTTAATGGCATGACAAATGGCCACTTCGCAACCCTGTATAAGGCCGAAAAAATACGCAATATGGCGGATTTTATACGCCAAATGCATGTTGCAGGGGATTATTATATCAATTTTGCCGACTGCCCGGCTATTTTAGAGCCGCCGGGGGCATTGGAATATCTTTTTGGGAGGCGCACGCAAAACCCGGCTTTGGCCGCCTTTGCGGCAGAGGGCGCAAAGCGGCGCGGTCTTAACGAATCCTCCCGCGACCTTTCGCTTTACACCCGCCTGGTAACGCTTTTTTCGATTGATGAAATATCGCAAAACAAGGATGCGCTGCAAGCTCCAAAAGACCAGTATTTCGCCAGCGCGGGCGTGTTTGTCGCCAGAGACAACCGCTTTTGCCTGGCTGTAAAATCCGGCGACAATGACGACAACCACAACCACAATGATGTCGGCAGTATCACGCTATACCTTGATGGCAAGCCCCTGCTGATTGATGTGGGTGTTGGCAGCTACACCCGTGACACCTTTTCCACACGGCGTTATGATATTTGGACGATGCAATCTGCATACCACAATCTGCCGACATTTGGCGGCATTATGCAGCAGGCCGGGGCGCAATACAAGGCCAAGGATATACAGCATCACATTGGTGATAATGAAAGCCATATTTCTATGGATATTGCCGATGCCTATCCGGAAGAAGCGGGCGTTGCGCACTATCGGCGCAAGGTGCAGCTGCAAAGGGGTTTGGGTGTTTTTGTGACAGATGAATATGCCGGAAAGCACCCGGCAGAGCTTAGCCTGATGCTATGCAACCGTCCTATAGTAGCCAAGGAAACAATATGGGTCGGGGGTATTGCCAAAATCGACATACAAGGCGCGGGCAGCATAAAGCTTGAAGAAATTGATATTACTGACCCGGTTTTGTTGAAAACCTGGCCGCATAACCTGTACCGGGTGCTTATATTATTTGCTAATAAACTAGAAATAAAGATATCGCCATAAAAAAGCATCCCTGTATTGGGATGCTTTTTTGATATTTCGGAATGCATAAATGCATTCCCTACAGGGTTTTAAATGTATCGTAAAACTGCTGTGGAGCTTCTGTATGCGGCATTAGGCCGGTTAGCTCTATGGTCTTAACCTCGTAGGTATCAGCTATGTCGCCGTATAGGTTGAACCCATCATCATCCGACTTATTTTCGCCTGTTACTATACTATATGGCACATTAAGCTCTGTTAGGGTTTGCTTTATGTCTGTATTAAAGAACTTGCCCAAAAGCGCGGCCATGGCGTATTTGCCATTGGCGCCCCCTGCATGGGCGGCCAAATACACCCTATCCAGCTCTTCTTCATCAAAATAGTGTCCTTCGTTTTCATAGAAGGCAGCCAGACCTTTTTTAGAGCACAGCGCGTTGTAAACCGATGTGCCAAAAATGGGCGACTCTAAAGCTTTTTTCACGATGCCGTCTTCGTCCTGTGCCAGCGGCGTTTCTGCCTCTAGGCCTGTTGGCGATATCAGCACGATTTTTTCAAAGTCCTCGGGGTTTAATGCGGCACAGCTGGCCAAAGCCGCCGCAGTATGCAAGCTGGCAATAGCCGTAGCCGGCTCGCCAATCACATTTTCTGCAAAGTCTTTAATAAGGCGCACAAGAAGATAGCTGGAATAGTCTATTGCAGGCTTGGAAGAATAGCCAAAGCCCAGCAAATCCGGCACATAAACAGTATAATCTTCTGCCAAAATTTCTACCAAATCTTCCCATTCAAATCCACTAGCACCGGGGTAGATGCCATGCAGCAAAAGCATCGGCTTGCCTTCGCCCATTTTGGTATAGCTAATATCGCCATATTCCCAATTATACACATTTGGCGCATATGGCTCTGACGGCGGTGTAAGCTCTTTAATGCGTGCCTCTGCCTTTTTAGCTATTACATGATTGATAATTACAGGCGTTGCAATTGCCACGCCCAAACCCAATAGTAGCTTTGTACTTTTTCTCATATTTGTCCACTCCTTTCATATAATCTAACAATACCATATTTTCGGAAGTTGTGCAAGGAGTAGATATTATGAGTGAAGTGCTTTCTTTATTGGCCGAACTATTTTTGATAGGTTGCCTGCATGTTATAATGAATTTGCTGATAGACCCAGAAAAAAACCCCATATTTGCCAAAATTACATCTACGGCGTGCTATGCGGGGTCGCTTTTTATTGTGGTGCGCTTTGTTACAGCCAATTTGCTGCCACAGTTGGCGCAGATTTTCCGCGTTGTGCTATAACCCTTGAAAATATGCACAATCACAACCTTCGTAAAAGTCCATGTAGTGCCGCGGCATAAAATCCGGCACAACTATTAGCGCGCATTTGCCATTTGCTTGGTGCAGGCAGGGTAGAGTGCAATTTATATCCATATAGTCCCCCCATTTTTTAAATAATTATTACATTTCTATAACATTCCAGCTAAACATTGCGACAAAAGGTTGCAAAGTCCCCCAATTTTCTGATATACTTATCTGGGCTCGCAAGGAAGCTGGCCTAAAATTGGAGGGATTATCATGAAGTTTGTCGCGAGGTTATTCATTTCAACTATATTTTTTTCGCTTTTTCTGATTTTTAGTCAAAATTATTCTGTGCAAGCGCAGGAGCGAGAGCTAGTGTCCATAACGCTGGTGACGGCAGATGGTAGCTTTTTGTACGAAAAGCGGCCAATAACCCTTAATTTGGACGGCCAGATACTGCCAGAAGCCGATATGCCGCCCATCATTTTGGAAAACCGCACATTTGTACCCGTGCGTCATGTGCTGGAGGCCATGGGCGCGGTTGTGGACTTTCATGGCGAGCAGCAGCGCATTATGATTGCCTATAACGATAGTCTTATTGTCATGCACATTGGGCAGCATCATTTTAATTTGGATGATGCGGTGTTGCAAATGGATGTCGCGCCGCAAATTATCAACGACCGCACAATGGTGCCTGTGTCCTTTATAGCAAACGCTCTAGGCTTTGATGTATATTGGGAAAACGAGTCTGCAACGGTGTATCTTACCACACCCACAATGACCGAACCAAACCCCACGCCGCATCCGCAAACAGATACTGATTACGAGAGCTATTACAACGGCTCGGATGATTTTATACCGGGTTTGCCATACACCGGCTACATTGATTTCTCATCGCTTCTGCTGGACAGGTCGCCCGGGCCTATTGTTGCAGAAACCAACTTGGAAACCAGCGTACACCATGTTAGTTGGAACGACAGCCGCACACAATTTGCCATAACAGCCGCCAGCCGCATTTCTTGGGCAAGCTGGCAAATGCTAGAGGATGGGCGGCTTATTATAGACATACATAATGCCACGTCAGATTTTGAACAGTCCAGCTTTACCATAAACAATGGCTTTGTAAGCACCATACGTACCGGGCAAAATGTGTTTGATGGCGTTAATGCTGCCCGTGTGGTCTTCGATTTAACAACCCCGGTGTTTTATAGCATCACTATTTCCGACGACCGCAACCATATCCTTGTTACCTTTGAACGAAATGTAATAACACATATAAATTTTGCAAACACCCAAGACGCATTGGGCAGATCAACCGAATCCATTACCATATCGGGCTCTACCACCCCTGCAACAGATGCTTTTATGCTCTTTGACCCATTACGGCTGGTAATAGACATGCCAAATGCCGAGCTGGCCTTTGACGGCGAACTAACAGGGTCTGGGCAATTTGTCACCGACCTGCGCTATTCGCAATTTGATGAAAACACCGTGCGCATAGTGGCGGAGCTTTCGCGCCATGCGGCGTTTACAGTACAACAAATAGGCAATGCCGCAACAATACACATCACAGAGCCAACTTTCCGCAATATCTACTACAATGCAGTTACAGGAACAATAGAAATCGCAAAGCCATCCACGGAGTTTGGGCTAAATATCAACCAGATTCTGGAGTTTGAGAGATATTTAGAGCGCAAATATCTTTTTGTGCTACCTGGCGATTTTTCTGACCACTTCGGCTATGGCGAATTTACAATACGCCACAACAGTCTGCGCTATGTGGATATTTCCACCGAAAATGGCATGACCACATTTACATTCAATACCAACCAGATTATGGCATATGACATTACAGAGGACGAGACACATATTTTCATCCGCCCTATACATCCGCGCCAGCGATATTCCTTTATCGTTGTTATAGACCCCGGCCATGGCGGTGCAGCACCGGGTGCGGTGCATCATGGTATGCGCGAGGCGGATATTAATTTGGACACAGCCCTGATGGTATTAGAAATGCTGCAAGCAGATGGCATTGTGCGTGCCTATATGACGCGCTATACAGATGTGACCGTAGCAAATGCAGCAAGAGCAGAGATGGCAAACCAAACAGCGGATATCTTTGTATCCATACACTACAACGCCGCTCACGGCAGGGCACAGGGCACAGAAACCCTATATTTTGTAACCGATGCCGAGGCTGGGCGCGGTTTTAATTCGCGCCATCTGGCACAAATAATGCAAGACCAATTGGTAGACGAGCTGGGCACTATAGACCGCGGCCTGCGCAACCGCCCGGCCATAATAGTACTAAACCAAACCCACATTCCCGCTGTGCTATTAGAGATAGCCTTTATGGACAATGCCTGGGAGGCATCACTAATATCAGACCCGGCTTGGCGTCGCCGTGCCGCAGAGGCTATTGTGCGGGGGATTTATGAGGCTATGGGGGTTTATGCGCCGAGACAGTAAGGAGGAGGGTCATTGATGCCACCGAGACCAGAGCTTAGTCATTACAGAGCGTCTAACAAGATTACAAGAATATTTGAACGCAGTCTAGAGTGCAAGTCTTGCGAAGCTTTTGGTTATGGTGTTGATGTCTTTCTCACAGAAAAGGACAATGTTGTGCCGGATGCAATGATTGTTTGCAATAAGGACATAATTAAAGAAAAAGGTGTGTTTGGCGCACCGGATTTACTGGTAGAGGTGCTGTCTTTTTCAACTGCTGCAAGTGACAGAACTTACAAAAAAAATCTATACGAGCGATGCGGCGTGAAAGAATATTGGATTGTAGACACCGCCAATCGCACAATTGAGGTGTATTTGCTTTCAAATAGCAAATACGAACTGGACAATATATACACCCATCATCCCGACTGGTGGCTGGAAACCATGAAAGAAGAGGACAAGGCCGCGCTGGTTTACGAATTTAAAACCCATGTATGCGATGGCATAATTATCGACATTAGAGATGTTTTCGAGGGTATCGAATAGATGATAAATTCACAGCAAGCCGCCACAAAGCTGGCGCAGAAATGCGGTCTTGATGCGCCCATTATGGCCAGATATGCAGATTTGGTATCAGAAATAGGTGAGCTGGGCAAAGAGTTGCTTGTTGGCAGCAATTATGGCGCAAGTGAGCTAAAAATCACAGAAAACACCGCCAAAGAGATGGGCGATGTTGTTTTCGCGCTTGTGTTGCTGGCAAATTCCCTGGATTTGGATTTAGAGATATGCCTTAATATGGCTCTGGAAAAATACCGTAACCGCTTTGGGCAAACAGGGCAGATTGGCTCATAAAGGAGATGATATTTTTGGAGAAGAAAGCATCAAAAGAAGTTATTATACCGCCGGAGCTAACAACGGTGCTTGATACCGACACAGAAGCTGCCGCTTTCTTTGATAGCCTAACAGATGGCTACAAGCGGGGCTATTGCGACTGGGTGGGCGGCGCAAAGCAGGAGGCCACACGCCATACCAGAGCCGGCAAGGCTTTGATAATGTTGCAAAACAAACAAAAAACATTGCGCACCTGAAAGCGCAATGGACTTGTCCACTAACCTGTTTCACACAATTTCTCTGTCGCTTTTGCTTCTCAACGTTTTTCAGGAAAACCACCTGAAAAACGTCTGCCAGCAAAAATTTTCCGCAAAGAACGCGGAAAATTACGCTTGCGAGAAATTGGTTCAACATGGGTTATTGGACAAGTCTAATAGGGATTAGTTAATCCCAAGATCTGTAAGCAGCATGCCATCGGGCACTTCGCCTGCAAAGATGGTGTTTACCAGCGCGACACGGCGGCTAACTGGCACTATAGTTTCTTGCAAAGGTATCACAACGCGCATATTGGCCTCTACATACAGCCAAACCTGGAAGTTTATTTGGTTTATGCCCGCCGATGTGAAGGATGTCGCATATTCCACACGCGCTTCGCCTGCGGGCACTATGTTTAGGCTAAAATCAGGCCCAAAACCCGCAAAAATTGGCACGCCGGTAAAAAGGCCTATAGGCACGCCAACCTGCATGGGTTGTTCGTAGGATAGCGCAGAGGAGATATCTACAGCCAGCTGCGCCGCCACTTGGTTTACAAGAATGGTGTCCACAGATAGGCTATTTAGACGGCCCGTGCCGTCTTGTGTCATATTGTAAAAATCCTCGCTGGTCAAATTGTGCAATGCAATTATGTCCGTCAGGGATGTGTTTATTACATCATTCATCACCGTTACCACGCGCTGGTTTGCTATTGTAGTCACAGCGGGAATAATGGTATTATCTGCCACGCGAAAAATTAAATAGCCCCCTAGCGCAATGACAACAAGAGCCATGAACACAGCTCTTTTACCTCGGCTACGCGGGCGGGTAGGGGTAGGGGCATGGTTTTTGCGCAGCAATAGGCCGCGTCCTGTTTTTTTGCGCGGTCTTCTGCGGCCCATAGCAAAATAAGGTCTTAGCAAAGGAATCACCTCAATAATGCGGAATGGATAAATCCATTCCCTACCGTTGACTTTTCATGGAAATGTGGTATAATAATAGTGTATGGACAGTTTGACTTAATAGAACGAGATATGTTTCCCGCAGGAGATTCCGGGTCAAGCCCGGAATAACACATGGGAGACTTCGGAGGACTTTATGAATTATTCCCAAGCCAACAACAAAAAGCGTATGCGCAGGCATCGCTCGCCAGGCAAAAAGCTAAAGAACAAGGCGGCGTATATTATTTTTCGTGTCATGGTGTCCGCTGTGCTTATCAGCGGATTTGCAATGGCCGGTGCTGGTATTGGCGCGTATCTTAGCATTATTCAGGGTGCGCCGGACCCATCTGTTCTTAGTGTAGATTTGCTAGAAGGCTCCAGCGACACCTTTATTTTTGACCGCCACGGCAACGAAATTGCCCGCTTGGATGGCGGCACAAACCGCATTTTTGCCCCATGGGACGAAATTTCGCCATATCTAAAAATGGCCTTTGTTGCTATTGAGGACGAGCGTTTCTTTTACCATAATGGTGTAGATGCGCAGGGCTTGGTGCGCGCTGTGTACGAAACCCTCTTTAACAACAACACCCAGGGTGCTTCCACAATTACCCAGCAGGTTGTTAAGATGGATCTGGGGCTAATGCGCAATACCATTGAAACCAAGCTGCAAGAGCAATATCTGGCAATACAATTTGAAGCTTATCTGATTGATTTGTTGGGCTCGCAAGATGCCGCAAAAGAGCGTATTTTGCATCGCTACCTTAATATGGTGCCCCTGGGCCATGGTCAATATGGCGTGGAAGCTGCCGCGTGGCGATATTTTAACAAACCCGCCAGCGAAATCACACTATCAGAGGCTGCTGTTCTTGCCGCCATCACATCAAACCCCACCCAGCGTTCTCCCATCCGCTTTCCGGACTGGAATCGCTATCGCGCTGTACACACATTGGACAATATGCTGCGCCTGGGCATGATTACCGAAGAAGAACATCGCATAGCCTACAATGACGATGTGTACGCCCGCATACAGGCCGTTTCTGCCCAATATTTTGCAGACGAGACCATTTGGCATAATTTCATAGATGCCATTTTCGAGCAGGTGCGGCAGGATTTGATGGAGCAGCTGGACATAACATTCCACGAAGCGCAAACCATGCTCTTCCATGCCGGTCTGGAAATTCACACCACCATGGACCCTGTAGCACAGCGCATATTGGACGAGGCTTTCCTTAACGAAGACCTCTTCCCTACAAACTCCCAAGACTTTGAATATTACCTAGAATTTGACATATCTGTACGCAACGAGTTGACAGGCCAAATCCGCCATATGCACACAAACAGCGATGTTTGGGGGCGCAGGGTTACAGGCCGCTATATGTTTGATGAATTTGTGCAATGGGCAGAATCAACCCTGCTTCGCATGGACGATGTTGAAATAGCCCGCGTCTTCCATTGGACGCCCCAGCCCCAATCGGCCATGACGATTATAGACCACAGCAACGGGCATGTGATAGCAATGGCCGGGCAGCGCGGCGAAAAACAGACCAATCGCTCTACCAATCGCGCCACGGAATCCGAACGCCAGCCTGGTTCTGTTTTCAAGATTTTTGCGGGCTATGCGCCTGCTTTTGACATGGGAGTTATCACAGCCGCCACAGGCTTTGATGATGTGCCCAATATTATCTTTGACCCCCAAGAGGGTCGCGATATTTCGTGGCCGCGCAACTGGCATGGCGGCTTCCGTGGTTTTAACCACGTGCGCCGCTCTATCGAGATGTCATATAATGTCATTGCTGTTAGGGTAATCCAAGCTGTGGGCACAGAAAATGCCTACAACTATCTGCTTAATTTTGGTTTTACCACCATCGGCCCAGAAGAGGCTGGCAACCGCTCTCTGGTACTTGGCGGTCTTACCACAGGCGTTACCAACCTAGAACTTACAGCCGCAATGGGCGCTATCGCCAACGGTGGCATACTGCATCAGCCCATCCTATACACCCGCGTGTATGACCGCAATGGCGACATACTGCTAGACAACAGAAATCTGCCGCCAACACAGGTGCTTAACCGCAATTCGGCTTATATGCTGATAGATACCATGCGCGGCGTTATTACCCGCGGCACAGGCCCGGGGGCGCGTTTCCGCGAAATCGAAATGGACAATGCAGGCAAAACAGGCACAACAACAGCAACCCGCGATATATACTACACAGGCAGCACGCCTCATCTTACGGCCTCTGTTTGGGTTGGGCATGACATACCACAGCCGCTAACAACCCAAGTGACCGGCTCTAATCGCCCGGATACTATAATTTGGCGATACGTAATGGAGCAAATCCACATAGAGCTAGGCCTGGAATATCGCGTCTTTGAGCGTCCCCAAGGCTTTGCACACAGCACCGTCTGTTCTGTAAGCGGCTATCTGCCGGGTGCGGGTTGCCCCACACGTTCAGAACTTTTCGCGCCGGGTACAGCACCGGGTCGCCCATGCCATGTACATGTGTCATATTCAATTAACATTGTGACAGGTATGATACCATGCCAATGGTGTCCACCGGAACAAGTAAGAACCGGTGTTGGTATAATGCGTGATAGAAGCTGGATGGATGTGGCGGGCGATGTGTCCCTGCCGGATTCGGGTCAAGAAGTGCCGCGCGCTGTGCGCGAAGGTATAATTTGTAATGTGCATGGCCCAATGGGCACAGGAACTTACGCTCAATTTGACTTTGAACATATAGACTTTGATGACCCCGACCAAGCCGATCTAATATACAACCTATTGCACGGCGGCAACGACCCGGATGACGACATCGGTATAGATGATTCTCAATATCAATACCCATTTGGCCAAACAGGCTATGGCGACGATGGCACATCACCGCCGGGTGATACCGGCGACAATCAACCGCCCACAATGCCGGACACCACAACAGCAACGCCGACCCCAACGCCAACACCAATGCCAGAACGCACACCAATAGCATTGCCGGAGGTCACGCCAGAACCAACGGCCGAGCCGATAATTGGTGGCGATGCACCGGGAGACCCAGGGCTACCACCGCCGGGAGATCCGGGCGCATCCCCAACACAACCGCCGGGGACATCGCCGGGCTTTGGTTCGCCGTAACGCTGTAGACAAAAAGCGGCTAATCTCCACAAACCGTCATTCCGGGCTTGACCCGGAATCCCCTGATTATCAAAACCAAAAACCATTTAGCATCGAATAGCACGAATATACACGAATAGGGGTTTATGCTCTTTGGTTTTATTCGTGTTCATTCGTGCTATTCGTGGTTAAAAAGCCCTTGATCTTTAACATTCCATTAAGCGGGTGGTGATTTTTCATTTATCCGACTGCTCCCGATACTTAGTCATCAAACCCTTAAAAATCTCACCGGTAGTAGGAGGTGTCCATGTAATGGCATCTGCGCCCGCGTTTATCGTATCCACAATGGATTGTTCATTTGGGCCGCCCGTGGCTATTATAGCAACTTTTGGAAATTGACTGCGAATTTTGTCCACAATCCACGGGGTTCTTGCGGCGGCGGAGACATTCAGCATGGCCGCCCCGGCCTCTATGCGCCCGGCGATATTGTCGTGTTCGCTAACCGCCGTTATTACGATGGGTATGTCTATAACGCTGCTCACCTTCTTGATTGTGGCATCCAATGTCGGTGCGTTTAACACCACGCCAAAAGCCCCCTGAAATTCCGCGCTGGACGCAAGATGCACCACGCGGCTGCCCGTGGTTGTGCCGCCTCCCACGCCGCATAGCACCGGTAAATCGCTGCCCATAATAAGCGCGTGGGATATAACCGGCTGTGGCGTGAAAGGATATACTGCCACCACCGCATCCGCATTGATATTGCGAATAATGGCAATGTCTGTGCTAAACACCAGCGACTTTATTAGCCGCCCAAAAATGCGTATGCCGCCGCAGCTGTCGATAACACTAGGAATTTCGACCATATGCTTGCGCAACGCGCCGTGATATTCGGGTATAAATCTTTCTTCCATAATCTTCATATCCTTCCACATTGCGAATTTGAAAATAATTATACCACAAAACGACGTTTTGCGCCATAAAAAACCAGCAATTTGTATTTTGACACGAAATTATACTTGACGCCAAATAATAACTATGCTACAATGACTTTTGTTGCATGGCTCGCGTTAAGCAAAATCAATAACTTAAAATTGGAGGGAAAAAATGAAAAGGAAAATTGTTTTTTTAGCACTAGTGATTATAGCCTTAGCTACAACCGCAACTGTGTTTGCGAATACTCAAAATCGCCAGGTAACAGCAACAATGAATTACGAAATCACAATTCGCTTGGATGGCGAAGTGTTGACCTTGAGGGATGCAGGCGGCAACGTAGTGCAACCTCTTTCTTTTGAGGGTACCACCTATTTGCCTCTAAGAGCGCTGGCAGAAATATTAGGTCTTGACGTTGAGTGGGATGGGTCTACGCAAACAGTTTCTTTGTACGCACATGCAGCAAGAGAAGCTTGGCTTGCTGACCACGCGACTGTCCTTAATATGCCCGGCGGCGTAGGTAATAACAGGCTTCATATAGTGCGCGGAACATCTACAATTCCTCAGCCGGCGAACGACCCCGGCATAAATACATCTGCTTTGGGATTGTTAAATTTAACTTCAATGAACGCATCCGGTGTGTTAGAGCTGGACAGAGTATACACGTCAATAACCTTTGATTCTGCCTTTATGCAAACCAACATCACACCTGACACACGCGTATATTTTATTAATGACGACACAAATACTGTTCTGCATCAGATGGACATACCTCCAAACTCCTTCACAGAAGGATTTAGCTTTAATCTGCACGGAGCAACCAGAATTAGAGTCGAAGCACCCATGGCGGCACCAAGAGGAGGAGGAGGCTCGGATTTATTCTTCATAAATCCTATAGTTCAATAACATAAACGGGCCACTACCACAAACAAGGGCGACCAACAGGGGTCGCCCTTGTTTGTGGTAGTGGGAACAGAATAATACTAATCAATATTGCATATCCGCCAAACGCCTATATGTCTGCCATTTTCTCTTGGCATCCGCCTCGGCCTGCGCAAACATTGCATCCGCAATCTCCGGGAAGGAAATTTTAAGGGCGGTATAGCGTCCCTCGGAATTTAGGAAGTCCTGGAAATTGGCCGAGGGCTCTTTAGAATCCAGCTGGAATGGGTTTTTGCCCTGTGCCTCCAGCGCGGGGTCGTATCTGTATAGATGCCAATAGCCCGCATCCACAGCATCCGCCATTTTCTTGATGGTATCCTTCATGTCTATACCCATCGCAATGCATGGGGCATAGCAGATGACTAGGGATGGCCCATCATGGGCCTCGGCATCTATTATGGCTTTCATCAGCTGGTTGCGGGCATCTACTGTGCCCATGGCAACCTGCGCCACATATACATACCCATAGCCCATGGCCATCAGGCCAAGGTCTTTTTTACGTGTTTTCATGCCGCTGGCCGCGAATTTGGCCGTAGCCGCAACCGGCGTGGCCTTGGAAGCCTGGCCGCCTGTGTTGGAGTACACCTCGGTATCAAACACCAGCATATTCACATTTTCGCCTGATGCAAGCACATGGTCCAGGCCGCCATAGCCTATGTCATATGCCCAGCCGTCGCCACCAAAGGCCCAAACGGACTTTTTGACCAGCACATCTTCATTGGCCTTCACAAAAGCCAGCTTGTCGGCGCATGTATCGCATTTTTCTTTGGTCAGAGACGCACGTAACTTGTCAGCAGCAACAGCAGAACCCTGGGCGCAATCTTTATCTGTCAGCCATTGTTTGGCCGCTTCTTTAAAGCCATCGCTGCAACATGTTGCAAGCTCTGTCAGTATCTGCTCTATTTTTTCGCGGCGTGCTTTAACGGCAAGCTCAAAGCCCAGGGCAAATTCTGCGGTGTCCTCGAAAAGCGAGTTCGCCCATGCAGGGCCGTGGCCGCGGTGATTTGTGGTGTATGGAGTGGATGGCGCAGAAGCACCCCAAATGGATGAACAGCCCGTAGCATTGGCAATATACATTCTGTCCCCAAAGAGCTGTGTAACCAGCTTGGCGTAGGGGGTTTCGCCACAACCGGAACATGCGCCAGAAAATTCGATTAGCGGCTGGATAAACTGGCTTCCCTTGACAGTATTGGGATTGGCTGGATTTTCTTTAACAGACAGTTGCAGGGCGTGATACCAATTGGCCATTTCGTGCAGCTCGCCTTCGAAAGGTACCATCTCTAGGGCCTTTGCGCCCTGTTTGCCTGGGCAAACCTTGGCACAGCTGGTGCAGCCTGTGCAGTCCAGCGGCGTGATGCCAATGTTCAAGTGATAGTCCTCAAAACCCTTACCTATGGCCTTTTTAGTCTTAAGGCCCTCCGGTTTTTTCGCCATCTCCTCTTCGTTAAGCAGAAATGGGCGGATAACCGCGTGGGGGCAGACAAAAGAGCAGAAATTGCAGTCAATGCAGTTTTCCGGTATCCATTTTGGCACATTTATACCGATATTGCGCTTTTCGTAAGCGGATGTGCCATTAGGGAAAGTGCCGTCTTCTCGCCCGGTAAATGTGGACACAGGCAGGGTTTCGCCGCGGTCCTGCATAATTGGGATAACCACGTCTTGTATAAATCCACGGTCAACCTTATCATTATGTTTGATAAAATCAGGCACAACCACGGGGTCATCAGATAGTTTTGCCCAATCAGATGGCACATCAACCTGTACAAAACCTGTCAAACCAGCATCTACAGCTTCTTTGTTCATTTGCACAACCTTCTCGCCGCGGCGGCCATAGGTCTTTTCTATGGCATCCTTCATATAGCCGACGGCATCGTCAATCGGGATGATGTCGGCCAGCTTAAAGAAAGCGGCCTGCAGGGTGGTATTTATTCTGCGGCCCAGACCGATTTTTTCGCAAATGCCTATGCCGTCAATAATATAGAATTTGATATTTTTTTGCGCCAGCTCGCGCTTCATGCTGTTTGGCAGGTGGTTTGGCAGTTCTTCTTTGCTCCACTGGCAGTTAAGCAAAAATGTGCCGCCTTCTTTTAGGTCTTTCAGCATATTGTAATGCCCGATATACGAAGGCACATGGCAGGCCACAAAGTCCGCTGTTTTAACCAAATATGGCGATCGTATGGGTTCTTTGCCAAAGCGCAGATGGCTTGTAGAGAGGCCGGATGTTTTTTTGGAATCATAGGCAAAATATGCTTGTGTGTACATATCCGTATGATCCCCGATGATTGTGATGGAATTTTTGTTTGCGCCGACTGTACCGTCGCCGCCAATTCCCCAGAATTTACAGCTCGTAGTGCCCTCGGGCGTAACATCAATTTCCTCATCCACAGGTAAAGAGGTATGTGTGACATCATCAACAATACCCACAGTAAAGTGATTTTTGGGCTTGTCCTGCTTTAGATTTTCATACACAGCCACAATTTGTGCCGGGGTAACGTCTTTAGAACCCAGGCCATAACGGCCTGCAAAAATCTCTGGCGCAGCCTGGCCGGTTTGGAAATATGCCGTACAAACATCCTGATACAAGGGTTCGCCTAAGCTACCAGGCTCTTTGCACCTATCCATAACTGCGATTCTTTTGACTGTTTTAGGGATGGAGGCCAGCATATGTTTTGCAGAAAAAGGCCTAAAAAGATGCACGGATAGCAGGCCGACTTTTTCGCCCTGTTTTTCCAGATAATCCACGGTTTCTTCCATGGTATCGCAGGCAGAACCCATGGCAATGATGATTCTATCAGCATCCGCCGGGCCATAGTAGTTAAACAGCCCATAGTTTTTGCCCGTCAGTTTGTTAATTTCCTTCATATAGCCTTCAACAATTTCGGGCACATTATTGTAGAATGGGTTTGATGCCTCCTTGGCCTGGAAGAAGATATCTGGATTTTGCGCAGTACCGCGAGTGACGGGATGCTCCGGGTTAAGCGCGTTTGTGCGGAATTTCTGGATGGAATCGTGGTCTGTTAGCTTGTATAGATCGTCATAGTCCAAAACATCTATTTTCTGGGCTTCGTGGGATGTGCGGAAACCATCGAAGAAATGCACAAAGGGTATGCGCGACTTTATGGTGGCCAAATGCGCTACGGCAGCTATGTCCATAGCCTGCTGCACATTATTGGATGCCAGCAGCGCGAAGCCCGTTTGGCGCACGGCCATAATATCAGAATGGTCGCCAAATATAGATAGAGCATGTCCGGCAACAGCCCTGGCCGAAACATGTATAACGCATGGCAAAAGCTCTCCCGCAATTTTGTACATATTGGGAATCATAAGCAAAAGCCCTTGCGAAGCCGTGTAGGTGGTGGCAAGGCCACCCGCCTGCAAAATGCCGTGTACAGTACCCGCAGCCCCGGCTTCTGACTGCATTTCTACAACCCTCACAACCTGCCCAAACATATTGGTTTTGCCCTCTGCGGCCCATTCGTCAGCCACTTCTGCCATATTGGAGCTGGGCGTGATGGGGTAGATACCCGCAACCTCCGAAAATGCGTACGATACATACGACGCAGCGGTGTTGCCGTCCATTGTTTTCATTAGTTTTTTCGACATCGTAATCTCCTCTCAGTCAATATTAGAACTTATATTCAATAAGAAATAGCTACCTATTGAAACAAACCCTTATATTGATATCATTGTCATAATTAGATTATACCAGCAATCCATCTTTGATTGCAAGCTCTCTTTACTATTTTGCAAAATTTTCTTTATTTTATAACTATAGCTTGAAAATGATTATGATGCCTCAAATTTCCCTAAATAATTATACGAATTGATGGAATACTAATAAAAAATGCGAAGGAGGCATGACTATGACAACGGAAAACAACGATATGCAAATTACCCAAGAAGAAAATATTCAGAAGGTTGCGAACAAATTCCGCTACGAGGTTGCAAGCGAAATAGGCGTGCCCAGGCGATACGGCACAGGCGGCGGTGCAAAATATGGCTCTGCCGGCTTTAAAAGCGGGTATCTTATACAGCGGATGATAGAGGCGCAAGAGAAGCAAATGGGCAACCAAGGGAAATAGTCTAATCAAAAGAGAGCTTGCCATAAGCTCTCTTTTATTGTACAATGTTCGTAGGGGCGACCTGTGTTCGCCCGAATACGAAATGGGGTATTTCTTTTGATTTCATACATAATAGGCGAGGTTGCGCAGGTTTCTGATGGCATCGCCATAATCGAGTGCAACAACATGGGATATCTAATCAATATGTCCGCGGCCACAATGACACGTCTTGCTATTGGCGAGCGCGTAAAGCTGCACACAGCCATGCAAATTCGCGAAAATGATATTAGCCTAATCGGCTTTTTGTCCCAAGAAGATGCCAAAATTTACGACATGCTTGTGTCTGTAAGCGGCGTGGGCACAAAGGCCGCACTGGCCATACAGTCCGCGCTGGATGCATCGCAGATAATTTTGGCCATCATCACAGAGGAAGAAGAGCAACTAACCCGCGCCCAGGGCGTGGGCAAGAAACTGGCGGGGCGCATTGTGCTGGAGCTGAAAGACAAGCTAAAAAGCAGCGAAGGCTATGAGGCTTTGCGACCTCAGCAGAGCATCAGCGAAGGCGGCGGGCAGGCCAAACAGGATGCTATCGACGCACTGCTGGCGCTGGGCTATAGCCGCGCAGAGGCTTTGCGGGTGGTTATGGAGATTACTACGGATGGCATGGGTACAGAGCAGATTATACGGCAGTCGTTGAAGAAATTGGTGGTAACTTAGGGGGTTCATTTATGCACATATTAAAATATACTCTAGAAGACGCGGATTGCCTGGAATTTAACAAATTTATTGGCTTTGGCGGTATGCAAAGCGGTTACAAAAATAAAGCGAAGCAGAGACCAATAAGCCCTCACAAAGTTATCTTTTTTAATCTTATTCATCTGATTATCGTACCTAATGTTGCCATTATCGGTTATTTCACAGTACCTGCAGAGCGGTTTCCAATAACACTTGCCGTACTTTTTGCTTTATGGATTGCACTTTTCTTTACTTGGAAAACCGTATATGTTGCTACATTAAAGCTTGGCATGAAAACGGCAGAAAAGGTAGGCGTTCCTTTATGCAGCAAGAATATTAAGCTGGAGCTTGGTGAGGATGGGCTTGTTGAATCCTCGGAGCTGTCTGAAACCAAAGTGGCATACGCCAATATTGCAAAAGTTTTGGAAGACAGCAATGCAATCTATATACTTATCAACACCATCCAGGTGTTTATTGTTCCACATCGTGCCTTTGAAAACGAACAGCAAAAAACCGATTTTTTGTCTTTTATCAGAGAAAAGGTGCAAAATCATAATTAAGCATAGCAAAGCGAGGTAGTCATGCTGTATAAATTTAGATATAAGTTAACCGAGGAAGATTTTATAAAATTTAATGTGCACCATCTTAAAAAGTCAGACACAAAGAAAACCCGTATTATAACACGAATGATCTGCATAATGGGCCTAATATTTGTAACCTATATGTTAATTATAGGCCTTTTGGCAAGTGTATTAAATATCTGGAATGTTTTTATGGTTTTGCTGTTTATTGTTTCGCTTGCTGTGGTTGCGTATAGTTTTGGTTTTAGCCCTTTGGTCAAAGCCATTGTGCAGGGTCAGATTGATAACCTTAAAAAAGCAGGCAAGCTTCCGTTTGGACACAGCATCGCCATTAGCTTTGATGAAGAAGGTGTTCATGAAGTTTCCGAACTGGCTGAAAGCAAAGTAAAATATAGTAATTTTGAGAAGATATTGGAAGGCGAGGATGCAGTTTATATTTACTTCAGCGCCACAAATGCGTATTTCATCCCACATCACGTCTTTGAAAACGAGCAGCAAAAAACCGATTTTCTATCTTTCATCAAAAGAAAGGTGTCCGGCAAATGAACAAACGAATAATAACAACCATAGCAACCGAAGAAGACCTGGCAAACGAACCCCGCCTGCGGCCCGAGGGCTTTGACAGCTACACAGGTCAGGAGAAGGTGGTAGAGAGCCTAAAGGTCTACATACAGGCCGCCAAGATGCGCGGCGAAACCCTGGACCATGTGCTGCTATACGGCCCGCCGGGGCTGGGCAAAACCACCCTTTCCCAGATAATTGCGCGGGAAATGGGCGTAAATATCAAGACCACATCCGGCCCGGCGGTGGAGAGGGCAGGGGATATGGCCAGCATTCTTAATGACCTTGGCCAGGGGGATGTGCTTTTTATTGATGAGATCCATCGGCTTAACCGCACCATAGAAGAGGTGCTGTATCCCGCCATGGAGGACTTTGTGCTGGATATAATGATTGGCAAGGGCCAGAGCGCGCGTTCTTTGCGGCTTGATTTGCCCAAGTTCACCCTTATTGGCGCAACCACGCGCATAGGGTTAATGACCGCGCCATTGCGCGACCGCTTTGGGGTGGTGAGTCGCCTAGAGCCTTATAGCGTGGCGGAGCTAACATCCATCATCACACGTTCTGCCGGGGTGCTGGCAATCGAAATAGAGCAGTCCGGCGCGCAAGAGATAGCCCGCCGCAGCCGCGGCACGCCACGCATTGCAAACCGCCTGCTAAAGCGGGTGCGGGATTTTGCCCAGGTTAAATTCGATGGGGTGATAGACGAGAGGTCTACAACCGCCGCGCTGGATATTCTAGAGGTTGACAAAATGGGTCTGGACAATGTAGACCGCACGGTGCTAACCGCCATGATAGAAAAATTCGGCGGCGGCCCTGTTGGGTTGGACACCCTTTCTGCCGCCACGGGTGAGGATGCAGAGACCATAGAGGACGTTTACGAACCATATTTATTGCAGTTGGGTTATATTCAGCGCACGCCAAGAGGGCGCGTTGTCACGGCATTGGGATATAGGCATTTTGGGTTGACGGTTTTGGGAGGCGACGAAGATGCGTAGAAAAGCTTCCGGAGAAGCAATGATCGGCCAAGCAAAAATACACGATATGACACCAAGGCAGCGCAAAAATGCCTCTTTATTGGTGCAGTTTTTTGTGTTTTTTATTGCTGGTGTTGCCGGATTATTCGCGTCAGCCGATGGAGTTTCTATCACAACTGTGATTCTTTTAGTGGTCGCTGCGGTCATTGGCATCCGGCTAATTGCATTGCTAAGATATATACGAGAAATAGACAAAACCAAGTTTTGGGTGGGCAGCACAATTGCGGCCTTCGCAATATCCGGCTTTTTTGGCTTTGTTCTTGGGATAGAGGAAGTAGATTTGGGCATTGGCTCGTTTGGGATGGTTGGGGTTTTGTGTACAGCAGCGCATTTTTTGCTATGGAAGGTTATAGCGTTTTTTAGCTACCATACCAACCCCATGCCTAGTAGCAGCCCCCAGCAAGCGCACGAAACCAAGGATTTGCCAAAAGAGGGCAGGGTATATATTGCGCATTTTGACAAGCTCTTCTCAGAGATACCCAATTTCAAAAGGCCGCCCATATCCAAGCAGGCACAGCATATTCGCGAGGCATATATGCAGGTACACGGCTTTATTTCTAAAAATCCAGAGCTAAAGCCCCTGGCCCATGAGCTTATGGACTACCATTTTCCCCAGGCCCTAAAGCTACTGGAGACTTATGGGGATTTTACTAAAAAGAAAGTGAAGGTAGACAACATCAAGCAGATTTTGGATGGCATTGTGCAGTCCTTTGACACATTGAAAGGCGCGGTGGATGCACAGCTAAACAAGCTATACGCCGGCAAGGTGCTTGATGTAAAGACCGACATGGCGGTCTTGGAAAATATGACCGACCGTTCCTAATCCCGCTTGTCAAACCGAGAATACAACACAGACGAAACCATGAAGGACACCAGGACAATCCCCAATATGCCGCCCGCGATGGCCCTCACATCTTCGAAAGGCGCAAACACAAGTAATGCTGCAAAAGCTAATAGCAGCAACCTTGTGACGTTTAGCGCACTATAGCTGGCCTTGTGGGCATTTGCGACGATACGCTCGTCCCTGGCTAATATATACAGCTCTTTTCTTTTTTCGGAGTCCCTCAACATTAGCACCACCAAATAAGCGGCAAGAGCTATGAAAGCCGTAACCAATGCGATTATCAGCACGGCAGGGTTGCCGTAGTTTTGTAGCATCATTATAACGATGACAAAAACAAGCATACACCATAGTAGATGACACACCACCATTATCCGCCTTGTCTTTTTCTTTAGCTCCGGCAGATGGAACAAATCCAAATGCGTGCCTATAAAGGCAATCAATAGCGTCCCCAGCACTACATAATATGTTGCAAACCAAATTCTTCTAAGCATCTTCACTCCTCCTCATAAATAAAGATTTCTTCGATTGACATGTCGAATAAACGCGCAATTTTAAAGGCCAGCATTATGGATGGGTTATAGCGGCCATTTTCCAGAGAGCTTATGGTTTGGCGGCTTACCATCAGCCGGTCTGCCAGCTCTTCTTGCAGCATATTTCGTGATTTGCGTATTTCTTCTAGTCGGTTTTTCATTTTACTTTCCGCTACCTCCTTTCAAATGTAAAGTTTACTTTACGTTATACACAAAAAATAATCAAAAAAATGGTTCGTTCGGATTGTTATTAAGCGAATGTTTTTCGCTTAATAATGGTTTTCTTACATTATGCAACTGGTTTTGTAGCAATATCACATCATCCAGCCAGACCCGGCTGTGGTCTAGGTTTCGGTTGGCAATGGCGTATGGCGCACCACATACAACCCTAGTTATACCGCCAAACTCGGGATATTCGATGAAAATATTTACCACCTGCACCTTCGCCGCCAGCGCAATCTTTGCAAAACCGGGATTAACGCGCTTGCTGCTGTTTTTGTTGATATCAGATATAGTGCCTTGCGGAAAAATCAGCAGATGACGGGGCGTATCGTCATTTTTTAGGTATTTTAAGGTATCAATCGTAATTTGATAGTTGTGTTTTCTGGCCTCTGCCTGCTTCTCCTGGCTCATTTCGCTGATCTCATAGTCGCGATATATACCTGCAACATCATAATGCTGCCCAAGAAAGTCCATCAGCTGCTTGTTGGCAGCCCAGCCCATTTTGGATAGAATCCTGATGCCCGGATGCAGTAGGCCAAGGATGATGGCGTCAAAATCGCTGATATGGTTCGAAGCCAAAACATAGTTGCCCTTATCCAAATCTGGTAGATTGATGACCTCTATGCCGAACAACTGAAAAATACCCATTTTCCATTCCTTGGTAGAGTGGGGGTTTAGTCCGGCGTTGCTAAAATGACGAAACACGGTGTCTTGTAGAAATTCGACTGCCTGCGAGCCGCTAAAGCTAAAGGGTTTGTTATTATCCATGAATTAATTATAGCAGATGTTTTTTGCGATGTCAAGTTTATTTTACATTCATCGCATAAAAAGGGCGACCACAGGTCGCCCCTACGAATTTAACGTCATTCCAGGCTTGACCCGGAATCCTACATTATTTAGGAAGCACAAGATGTCTCGGCATGCCACCCACAAAATACGGCGCAACTTCGCCCTGTATCAGCGGTCTGGCATAGTCCAGATATTCCTTGGTTACATAATCGCCGCTTTCGTTAATCCATTCCCGCGGCACCAGTTTTTCGATATTTGCCATTTTCTCAATTTCCATGGCATCGGTGGCAAAGGCATATGGCTCGCTGGATAGACGCTTTATGATTATCACTCGGTTGGTAGCTCCATCTACAGCGGCTTTCACGGCGGTTTGCCCAACGGCAAAGGCTTCTGTCACGTCCACAAGGGATTGCAGGTGCGCCGCAGAGCGTTGTATGGTGGCAAATTCGATGGCCCTTGTGCGCACTCCAAGATTTTTGTGAATCTCCTGCGAAAGATAGGATGCCGTACCGGAAAGCTGTTTGTGACCAAAGGCATCCACGGTGTTTTTCTCGGCAGCAATCTCGTTTACATAGCGGCCATCGGCCAAGCTAAGGCCTTCGGAAACCACAATTGTAGGAGAATGACCCGCAGATTGTTTGGAGACCTTCGCAACCTTATCCAAGAATTTGTCAATGTCAAAATGCAGCTCCGGCAGATAAATCAGATCCGGTCCCATAGAGTTATCGCCCCTGGCCAAAGCCGATGCAGCCGCCAGCCAGCCCGTGTTGCGCCCCATAACCTCAACCACGGTTACGGCATTGTTGTTGTACACCTGCGCATCCAAAATCAGCTCTTTGATGGTGGTTGCGATGTATTTTGCCGCAGAGCCAAAGCCGGGGCTGTGGTCTGTAACGGCCAGATCGTTGTCGATAGTCTTTGGCACGCCCATAAAGCGTATGGGGCTGTTTTTGGACTCGCCATATTTGGACAGCTTCATGATGGTATCCATGGAATCGTTGCCGCCAATATAGAAGAAATAACCCACGCCCATTTCGTTCAGAATCTCAAAAATTTGGGCATATACTTCTTCATTTTCTTCCAAGGCAGGCAGTTTGTAGCGACAAGAGCCCAGAAAGGATGACGGTGTGCGCTTTAGCAGCTCCAAATCCACTTCATCCTTGATATATTCGCCCATATCTATGGTGCGTCTCTCTAAAAAACCCTTTATGCCGTTGCGCATACCAAAAACCTTGCCCAAATTGGCCGCCCTAGCACCTGCATAAACGCCCGCCAAGCTGGCATTTATCACAGAAGTTGGTCCGCCGGATTGCCCTACAATCACATTTTTGCTCATAATTTTATCCTCCGTAAATTTTATTTCTTCCTTATAATAAACATCTTAGATGGAAGTGACAATGTAATCAACAGCCCAACGGCGATAACCCCTGCATTTCTAAGGGTTTCTATGCCCATTATCATGGCCATTGTGTTTTCGCCCATAACGGCGTGAAACATGGTGTAATATATGCGTGCGCCCGGCACAAGGGGGATTATGCCCGGTATCATATAGACCGTGACGGGCATTTTGCGCGTATAGCTTAACACGCGGCTGATGCATGTGACGGCGATAGCCCCAAAGAAGATGCCGGCGACCTCAAAATCGGGGGAAACATTGAGCATCGTCCAAAAGATGCCCCAGCCGGCCGCTCCGGCTATGCCGCATAGCAATAGCTCTTTGCGCGGTACATTAAAAATGATAGAAAAACCCATAGTGCCGACAAAAGAGAGGGCTATTTGAAGCAAGGTTGTCACAGCGCAACACCTCCCGCAACAGCCCCAAATAGGAAAATCCACAGCGTTAGGACTGTACCAACACCGGCGGCTATGCCTATGGCCACCAAGAAAGCATCCAAAATGCGGGCAGAACCGGAAAGCAGGTCGCCTTCCAAGATATCTCTGATGGCATTGGTTAGCGAAACACCCGGCACAAGCGGCATAATAGAGCCGATTATCACATAGTCAAGATTTTCGCCCATACCCAGTGACATCAGAATCAATGCGAAGAGCGCGCCACAACTACCGCCTGCTATATTACGAAGCACCCCGGCAACATTACGCTTTTCCAGGGCAATAACGGGGATTTGCATAAAAAAGGCAGAAACAAAAGCCGCTATAGCATCCATTAAAGAGCCGCCAAACATGGCCGCAAAGCACATGCTGGCTATAGCAGAACCCACAAGGCGCACAATATTGGAGTAGGGCGGGGTGGCATTAATAACCTCCAGCTTTGCAATGGCTTCGTCTACGTCAATTTTGCCTTCTACAAATTTACGAGAAAGCTCGTTAACCTGCGCCACGCGTGCAAAGTTACCGCCGCGATTTTTCACACGCCTTAGCATGGCAGCTGGATTTCCTTTGGCATCTACTGCCGAAGCAAAAATGCCCGTGGATGTGCAGAGCGACTCAGGGTCGGACACGCCGCAACGTCGTAAAATGCGCATCATCGTGTCCTCAACGCGGTAGGTTTCTGCACCGGATGACAGCATGGTCTCTCCGGCCAATATTGCAAATTTTAGGGCTGCTCCCGTGTCCATAACTCCTCCTGTCCGTCTCCACATTATCATATTTCCCATGTTTTGTAAAGGCTTTTTTGATTTTACTACTCTTTTGCAATTTCGCGAAGAGTTATAGGGTTAATTTTCGTATTTCGCGAATAGTTATTGAGTATTTTGTGGGTTCATATATTAGTGGGGCGGGGTGGTGCGCTAAGATATGTTACCAAAATTGCTTGAAAGTACATTTTGCGAAGAGTTTATGTATCAACTATGTGGATTATGTGGAAAACAGAGAGATTAAGGGTATGATTTCGCGAATAGTTATGTTATACACATTTTTGGTTCGAGTTTTCCACAGCCCATTGTGTTTAGCGAATAGTTGAAATGTTTGTGGATAAGTCGAAAAGGGCTGTGGATTTCGTGCTTGCAAGTCCTAATATGCATTTAGCGAATAGGATAAGCATGTAGCTCCTGCTTCATATTCATACCATGAGCTACTAGGTGATTTGGTCATACCTGCTGCTATATGGTAATGCTAAACATATTGTAAATCAAATTGGTTCAAGCCAAATCACCTGCGACATCCGGATTAAGCGCATCTATTATCGCATGCGGCATAGCGTATCAGGTCGCTGACGCATGCGGTGGCATGGATTGCATCATCACAGCATGCCTGTTGGACGAGGGGGACATGCGAGTCACAACAAAAAACCGCCATAAACCCACTTATGGCGGTTAGATTGGGTGCATTGTCAAATAATGAAGTATTGCTTGCAGTTTCTGAAAAAACTAGTGCAACTCTTCGCGAAAGTTGTCTTTCGCGAAGAGTTATCTATATATCTATCAACCCCTATTCCCTAATCTGATCTTTCAAATCCCTGGCTTTTTCTTTAAGCCGACCCGAGGCTGTTTTGGATACCACCACCTCCGACAAATGCCGTAGCGCGCTTTCGTTTTCTTCCAAAACTATGCAGAGCGCGCCAAGCAAATATGTGATTGTGTCGCCATTAAGACCCATAATGGGCAGGTCTTCGTTTGTTAGCGCGGTGGTAAAGCCCTTTAGCGAGAGCTTTGCAAACTGCTTTTGCTTATCGGTGTCGTTTTTCGTCTTGTGCAGCCACATTATCTTCATGCAAATATAGGCTTTTTCGCCGTCTTTCGCATTTTTCGCCATAGAGGTCATCAGGGCCTGCTCGTAACGCTTTATGGCCATATCCACACTCAGCTGCGTGGGATAATCCTGCACTTTGAATTTCGGCGTTATCTCTTGTTTTATCAAATCCGCCTGACGACTTATGATATTTTGAAAATAGTCTCTCATAGCTGCATAGCCGCATTTTGGACATATCACCACATCATAAAAATTCGGGTCTATATGCTGGCAAATGGGATGCAGGTCAAAATCGATAGACCGCACACGCACCCTGCTTTCCCGCACAACATTAGAGAAAAATTCCGCTTCGCAAACGGGGCAGTCAAATTTCTTGGCATGAATATAGTTGTTGATCTCAAAATCGGTTGCTCTTTCGTCATTATTACTCATATCTTCTCCCCCAATTTTTTCAGTCGTCTTGACGCAGCTTTAGGTCGCGCACAGCGCGTCGTCCAGCCTCCTGTTTGGTGTCGGCATAAGATTTGCGCGTAGTGTTAACATCTTTGTGGCCCAGCAGGTCGGCCACAAGGTATATGTCTCCTGTTTGTCGATACATGTTTGTTCCGAATGAAGTCCTTAACTTATGCGGAGTAATCTTCTTTAAACTATTCGCTAAACCCGAGTACTTTTTTACGAGGTTTTGCACCGCGCGGTCTGTTATGCGCCTGTTTTGCATGGATAAAAATAGTGCCGCCTCGTGCCCAGGCTTTGCAAGGGTCTCTGCACGTATCACAAGATATTTGCGCAAAGCCTCCTCTACTTCCTCGCCAAAATACAGCACGGCCTCGTCGCCACCCTTTCGTACCACGCGAAAGCTGCCGTTTTCGATGTCGATATCATCGACATTAAGCCCAACTGCTTCGGAAATACGTATGCCTGTTCCTACAAAAAGGCTTAAAAGCGCAACATCACGGCTGCGCGTGATGGCGTGATACGCCTGCTGGCGTTTGGTAAGGTTTTCGCCGCTATCGGCCTCGTCAAGCAAATTTGCTATTTCGTTGACCTCTAGATACACCTTGGCCTTCTCCTTTGTGGGCGGCGTAACAACCAGCTCCGCCGGGTTCGCCAAAATTTTCCCTTTTTTGTAGAAATATGTAAAAAGCGAACGAATGGCCGAAAGCTTGCGAGACTTGCCTGTGAGGGCGTTTTGAACCTCTACCTCGCCTTTTACACCCTCGCGAATGGTAGTATAATAGGAAAGATATTCCATAAATTCCTCAATATGGTCAACCCTTATCCGGCCAAAATCGTCCAAACCAAAGTCGTCCATTGTACGCGCAGAAAAATCCCTTGTTTCTGTCACAAGAAAATTAAAGAAAAGCTTGAAATCATAGGCATAGCCAAGGCGCGTGCGTGTGGACGTATAGTCTGCCCTGTTCCTAAAAAACTCGCCCAAAAATGGCGGCAAAGCCTTTGTCAACTCCCGCAAGCGCGCTATATTTTTTCGATTTTGTTCTTCGTGATAATTCGACATAGCCCACGCCCCGCCTACACAGCAAAAAACTTGTTAAGCTCGGCAATGGCGGCCTCTTCGTCGCTGCCGTCCGCCACAAGCGTAACCTGCTGGCCATCCAAAATCCCTATGGACATCATGCCCATGATGGATTTCGCGTTAATCTGCTTGTTGTCGATTTTCACAAAGATAGAGCTTTGGAATTTCGATGCCGCCTGCACAAATAGTGCCGCCGGGCGTGCTTCCATGCTGGAATTCACCGTAACTGTTTTTTCAATCATTATATACCTCCAATTCAGTATGTTCATTCTTATGTTCTAGAATTTGCTGCCTATATCCTTCAGCGATTTGCGCTATTTTTTTTAATCTATGGTTTACACCTGATTTTGAGATGGGAGGAACAAGCTTCTTGCCGATGTCTTCCAGGCTCAATAGCGGGTCATCCAGACGGATTTTTGCAACTTGCGCCAATCCATCGTCCAACACGGACAGCCCAACCAAATTCTGGATATCCAAAATATCCCTGCTGTGCTTGGCCGATGCCGCAACAACCTTATCTGCATTGGCCGCCGCCGCATTGGCCGCCCTGTTTATAGAATTGTTCACATCCTTGTCCACGCGGCAGTTTTCAAATTCCATCAAGGCCACATGCGCACCGATGATATTTAGCACCGTCGCAATTTGCTCCGCTTCCTTAAAATACAGTATTTGCTGCGACTTTCGCTGATGCTGCTTGGGTGTCAACCCAAAGAAAGTAAAAATCTGGGCAATACCATCAATGCGGTCGGGATTTACAGCAAATTCCATATGATACGCCCCGACAGGGTTGGCCATAGTGCCTGCGGCCAGATACGCCCCGCGTATATATGCCTTTTTGCAGCACTCGCTCTTGGTAATACTAGCTCCACCGCAGGCAAGCAACATCTTTGTAACCCATGTGCCGGAGCTACCACGGTCAAAGTCCATCGCGGTAAGATTGTCAAACTTCGCCCGCGCAAGGCTGTTATCTGTTTTTATTTCAAATGTTGGCGCGGCTTTGCCCATATTGTTTATGATAGCCGAAAGCTCTGCGATTCTGCAATGCCTAGGGCCGGTATGTTCAAAAATCTCCTGCTTCACCTTGGAAGAAAATGACATAAAATTTTCCCCCTTTATCAAACTTTATGCTGTGATGTCCTTATGTTTTGCATTTGCAAAATAGCCGCCCTGGCGCAGATGGTCTGCCAAAAAATTTGACACGGCCACAGACCTATGCTTGCCGCCTGTGCAACCAATGCTGACCACAAGCTGGTTTTTGCCCTCTTCTATATAATGCGGCAGAAGAAATTCTAGTAGGTCTATTGTCTTTGCCAAAAATTCCCTTGTGACTGGGTTGTCCAACACAAAGTCGCGCACAATCACGTCATTGCCTGTTAGCTGCTTCATTTCCGGGTCGTAGAAAGGGTTTGTTAGAAATCGAACATCCAGTAGTAGGTCAGAATCATGTGGTATACCATGTTTAAAGCCAAAAGACAGCAATGTAACGGACAAACTGCCAAAATCCCTATTTTCCAGGAAAATCATGTTGATTTTTTCTTTTAGCTGGCGCGGCAGAAAATGCCCGGTGTCTATGATATGATGCGCCGAGGCCTTTATTTTGGCCAGCATATCCCGTTCGCGGCCTATGCCTTCCATAATACGGTCGGCAGGCGAAAGCGGATGGTTTCGACGTGTTTCTTTATAGCGTTTCAGCAGAACCTCGTCCGATGCTTCCAGGAACAATATAGAATAATTTGGCAAAAAATCCTGCATGGTATCCAGCTGCGGAAAGAAGTCCTCAAACAGTTTGCGGCTTCGTATATCCACACCCAATGCCACCTTTTCTACATCACTACATGGGCGAAAAACCAGCTCAGCAAATTTAGGGATTAGCGCAGGGGGCATATTGTCTATGCAATAATACCCAATATCTTCCAAAAACTTTAGCACGGTGGACTTTCCTGCTCCGCTCATGCCAGTAACAATGAGTAATACCATTGTCGAGCTCACTCCCCTACTATCTTCACTTCCGTTTCCAGCATCACGCCGAATTTTTCCATAACTGTATGTTGCACATGTTTAATCAGTTCCACAATATCCGCCGCCGTGGCGTTGCCATTGTTAACAACAAAACCGCAATGCTTCTCGCTAACCTGCGCCCCGCCAATGCTATAGCCCTGCAAACCCGCATCCATAATGAGCTTGCCTGCAAAATGCCCCGGCGGCCGCTTGAAGGTGCTGCCCGCAGATGCCTTGGCCAGGGGTTGCTTCTCCTGCCGTTTCTTGCGACAATCCGCCATTTTTGCAGCAATATCAACCTTGTTGCCTGGCACAAGCTGCAATGTCGCGCCGCAAATGATATATCCCTGCTCTTGCGCGGCGGATTTTCTATATCCAAGACCCATGGTTTGCAAACCTATATCAATCACTTGTAAATCTCTGTCAATCACTTGTGAGGACAGGAAGACATCTTTCATTTCGCCGCCATAAGCACCTGCATTCATCACAATGCCGCCGCCCATACTACCGGGTATGCCTTCTGCAAACTCCAAACCAGCAAGAGCGTGGGTCGCCGCAAATTTCGACACATCGGGCATCATCGCCCCCGCTTGTGCATAAATCCTGTTGCCGTCCAGCAATTGTATTTCGCAGAGCATCGCCATGGACACCACGACACCGCGTATACCACCATCGCGCACCAACAGATTACTGCCATTTCCTATAACAAAATATGGAATACCTCCATCGCGGCAAGCTTGCAAAACAATCATCAGCTCGTCCACGTTTTGCGGTGTTGCAAAAACATCGGCAGGGCCGCCAACCTTAAATGTCGTGTGACTCTCCATGGGTTCATCTTGCAAAACCCTCTCTGCGCCCAACTTTTGCCGCAATATCTCAAAAATTTCCACTACTCACCTCAAAAAACCTTCCCAATAACATATTGTATTTCGTACCGGCCAATCCTATTCACTCAAACATGCCGCGCCCACAATACCTGCGTCATTACCCAGCTGTGCAATAACAAATTTTGTCACAACATCACCGGCAAAGACCATGTCGGGCATGCGACATTCTATGGCATCAAGCAACCCTTGGCCGTGACCGGACACGCCGCCGCCGATAACCATCACATCCGGCTGGAAAATATTTATCAGATTAGCCAAGCCAATGCAAAGGTCGTTTACATATTCATCAACTACTTCTCGTGCCAGGCCATCGCCTGCACCGGCTGCATCAAAAATAATTTTTGCGGTTATCCCTGCGGGGTTGCCACCGGCCATTTCGTAAATCCGGCTTGTAGTCACTCTATGTTCCCATTGCTGTGACTTTCGTATTAGCGACAATGCCGATGCATAGGCTTCCCAGCAGCCGCGGCGGCCGCAGCCGCATATGTTGCCCCCTGCGCGGATTATCTGATGGCCAACCTCGCCGGCACCAAAAAATGTGCCGGTGTAAATTTTGCCGCCGATTATTATGCCGCCGCCAATGCCTGTCCCCAAAGTTACGGTGATAGAATTTTGACTGCCTCTGGCCGCGCCATATTTCGCTTCGCCCAGAGCAGCGCAGTTTGCGTCATTATCAACAAGTACAGGAATGTTTAGCAGCCCAGACAGCTCTTGGCTAACAGGGATATTTCTAAAGTCGATATTGGGTGCAAGCAACACTATGCCCTCAGCAGAATTAACGGTTCCCGGGCAACCTATACCCACATGTCGCATAGGTGTAGCACTTTCGCTCATTAGCTCCTTGCAAAGCTGCGCGATATCTGCCAGCACAGCGGCCGGGCCTCTATCCGCCCGTGTTGGAATCGACTTTTTTGCCAATACCTTGCCATCGTCGCTTACAATGCCCCCGGCAATATTCGTGCCGCCCAAATCTATGCCAAGCCTCATGTCATCCCCGCTTTCGCTATAGCTTTTTCTATTGAAAATGCGCTCTTTGCATTTTCAATAGAAAAGAGCTTTCCTTGATTTAGCAATTTCCCAGCTCTTTATTTCTCTTTTGCGCCAACCTGTCGCTTAATGCCTTTGCAGCAGAATAGCCCATCTTTTTTTGCCTGTGGTTCACAGCCGCGCTTTCGCCAATCATGGCCAAATTACGGCCGGGACGTATGGGTATGGTTTGGCAAACCACATTATTGCCCAGTATATCCATATATTCGTCATGCAAACCCAGGCGGTCGTATTCTTTTTTGTTGTCCCACATTTCCAACTTTATCACAAGGTCGATATTTTGTGTTTCCTTAATGGCTTGTATGCCAAACATTTTTGATACATCTATAATGCCAATGCCGCGCACCTCAATGAAAAAGCGTATAATCTCTGGGCACGAGCCGACTAGTGTATGTTTGGACACGCGCTTTATCTCCACAGCATCGTCCGCCACCAGCCTATGGCCGCGCTTTATCAGCTCCAGGGCCATCTCGCTTTTGCCTATACCGCTTTCGCCAATAATCAGCATGCCTTCGCCATATACATCCACCAGCACCCCATGCATTGTTACTCTGGGTGCCAAATTAACCTTTAGCCAGCGTATCACTTCGCCAATAAAGTCCGTTGTACTATCGGAGCTGACCAATATGGGTACATCGTTTTTCAAGGCATATTTCATCATCTCAGGAAAGGGGGTAAGGTCGCGACACAGCACGACACCTGGTATATTTCTGCTAAACAGTTTCTCAAAAATTTCGTCGCGATAATCCGAACCCATGCGCTCTAGATAGGTATATTCTACCATGCCCAAGATTTGCAAGCGGTCTGCGTCAAAAAAATCGAAAAACCCCGCAAGCTGCAATGCAGGCCGGTTTATCTTGGCATGGCACAGCATTTTTGGGCTAATGTCAATTTGATGCGTAAGATTTTTTAGGTCAAAATCCTGCGCCATCTCTGCAACAGAGATTTGGTAGGTCATTGCGCCCTTCTTTCCGCAGAAGTTACTGTAATTTTGCAATCTTCTGCCACATTAATATTCATTTTCTTAAACCGCTTTTGCTCCAGCTCTTCAATTATTTTTGCAAGATCTGCTTGGCTTATTTCTTCGGCTGCTACAATGGTAATCTCGTAGCAATGGTCCGCCGCCTCGCTTTGCACGATGTCTAGGGTTATATGGGCGTTACGAAACTCGGTCTGGCCTTCGGGAAGGTAAACAAAATCAAAATCCAATATAGGCATGGCGTATCCCCTCTTCACAAAATAATCTTATCCTTAGCATCTATCTTACACTATTTTGGAATTTTTTTCAACTATAATATTTTGCGAATATATTGTATTGCTCCACCAATTAAAACTTGCCAATAGATTTGCGAAGATTTTTGCCGCAAATCAAGGAAGCGACGACGCAGCGTGCCCAAAGGCAAGTAAGGAGGAGCTGACGCAGAGTTGCGGCAAAAAGACCGCAAAAATATGGCAAGTATTAGTTGGTGGAGCAATAAATATGCAGATGTAAAACTTTTTTAACAAATTCTTAATATTTTTTAAATATACATCTTGTAATTTTTGCCAGAATAGTATAAAATGAATATAACAAGCTTTATAAGGAAGAAATTTCTTCCGAAAAGAAGGAGGCATACGCCCATGAAACGTTTTAAAAATGTTAAAGAAGAGATAGTTTCTATCCCCCAGGAAGTGGGGTCTGTTTTGTGCGAGGGGCTCACATTCAAGGATGGTAATTTGTCAGGCATTGGAAAAATTACAATAAATTGTTATTTTGTCGGCAATATCTCTACAAACGACCTTGTAATTGTTGAAGAAGCAGGCAATATCCTTGGGGATATAGAAAGCCAGTCTATCATCATCAAAGGCAATGTTAAAGGCAAGGTAGAGGCCGTAGAATCTGCACAAATCCGCACCGGCGGCGTTCTAAACGGCGACATAAAATGCTCTACCCTAGAAATTGCGGCGGGTGCTGCCTTCTCTGGAAACTGCAATATGACGGCATCGCGCAAGGATAACAACATGCTGCTTAACATGAAGGGCAGCGAAGAAGTGATAAGCGACAAGCCACCTTTGCCAATGTATACACCGGAAAAAAAGCGGGGGTAATACCAACTTGCAATCCAAATTATAGTCATTAAAATGGCCGCACGGACAAACCCGTGCGGCCATTTGTATTTACGTTTCTACCACAACATCCCCAGTATGCTACGCTCTATCAAATCTAGCAGCTGCATATCCCAGCGATCCATATTTATAAAGTCTATCCGCGGTATATTCGCACCGGGCGATAGGGTCATGCCTAGGTCTAGACTTTGGCCGCCCCACATATTGATTCTGTCCAATTGCAAACTAAACCCGCCATTGCTTTCGATATTAAAGTGGCCGCCAAAACTTTCTCTAAACCAGCCATCGTTAAATGATAGGACAAAACGGCCGTTGCTCGGATTCCATGTAGAGGCCAGGGTTATGTAATCTCTGCCATCGAAGAAGCTTATGCTATTTTCGTAGCCTTGCGAGGTCTCGACAAAGTCCCAGTAAATGGTTACGTTGTCGCTGCTCCAGCGGTCTGTGTAGGCCGCAGTCAACACCCAGGTATCTGTTACAGAGCTGCCCAAATCCAAAGACATGTTTACTGTCATTTGTTCGCTCATGTCTGTCATCTCAAAATCCATTAGCAGCAGTCTGTCCCCTGTGCCAACATACATTGCAAAGCTCAGTTCGGCATTAAGTTCGCGCTCAAGCTCTCTCATGGCATTTCTTAATTCCCATATTACTTCATCAAATTCGGGTGCATGCACATCAGCAAAGGTGTTGGCCTTAAAGTAGTTTTGCATGGACACATCATGTTCAAAGATATCAATCAGACCATTCATAAGCCTAATGGCGTCGTCAGAGGTTACCAGAAGTCCAATGCGGTTGGCAGTTACATTTTGGCCGCCTGATGTTATCTCCACATCTTCTGTAGTAAACCCTAGTTCTGCAATAAAGTCAAAGATATAATCGACGTAAACCTGCTCCCAGCCATCAGCGATATCCGCCATGGCATCCATCAATTCGTCAAGGATTTCTACAGCCTCTATCATCTCGTTTATCGTCCACATGTCCAGGCCAATCAATCTGCCAAACTGGTTCATGTCTTGCGCAAATGTGGCAAAGGTTATGCCATAGAAATTGTCCCTGTCTATAATGCGGGAATGTAGAGCAAGCCGCTCACTATTTAGTTTGGCGGTTAGATCAATAGGAATTCCCATAACGCCTACATCAACAAACAGCGCGTGTTCAAAATTTTCTACGTCGGACCCAAGGGTTACTGTACCGTCCACATTAGGCTCCCAAGGGCTGCCACTTCTGTAGTCAAACTCAACAACAAAAGTCCCCTGCCCTTCCTGGAATATCTCGTCCATAATCACCAGAGCCTGAAATGGAGAAGCCGCAATGCGCTGTGAGACTTCATCGGAAAAGTTGTTAAATGCGCGCTGGGCAGGCATTAGCGGTGCAAGACCCATTAGGGGGATGAACCATATAACAACCACAGCGGCTATGGCCGCAATAACAACCGAAGCAATGGCAATTGGCAAAATAGGCTTTTTCTTTTTGGTCTTGTAAAGCGTGACAGCCGCGCCAGGTTCCATTTCGCCATCAAAGCCTTGCGAGGCGTTGGGCATCAAAAAGCTGTCTGCCGGCTGTTCCTGCACAAATGAAGGTGCAGCTTCTTTTGATGCGCCGCAATTGGTGCAAAAATTCATTTCGTCTTGAAATTTGGTTCCGCATTTGATGCAAAACATAATGTGTTCCTCCTTTTTTACATATGGATAGTTAAAAACTTGTATACCAAAACAGCGGGAAAAATCGCTGTAAATAGCCTAATTGTGGGTTTATCTCTGCTAAATCCAATATCACGCCGCCCAGGGCAATATTCGCTATGATAATGAATAGTCCAAAACTTTGGATGACTTTAGAGCTTTTTAGCAAGCGGCTGGCTAGAACCAGCAAAATTGCGCATGTTGCGGATAGGGCGGCCAAGGTGGCCACCTCCACCTGCATTTCGGCCAGCAGATATGGCGCGAATATGGCGGCAGATGCAAGCCCGGCTGCGCCAACAGCCAACATGGCCAAAAACGCCGCAACCCAAAGGGAAAAATCGTAGACAGCAAGCTTGCCGTGGATGGACAGGGCCTTTTGCAAGCCATTTCGCCTTTCGTCTATGAAAATTGGTGCGGCAAAAAGCATTAGGATGTGGATTGTGATGCCTATTGCGCCGCGGAGCATACGTCTTGCCGTAATTTCAGCCAGGCCGGGTTGCGGCTCTTGTGCCCCGCCGCCCATATCCACAAACAGCGGTGTCATAAAGATATCCATTTGCTCATAGGCTTCAAACTGCCAGTCCACAAAGTAATGGAGCTCGTCACTTTTACCAAAAAAACCAATGAGACCGTCTGTTATAATATATTCGGCAGATGCCCGTAAAATCGCCGCCGCTACCATATCATTAAAGATGGGGGCGACCATGGTGCGCGGGGATGTAACCAGCGTAACAAGCCCGGCAAAATCGCCTTGCATCGCGTTTTCAACATTTGGATTTATTATGTATCCACATTCTATACGCCCCAGGCGCACATCTTCCAGCATGGCCTCTAAATCATCATAGGCCGCAAAGCGCGTAAAAGAGCCTTTGGGCAAAGCATCGAAAATAGCAGTTTCCAGGGGGTTGTCATGGTTAAAATATATACCGGCAGTTATGGTGATGGCGGAATTTTCTGATTGTACAAAAATGCCGCCAAAGACTATAATTACAGGCAAAACAGCCAATCCACACCAAATGGCTCTACGCATCAAAAGCTTTTTTATGTTCAACACAAGGGAGACAGCAAAAAATCTCATTGCGGAATCCTCCCTCTGCGATAGGTAGCAATGCAACCTATCGTAGCAAAAATCAATGCAAAGGCAATGCAGGCAGCTGTTGACACAGCAACACTTTCGCCAAGTAGCACGGCAGAAACCAGTCGCACCGCCCATGTGTTAAATACAGCATCGGAAGCCATGCGCAGCCCATCGGAAAAGAACTCTATTGGTATTATACCGCCTGATAAAGCCAGCGAGACCCCCACAACCACGGCGCAAAAACTGCCAGCGGAAAAAGAGGTGTCAAACACAAAAGCAATCATGGCGGCAAAAGCTGCAAATGCCACAGATATCACAGCTATTGCCAGCAACATGTTTATGCCAAAACCAAATATCCAAAGCCCCAGCCCAGCATTGATGGCTGTAAACAACAGAAAATTTGCTAGACAACAAGCCAAAAATACCTGTAGCGGCGAAATGCCGCGGTTTTTTAGGTTTATAACAAAAAACCTGCTAAAATTTTGCCGCACAGAATCTGTCATTACAAAAGCCGCGCATAGCATCAGCACGAAATGCATGGGTATTAGGTAGGCCTGCTGTATGGTCAGACCGCCTGTCACCGACTGCTCGTCGCTATCAAAGACCTCCGATCTATTCATCACAAGTCCGATAAACCGCATATTTACGGCCATCATCACACGGTCAAACTCTGCACGAGAAACCCCTTGATTGTTCGCAAAATTAAGCGTAACATAAACCCCTATTTGGCTTGAGCGCAGCATATCCGCAAAGGATTCTGTTGCAACACGCACAAGCGCGGCCGCAAGCGGCCTTTCGCCGCTATATGTCACCTCAAAGGGGATGTTTCGCCCCATTAGCAAGCCACGTGCGAAGCCATCTGGGAAAGTGATTATCGCTGTAATCTCGCCGTTATCCAGAGCAGCTTGTGCATCTCTTGCTGTATGTATGGAAAATTCTAGCAAATCGTCATATATAGGGTCATCAACAATAGCAGAGAGTATCATGCGGGTTTCGGCTGTGTCATCCAAATCCACCACAGCAATGGCGATGGGTTCGGCCAGTACGCCATCGGTTAAAAAGAAGTCCCCGGCAAGGCCTGCTATGGCAGACACCAATACAGTCAGTATCAAAACCGCAAAAAGACGGCTCTTTTGCCTGGCAAAAGTCTTTAGGTTAAGCAGCAATAAGTACCGAAACATGTGTCACCTTTAAATTCTCATCAACAGCGGCTCTAGGATGTCAATGCCCTTTTGTTCGGATTCAAATCGGGTCAACGTCCCATTTGCCAGCGTATAAATCTGCGAGCCCAGCCCCACGATCTCGTCGATACTGTGGCTGGAATATAATATGCACTTCCCCGCGGCCTGTAACTGGGCAAAAGCCGAAAGCAAGGCATTTTTATGGAAAATATCAAGCCCCGCAAAGGGCTCGTCAAGAATCAGCGTTGCGGGGTCGCCGCTAAGAGCGCAGCAGACGGCGGTGCTCTTTTTCATGCCGCCGGAAAGCTGGGTGATTTTTTTGCGGGCAAAGGTGTCCACGCCCAAAATTTGAGCAAAGCGGTCGGCAAGCTCGTTACAGCCGCCGCTGACCGACCCCCAAAATTTGAGATTATCCCCCACGGTCAATTCCTCAAAGAATCTATCTTCCTGCGGACAAAATGCGGTCAACTTGCCATCTTTGGCAACGCTCCCGGCATCCGGCCGCAAAAACCCTGCAAGGATGGATAGCAATGTGGATTTACCTGTGCCATTACGCCCCACAATCACGGCAGACTGGCCTGATGCCAAGGAAAAATCAATGTTCTCCAGCACGACCTGCTTGCAATAAGATTTGCTAATGCCTCTCGCTTCAATCATCGTTTCCTCCGCTGTCTCTATTGTATCATCCTGCCGGTGGCGCGTCAATGCCCATAATTCTGGCATTTCATTTTAGTTCTTTCATCATAGTAATCAAATGCCCATCATGCCGCTTGTATTCAAAACCTTTGGAAGAATAAAACTTATCGGCATCTTCGTACCAAATGGCAAATCGTACATAAATCCTTGATACACCAGTTTGCCTGGCAAAATATTCTAATTGTTCTAGCAGCCGACTGCCAACGCCGCTTCTTTTAAGCTCCGGCTTGACAAAAAAACGGCTAAGGCGCAACTCTTCTTCGTTTAGCAGAGTAAAGGCCATAGTGCCAACCACGCGGTCGTCACAGTCTATAGCTAGCCAAAATGGGTCGCCTTTGGATAGGTAGTATTTGTCAATATCCAACAGGTCGTCGCGCAATGTGGGCGAACGAAAAGCCTCCGGTGCGTTTTTTCCCGCCGCATCCTTGGCGGAAAGATAGCAAAACAGCATGTCGTCGCGATATTTCGCTTCGTAGTTTATAATTTTAATCTCCATCTCATTCACCCCATCTCATTCCTAGTTCTTGCTATTCCATCGGCAAGATTTTTATAGGTATCATTGCACTAATTGTTCCAAAATTGTTAATCCCAAGAAACTGAGGATCAACAATTGCAAATTCTATAAGATATGTCCCGCCTTCATAGAAATAAGTATACCACTCGCGATGCCAACGGTTAATTTCTATACCAAGCAAAAATGTAGCAATTCCATCAACAACTTCAACTTCACCGCTAAAATTGCTACGCCATCCGTCTCCGCTATCTGTCTCGCGGTTGCCCTCATGAAATGCTGTAAGCCCCACAGGCGATGAACTGGTTATGCTAACATGGGCATGATACACCCCGTTTTCCACTCCCCATACTTTAACAGATACTTCGACAAAATCGCCGCCAGCAACCAGCACATTGTGCTGCAAGGGCACGATATTTCTGCCTATTGGGCTGATGAACAATACTTGCGAATCGTAGAAATCCTCATTTTCTACCCACGCTGCAGTTACAGTAATTTCTCGCTCTTCTAGGGATTCTCCAAGATGCAGCCATCCTATGGAGGCATAATGGTGTGCTCTTTCAGAGAACCATACGTATTCATCAAACCAATCACCTTCGGCCATGCCCTCAATTGTCCAATTTACCTCTGTATCTACAAAAGGCCCAGAAATCATCATTGGCAAAAAGGTTACAATGCTCTCGAAATCCCCATAGCTTGGGGGAAGGCCGCTCCAGTCATTAAAACCGCTTTGTGTACGCGGCCCATACCACACAGGCAACCCTAAATGTGTAAAGAAATATCGTTCTACAAAAATAATATCTAATGTGCCACCAAAAACAAAGAAATCTGCATCGCCGTATTCGCCATTCCACACAAGCAGCATGGGGGCGTTGTTTGTGCGTTCGTATACACCTACTGTGTCGTATCCGACAACAACCCATCCCCAACCGTCAGTTACCTCCACAGTACCCGTAGTAACTGTTGCTCTAAGCATAGGGAGGTAGGTTGCATCCGAATCCTCCAGAAAAAGCGCGTCTGTAGATGATAGCAGGGCTACTTGATAAATTCCGTCAGGCACATTGCGCAAATAAAATCCTTTCATTCTAACGCCATAGCTTGGCTCTCCGGCAGGGGCGATCCTGGGGGTAGAGAGACCATTGGTTATTTCCATATCCTTAGATCTGCGCGCTCGGGTTACTTCAATTGTTGCAGAGCTATAAATTTCTTCATTATATATAGCTGTAACTGTTATTTCTCTTCTGTTTTGGCTGTTGCCTGTCAAAAGTGTCACGCCAAATGGATTTAGGATAAGCATATCGCCTAAGTCATGCCCTTTCATTTGCCAGCGCAGCTCTATCGCATCCCTGCTAATCATGTCGTCTTCAAGCTCTATTAGCGCGAAAAATACAGCACTACTGTTTGGCCAGGTAATAGACGAAGCCGAGCGCAGTTCGATGTTGGGCTCCCAAGAATATTCAGAAGCACGTAATTGAGTTACAAAGCCCATGCCAAATACAATTATAATTGCCATTATCGGAAACAATTTCCTTGCTGTTCTGCCATATTTTTCTGACAATTGCCTATAGGCCATGTGGCAACCTCCCTCCATTATCAATGTAATTCCACGATAGTAACGCCGCTGTCGCCTTCGCCAAATTCGCCCAGACGATAGCTCTTAATATGCGGGTGGCCGCGCAATTCCCTTTGCACGGCGGCTCGCAGCGCGCCTGTGCCCTTGCCATGCACAATCTCTATTTTGGCCATGCCCGCCAAATATGCATCATCCAGATATTTGCCCATTTCTTCCAGGGCTTCTTCTACCAGGCGGCCGCGCAAATCCAGCTTGCCGGAAACACTAGACGCCTTTGCAGTTTTCACCACAGCTCCAGACCCAACGCCCCCGACCTCTTTTTTCTTCGCTTTCTTGCCAACCTCCAGGCGCAGGTCGTCCATCCTTACCTTGGTCTCCATGGCTCCAAATTGCACGCGGGCCTCGGTGGCCGCAGCATTTACGCTAATAATCACAGCATGCTGCCCCAGCGAATTTATATAGACCTCATCACCCTGTTTTAGCGGCTTGTCCACTTCTTTCAGCGACAGCTTAGGGTCGGCCGCATTGCTTACCGTCTCTAGCTCGCCCAGCTGCTCTCGTAGCTTTTTCCGGCCCTCTTCCAGGCTCTTAAAATCCAGCCCCTCGGTTTTGATTTTCTGCATCTCGCGCACAATGCCATCGGCCTCGTTTTTGGCCTTGGATACCAATGCCCTGGCTTCTTTCTTGGCTTCTTCCAACACTTTTTCCTTGCTTCGCTCCAGCCGCTGTTTTTGGTTATCCAAATCCGCGGCCAGCTTTTCGGCTTCTCTACGCAAAACAGCCGCACGCTCTTCTTCGATTTCAACCTGCTTGCGCGAAATTTCAAGGTCGGTGATAACATCCTCGAAGCGTATGCTTTCGCCTGTCAGCACATCCCGCGCCGAAGCTATAATGCCATCCGGCAGTCCCAGTCGCTTGGCAATTGCAAAGGCATTGGACTTGCCCGGCACACCTATTAGCAGGCGATATGTGGGGCGCAGGGTTTCAATATCAAACTCCACCGCTGCATTTTCTACACCTTCTGTGGAAAGCGCGAAGATTTTCAGCTCGCTGTAATGGGTCGTCACAGCGGTGCGTATGCCCCGGTCCAGCAGATGCCGTATGATGGAGATAGCAAGCGCAGCACCCTCGGTTGGGTCCGTGCCCGCGCCCAGCTCGTCAAAAAGCACAAGGCTATCCAGCGTCATCTCTTGCAAAATCTGCACAATATTGGTCATGTGCCCGGAAAATGTCGAGAGGCTTTGCTCTATAGACTGCTCATCGCCAATGTCTGCAAAAACATTGTCAAACACCGCCAGCTTGCTGCCGCTTGCTGCCGGAATGAACAGCCCCGCAGAGCCCATTAATGTAAACAGCCCCAGGGTCTTTAGCGCGACTGTCTTGCCGCCTGTGTTTGGGCCGGTTATCAACAGGGTTGTAAATTCCTGCCCCAACCATATGTCTGTAGGCACAACGCTTGCAGCATCCAGCAGGGGATGCCGCCCTTTTTTTATATTTATTGCCCCATCTTCATTAAAAAGCGGCGCGGTTGCGTTCATGGTAAGTGCGAGTTCTGCCTTGGCAAAAATAAAGTCCAGATATGATAGCGATTCAAAATTATCGGCCAGCTCTGTGGAATTATCGGCAATACGTGCCGTTAAAGACGCCAAAATACGCTGCACTTCTTCTTTTTCTTCGGCCTCGTATTCTTTGATTTTGTTGTTTAGCTCCACCACGCTCATGGGTTCGATAAAAACCGTCGCGCCAGAGCCGGACATGTCATGTACCATGCCGGGAAAGCTATTGCGGTACTCCTGCTTTACAGGCACGCAAAAACGCCCGCCGCGCATGGTGATGACGGCATCTTGCAACATGGTTTTGTATGCTGTCGAATGGATGATGGAATTTAGTGCGTCGTTGATACGGCCATGGGACACCTTTATGCCACGCCGAATGGTGGATAGTGCGGCCGAGGCATCGTCTGCCACATCCCGCTCGTTGGCGATAGAGCGGTTTATCTCGGCCTCCAAGGCAGCCATGGGCATTATGCGCTCAAAGGCTGGGTCTACGATGGACAGAGGCTCGCGCCGTTCCACGCTTTTTGCATAGCTCGTTACCTTGCGGCAAACATAAATAAATTCGCCAATAGCGTATATTTCTTCGACACTAAGCACACCGCCCATGTCCGCACGTTTTAGGGATGGTGCGATGTCCTTAATGCCGCCCAGGGGCAGTTGTCCCGCCACCATGCGAAATTGCAGGGCTTGCCCTGTTTCTTCCAAGCCCACGCAGATTGCGCCATAGTCCCCCAGCGGCAATAGCTCCTTGCACATCTGTTTGCCGCGAGCAGAAATAGCTAGCTCTACCAGCTTGTCCACTATTTTGTTGTATTCTAAAACTCTTTGTGAGCGTTCGTTCATATATCCTCCAAAATAACTTGCAATTAAACAAATTATGTGATATCATGTCCTTGAGGTGATTGCCCATGAACATTAATTTCAATACAAACAGCACAAATCCTATGCATCAGCAGATTGTAGCGCGGTTTAACGCCAATATTGCGCGTAATTTCAGCGGCAATGCGCCTATGCACCGTGCGCATAGCATAAACCACGCACCACCTGCACCACCCACCGCAAGCGAGGCTGATACATCATACACGAGTGCCGTTAGAGAGAACTACACTTTCCAGCAATGGTTGGATGGCTTTATGTCCCTTGGCGGCCGCCGGGAGGACATAGACCCTATCATAGACCGCGCCATAGCCGACGCATCCCTTGCCCACGGCATTGATTCAAATCTCATCCGCGCTGTTATCCGCGCAGAATCCAGCTATAACCCCTTTGCGGTATCCCATGCGGGCGCAATGGGCCTGATGCAGCTAATGCCTGGCACGGCACGTTCGCTGGGTGTAGACAACCCCTTCGACATTGTGCAAAATATCAATGGCGGCACCCAATATCTACGTCGCATGCTAGACCGCTTTGAGGGCGATGTAGAGCTTGCGCTGGCCGCATACAATGCCGGTGCTGGTGCAGTTACCCGCCATGGCGGCATACCACCCTTTGCAGAGACACAAACCTATGTGCCCCGCGTGCTGGGCTTTAGAGAGCAGTACATCCTCTCACAATATCAGCAACATACCAACAATAGACCATAATATCATATGCGGGCGACCCGGAGGGTCGCCCCTGCATTTTGCCTGTCATGTCCTTCGATATCGAGAAATATTAAGCAACATCCCCATAGCCGTCATCATCACAGCAATACTAGTGCCGCCATAGCTAATAAACGGCAGCGGTATGCCCGTGTTAGGAATAGTGTTGGTCACAACCCCCACATTTATGATAACCTGCACAGATATCATGGTTACAATGCCCGTGCCAATAAGGCAGCCAAGCACAGAGCGGCTATTAATGGCCGCCATAGCACCCCGCCAAACCAGTATGCCAAAGAGCATCAGCACTATCATCGCGCCAAAAAGCCCCAACTCTTCCACAATTATGGCAAAGATAAAGTCATTTTGCGCCTCTGGCAGATAATACAGCTTTTGGTTGGAATTGCCCAGCCCTAAGCCAAACAGCCCACCCGATGCCACAGCGTAAAGGGACTGCACATTCTGAAAACCAAAGCCTGTGGGATCTGCAAAGGGGTCTAGCCACGCGCCAAAGCGCGCGCCGCGAAAGCCTTCGCCAATAAAATGCTCGTAAAGCAAATATCCCGCCACACCGGCCACGGCAGCACCTCCAAGCGCAACCCAACGCCAGAAATACGGGCTGGCCAAGAAAATTATCACAAAAGCAATGGCGCACAAAATAATCATTGTGGACATATTGCGCCCCAGCATTACAAGCACCAGAGGTATGGCAAGGATAATGCCGCAACCAATCAGTCCGCGCAATGTGTTCACCCTATTGGGGTCTTTGGATATGTGCTTGGCCATCATTATTATGACCGCGACCTTTGCCAGCTCTGATGGCTGGAAGTTTACAGGGCCAATGGCAATCCAGCGGGTGGCGCCGGCATGCTCTATGCCCAGCGGCGTAAACACCAGCGCAAGCGCGCCCACAGCCAAAATATACAAAAGCCCGGAAAATCGCGCAACAAATTTATAATTTATAGTGGCGGCAACAATCATGCCGATAAGTCCAAGCCCCGCGCCAAGTGCCTGTGTCACAAAAAAGCTATACATCCCTGCGCCGCTGTGCATAGCCGCATATGAGCTGGCCGAAAGCACCATCACCAACCCAAAGGCCACCAGCACAATAACACAAATGAAAATAATATGGTCGTATTCCCGTATAACTATGCGCTTGTCGTTTGCGGCCTCTGTCCGCGCCGCCCTTGGCCTTTCCCGCGCAATCCTGTCCTGCGGAAATGGTATTACATCCCTATTATGCCTTCTTGGTATGTCAGACATTCTTCACCCTCCTTCCTGGAGTCTATCGCAATCCAGTTACTATTTCTTTAAAAACCCTACCCCTATGTTCAAAATTATCAAACATATCCATAGATGCGCATGCCGGCGAAAGCAGTATGCAGTCGCCTTTGCTTGCTTGCGCAAATGCCGTGTTTACGGCACTTTTCATATCTTTGACTATCTCGTAATCTACAAAATCGTGTTCTCTACATATTTTGCTCAACTCTTCCGCCGCTTCGCCCATTATAATGAAGGATTTTATCCGATCACCAAAAGCCGCAACCAGCCCACTAAAGTCCTGATCCTTTCCCTGCCCGCCGCCAATAAGGATTATAGGCCGCGACATAGCCGTGATGCCCACAATTGCAGAATCCACATTGGTGGCCTTGCTGTCGTTGTAAAAACGCACGCCGCGCAGCTCGCGCACAAACTCCTGGCGATGCTCTACGGCTTTAAAGTCACGAAGCGACTGCGCAATGGCTTCAATCGGCACTCCGGCTGCTGCTGCCATTGCTGCTGCTGCCATTGCATTTTCCAGGCTATGGCTACCGGGCACAGGCAAGTCGGCGCATTTCATTATCTCGCCCTGCCTGCCACCCCAGTTTATGTAAATCGCGTTGTCCTTCACAAAAACACCGCTATCCATGGGTTGCTTGCTAAAGAAAATCACCTGCGCGGCGGTTTTTGCCGCCATACTGCGCGTGATGTCGTTGTCATAATTTAAAACGCAAAAGTCCTCGACCTGCTGATTCTCAAAAATCCGCTCCTTGGCAGCGATGTAGTTTTCCATTGTTATATGGCGGTCCAGATGGTCTTCGGTCATATTAAGCACCGCAGAGATTTTGGGGCGAAAATCCGCAATAGTCTCCAGCTGGAAGCTGGATATCTCGGCCACCACAAAGGCATCGCCGGGTATGTCCTCTGCCTCATCACAAAACGGCACACCAATATTGCCAACCACACGCGAATGCTTACTCTTCGCAAAAGCCTGCATGATGTCCCCCACCATGCTAACAGTAGTAGTTTTACCATTAGTACCCGTAATCGCGATGATTGGGGCTTTGCAAACCGCAGAAGCAATCTCTATTTCGCCCAAAACAAGAACCCCAGCCCGCCGTGCAATGTCCACAAAGGGCGCATACACCGATATTCCAGGGCTTATCACCAATATATCAAAATCCGACACGATGTCGTCGGGATTTTTGCCAAAATATGTAGACACTCGCTCGTCGGCCAACAAATCCGCATCAACCACGGGCGTAGCCTTGGTGTCCGTCAACGTAACCCGTGCGCCATGGCGGCATAGCAGCCGCGCCGCCGATAATCCCGATTTGCCCATGCCGCATACCAGCACTTTTTTGTCTTTGTATCTCATAGTTACCTCGCTATTTCCGGGAAATATCGCTCTATTATGGATTGGCGGATTTTGTCCCACAGGTCAGGCAGATGCGAAATCGTGGTTAGGATTCGATCATCATAGAAGGGATCAAGATCGCCAATATTGCCGAAACCATCAATATGCATCACGCCATGGTCGCCAAAAACAAACGTGTTGCCGTAATCGTCATTTGCAAAGCCAAAGTAAGTGCCCCACAAAACTTCTGTAAACTGGCCATCAATATAGCGGTAGAGCACCATCCGCCCCCATGTTTCCCTTGCCGAAAAAGCAACAACAATTGCAGGCATGTTGCCATAGCCCAGGTCATACAGGCGGAAATTAAATGCAATGAATGGTACTGTTCCAAATTCTCGTATAGACGGAAGCAGCTCGCCTGCAATTTCATTGCCAAAGCGGTCATGGTGCATATCTGTTTCTGTGCTACTGATTGAAAAATGGGGCAAATCCGTGTTGATTGGCTCAAGGCATACGGTGCAGTCAAGGTTTTGTCCAAGACACCAGCAAAGCACAATGCCATCAGCATCACGCACGCCAATGGGCACAAACATACTCTCGAATTGGCTAAGAAAATCTATGATGGCTTCGTTTTCATTGACAGCTTGTCTTGCTAACTCCGGAAAATGTTGCTCTATAACGGTTTCACGGATTTCATCTCGCCAGTCCCTTCGTGGCAAAATATGGGTAAAGATTCTATCAGCAACTTCCGGGTCACGGTCAACCACATTGCCCGCTCCGTCAATTTGTATTAAGCCGTGGTCGCCAGCAACAAATATATTGCCATATTGGTCTTCCCAAAACTGGATAAAAGTGCCCCACTCAACCTCTACATACTCCCCATCCGTGTAAAGGTAAAGCACCGAACGTCCCCATGTGTCCATCGCGGAAAATGCAACAACGATTGCCGGCATGTTACCATAACCCATGTCGTAAAGGCTAAAATTGATTGCAATAAATGTTGCAATCTCAAAATCTCGTATAAAAGGCAAAAGCTCGCCAGGAATTTCGTTGCCAAAGCGGTCGAAATGCGCCGGCTGTCCCTGCTCTGTGCTACCAAGTGAAAAATGGGGCAAATCCGTGTCGATTGGCTCGAATGTGAACCAACAAAGCATGATACCATCAATGGTAGGTATGCCTTTGGGCACAAAAATGCTTTCGAATTGGCTAAGAAAATCAATAACTACATCTGATTCATTAGCATAGTCCTCATCACAGGCCGACAAAGCCATCGCGGATATTATCAATATGAAGATTGCAACCAAAGCTTTATATCTCATAGCCACCTCAATACCGCGCCGAACCCAGATACAGCGTATGTTCAGAATCCAACACCCGCCGTAAATTATCCCTTATTATCAGCGGATGCAACGGAAAATCCGCGGTCACATCTGCCAGGCCAACCCATTCGGCCTCCAGCATATCAAAATCCACTTCGGCCGGTGGTTTGTCCGGTTCATTGGCCACGCGGCAGGCGAAGAGAAAATGCACTTTGTGGGCATAGTCACCCCAGGCGGTGCGAAAGTCCTCGTTCATAAAGATTTCTTCGTATACTGCGGCCAGCCTATCAATATTGATGGTATAGCCTGTTTCTTCCAGGCATTCCCGCGCCACGGTCTCTTCCAGGGTTTCGTATTGATTTTGACCGCCGCCGGGTAGGTCGTAGTAAATCGCGCCAACGGGTAGGTCGTGCAGCATATCGACTACGGTGTTTTGACATTTCATCATCAAAATCTTCTTATCGCTGATTATGAGAGCCTTTGCGGCGTTTCTTATCATTTGATACCTCCGGTAATCTGCCCTACTAAAACATGTTGTTTATGGCTAGAAAGCCTATTAGGCATAGGATGGCAGTAGCAATGTAGAAAGTCGCCACCACCTTGGTCTCCGGCCAGCCCATCAGCTCAAAATGATGGTGTATTGGTGCCATTTTGAAAAATCGCTTGCCGCCTGTTAGCTTAAAGTATACTACTTGTATGATTACCGACAACACCTCGGCCAAATATACAAAAGCCACGATGATGATGAACAGCGGCATTTGCAAAATCACAGCTGTACCGGCAATGAGGCCGCCCAAAGCCAGCGAGCCTGTGTCGCCCATAAAGACCCTTGCAGGGTACGAGTTAAAAAGCAAAAAGCCTAGCAATGCGCCTGCTGCTGCTGCCAATGCATATACCAAAGGGCTGTCCATTGCAAAGGCCACGTATAGGAAAAACAATGACACTAGCAGTGTCACACCGGAGGCTAGACCATCTAGGCCATCTGTAAAATTCGCGCCGTTCGCCGTACCTATCACCACAATCATTATAAAAACGGGGCTAAACCATGATAGGTCTATATACAGCCCCTGCGTAAACGGGATGTATATCAAATTAGAGATGTCGTTAATGCTCAGCAATACCACAAAAACTAGGCTTGCAAATATTTGCAGCGAAAATTTCTGCCACGCGCGCAAACCCATTGAGCGTTTTTTTACAATTTTGATATAGTCGTCCAAAAAGCCAATGAAACCAAATGATAGCATTAGGTACATCACAATTTGCCATTGGATATTAAAGTCTGAAAAAATGCCCGAAGCCACCGCCACCGCCACAATTATCACAATGCCTCCCATGGACGGCACACCGGCCTTGGAAAGATGGCTTTTAGGCCCATCTTCGCGCACATTTTGCCCAAATTTTAGGCGGCGCAAAATGGGGATAACTATGGGGCCAAGCACAATGGCTACTCCAAAGGCTACCAGGGCCGTTATTATGGCTATGTTAAAATTTGGTACAAAATCCATATTCACGCCCCCATTAATCATTTACAAGCTTGCTGACAATATCCTCAAATCGCATACCCCGCGATGCTTTTACCAATATGGTGTCCCCTGCCTTCACAAAGTTGGGCAGTTGCGCTATGCAATCGTTCTTGCTGCCAAAATAGATTATCTGGCTATTAGACCCGCCGCCGCGAAACTCATTGTAAGCCCCTTCGTATGTAGCCTCGCTGTCCTGGCCCACGCAGATGATAGTATCTATACACAGTCGCGCCGCCTCTGCGCCAATGTCAAAATGCATGTCGTATGAAGCCTCGCCAAGCTCTAACATATCGCCCAAAATGGCAATTGTATTGCCGGTGGCCTGTGTTAGCACCTCTAGCGCGGCTTTCACACTATCAGGGCTGGAGTTATAGCAGTCATCAATAACACGATAGCCGCCATTAGTCTCAATCACGCTCATGCGCCTGCCGGATGATTTGAATTTCTTTATGCCATCGGAAATTTGAATGGGGGTAAGCCCCAGTTCTTCGCCTACAGCCACGGCCGCAAGAGAGTTTAGAACCATATGTTTGCCCGGGGTTGGCACATAGACCTCCAGCGTCTCGCCGCCTTTTAGCATCACCGTGTATTGCGAGCTATCCAGCCCGCTTCCTTCCGCGTCATTGGCGCGATAAGCATTGCGCGTGCCATAACCATAGAAAATAAAGTTCTTGCGGTCTCTATAGCGTGTCAAAAAATTATCATCGCCGCTAAGATACACCTTGCCGTCCGGCGCAAGATAGTCCAAAATCTCGCTTTTGGCCTTAAAAATTTCTTCTTGGCTGCCCAGATTTTCTATATGCGCCACGCCGATATTGGTGATGATGGCATAATCGGGACGAGCAATTTTGGACAGGCGGCTTATTTCGCCGCGGTGGTTCATGCCCATTTCCAGCACGACCACGTCGGTGTCGTCGTCGATATTAAAGATGGTGGTGGGTAGACCAATTTCGTTGTTAAAATTGCCGATGGTTTTTACCACATTGTATTTTTCCGCCAGCACGGCGGCCACCATGTCCTTTGTGGATGTTTTGCCATTAGAACCGGTAATACCAACAACCTTTACATCAAAAAGCGAGCGGTAGTATTCGGCCAAATCCTTTAGGGCCTGCGCCGCATCCTCCACCATTATGGCATCCACATATGTCTCTATCTCGCTAAAAACGCAGGTCGCGCCGCATTTCATGGCCTCGTGCAAAAAATTGTGCCCATCGGTGTTTTCGCCTTTTAGCGGCACAAAAATCATATCTTCCATGGCCTCGCGGGTGTCAAAGGACACGCCCACAATCAGCCTATCCGCCAGCTCAGGATTGTTTATCACGCCGCCCACGGCCTTTGCTACTTCACTTACTTTTAATGGTTTCATGAAACCCTCCGTATCAATCTATGTCCTCAAAAATTTCTCTTATATCTATTGTAAAGTCATCGAAAAGCGATGTCTTAAATTCGTATATAATGTCGGCTTTTTCCCCTTCGGTCAATCCGTCCATTTCATATTGCGTAAGGAGTGTATAGATATTGTCCTGCACAAATTTGCCGTTTGCAAGCAGGTAAACCTCAATGGATTTGTGTTTTGTATCAACAATCCAATATTCTTTTACACCGTGCTTCTCGTAGATATTTTTCTTGGTTATTCTATCATGTTTCATGCTGCTTGGCGAAAGCACTTCGACTATCAAATCTGGCGCACCATAAATCGCGTTTGGTTTGATAATGTCTTTACTGCAAACCACCATAACATCCGGAACAAAAATATCGTTTTCGGAAAAATGTACTTCGAGACTGTCAATAAAAGGTTTGCATGTCTTACCTTTTAGTTTTCTTCTCAGAATCGAATAGATACCCGTCGCAACATCATGATGACTAACACTTGGCCCGGGCGACATATACCATATGCCGTCAATAAGCTCCTTTTTCATTTTGTCACTATACCTATTAGTAATTTTCTCTGCCAAATTTGACATATTCCATTCCTCCTTCGCTATTGCCCCAACGCCTCTTTCGCCACCTCGGCATCATCAAAATGCACGCGCCGCCCATCCTCAAATTCTTGATAATCCTCGTGTCCCTTGCCCGCAATTATCACGCAATCCTCGTCCTGCGCCATGGCTATGGCCGCAAATATGGCGTCGCGCCTGTCTGCAATCTTTTGATAGCCGCAGCCGGTGGGTTTTATGCCCTCTTCTACCATAGCTATAATGCTATCGGGGTCTTCGCTGCGCGGGTTGTCGCTGGTTATTATGCAAAAGTCGGATAGCCTGCCGGCAATTTCGCCCATTATTGGCCGCTTTGCGTTATCCCGGTCGCCGCCACAGCCGAACACGGTTATAATACGGTTTTCGGTAAACTCGCGGCAGGATGAGATTATATTTTCAAGGCCATCCGGCGAATGGGCGTAGTCCACAATTACGGTAAAGCCATGATAATTCGGGATGCTCTGTATGCGGCCGGATACACCGCCAATTGCACTTGCCGCTGCCGCTATTGCCTTTGCAGAAAAACCCAACTCCCGCGCTGCGGCGTAGGCACAAAGGGTATTGTACACCGTAAACTTGCCGGGTATAGACACCTCTACCACATCATTTTCTATCACATAAGAAACCTTGTTGCGTCCCATCACCACATCGGCTGCGTAATAGTCAGCATCAGGTGCAAGACCATAGGTAATCATCGGTATCTTAGCGTATTTTAACAAAAAGTCCCGCGTACCATCATCAAAATTGATAATGCCGCGGTCGCAAAGGTCAAAGAGCTTGGCCTTGGCCGCACGGTAGTTATCCATTGTGCCGTGGAAGTCCAGATGGTCCTGGGTTAGGTTGGTAAAAAGCCCAAGGGTAAAGCGCAGGGCCGCCACCTTGTGCAGGGCCAGCGCGTGGGATGTAACTTCCATAACCACATACTTCGCCCCGGCATCCCGCATGGCCGCCAGCATGTGGTACAGCTCCACAGTATCGGGTGTAGTAGATGTAACAAATTCGATATTCATGGGTTCGCCATTCATGCGCGCACCCAATGTGCCTATCGCCCCGACTTTTTGACCCTGAGCCTGCAAAATCTCCTCCACAAAGGCTACGGTAGAGGATTTGCCATTTGTGCCTGTTATCCCAATAAGCTCCATATTTGCAGATGGGTCGCCAAAGAATCTTTTACATGCAAAGGCCAGCGTCAGCCGCGTATCCTCTGCCGATATGCGGGGCACGGCTATATCCTTCATACCACGCTTGCCCTTCTTGTGCAAAATCGCGACCGCGCCACGGGCCACGGCATCCGCCGCAAAGCTGTGGCCATCCACCTGTGTACCTTCTATACAAACATATAGGTCGCCCGGCTGGATTTTTCTAGAATCTATACAAATGCCCGTAATTTCAACATCGCCAGCTGCTACCTCGAAATTAGTTTCGGTAAAAATCTCTCTAAGCTTCATTACGCCCTCCCACAAATAAATCAATTTTCTCTATTGTAATACAGTCATTGCCGTCAAAATCCATTTTTACAACCCATGGCATGATTTTCACCATGGCCATAAAATCATTGTAGCTATATGTATTATCGTAGTAGTTTATGATGGTTGACAGGCTTGGTTGAATGTGTTCCGATAACAATATTTTTGCCTCTATGGTGTGTCAAAACCTCGCTTAACGCGGCAATGTTCCGCTTTTGAACATCCAAAAGGGTTTCGCCATCGTCATCATCGGATATCTTGTAAGAAAAATCAGCCCAGCGATGCTTTAGATAGTCCGTTATTGCTTGCTTGCGAACAATAGGGTCTGGAAATTTCTCTTTATCGTCAAAATAGCTACTGCTTATTTGTTCCCCAAACCCTTCTACCATTTCTATTTCAAATCCATCAATCTCTGCAAAATGTGCTATTGTATCAACAGCCCGCTTAAATGGACTGGACAGCATCACATCAATGTCTTTGTCGCTCAAAAATGCAGTAACCAGCCCACGGTCTGCAAGACCTTTTTCTGTCAACGGGCGCACCCTGCCATCCAGCACAGCATTATCCGATTCTGCATGGCGTACAAAATACACTCTTGTCATTGCGCCCTCCAAAATAAGTCTTCATAAATTATACCACAAAAGAGGCAGCAAGTTCAATGAAAAGATTTGTTACATTTCGTTGTCTGCCAGATAGATTATCACCCGCGAACCCTGATTTATCACCTCTCCCGCATGTGGAAACTGATTTATAATCACATTGCCCGCCCCAAAAATTTCTGCATCCAGCCCTAGTGTGTCCAAAATATTTCTGGCATCCCTTGCGGATTGGCCTGCAAGCTGTGGCACAGCCACCCGCCCCACCCCATCCATGGCCAGCTCCTCTTCATTAAAGATGGGTTCTATGCCAAGATAGGGCATTATGCTGGCCAGCAGCTGCTTCATCACAGGCCCTGCCACTTGCCCGCCATAGTACGCCCCCTTTGGCTCATCAATCAGCACAAGCACGATAATTTCGGGATTTTCCGCAGGCGCAAAGGTCATAAAGGATGCAATATAGCGGCCGCTACCCCGGGGTAGCTTCTGGCTGGTGGCTGTTTTGCCGCCAATACGATAGCCCGGGATGTACGTGCGATTGCCCGTACCCACATACACCACGCTTTCTAGCACTTCTTTCATGATTTGCGATGTTGCCGGGGAAATAATCTGACGGCCACGTTCGTGAAAAAATTCCTGCACCAGATAGCCATCGTTATCAATAATCCGCTGGCCCACGTGGGGTGTAACAAGATAGCCGCCATTTATGGTAGCCGCCCCAGCCCGCATCAGCTGCAGCGGTGTTATTTGAAAGCTCTGCCCAAAGGACATTGTGGCCAGCTCTACCGACCCAATATTCTCTAGTGCAAACATTATGCCCACAGCCTCGCCGGGCAAATCCACCCCCGTGCGCTCTGCAAAGCCAAACCGCTGCATGTAGCCATGGAAAACCTCCGCACCCAGAGACTCACCAAGGCTCATAAACACAGGGTTGCAAGAATGTTCAAAGCCCTCTACAAAATTAAGCGCACCATGCGCCCGCGGATGCCGCCAGCAGCGTATTTGCCGCCCGCCCACAACCGTAAACCCACTGCAATTAAACATACTTTCTGTTGTGGCCACGCCTTCTTCAATTCCCGCCGCGCCCGTCACAATCTTAAATGTGCTGCCCGGTTCATAGGTATCATTTATCGTAAAGTTTCGCCACATTTGGTTAAGATGATTCATTTGCTCCTCGGTAGTGAAGCTGTTCCAAACCGCCGCTAGTTCGGGGTTATTGATAGTGAAGGGGTCGTTAAGGTCAAAGCCGGGGGCGTTGGCCATGGCCAAAATCGCACCGGTTCTTGGATCCATTACAATAATCGCACCACGTATGGCACTTTTGGAATCTACTGCAATGGCTATGGTCTGTTCTGCAAATTGCTGTATCACCGCATCGATAGTCGTTACCAGATTGTGGCCGTCTACGGGTGCAATGCGTATAGTTTCGCTGTCTATCAACTCGCGCCCTCTGGCATCGGTTTCTGTTAGGATTCTGCCACGGCTGCCGGCAAGATGGCTGTCATACTTGGCCTCCAGCCCTATAATGCCTTGATTATCGCGACCCACAAAGCCTATTACTTGTGCTGCCAAGCCCGAGAAAGGATAAACCCGCTCTACATCTTCATCTATCACAATTCCGGGTATGCGCAATGCCCGCAGCTGCTCTGCGATCTCTATTGGCACATGGCTTTTTACGCGCTCCAGGGCCACGCGACGGTTGACTTTTTCCCAGAGCAGGTCATAGTCCATGTCCAGCATGGTGGCAAGCGTTTGCGCCACAAGCAAGGGGTCTTCAATTTGAGAGCGTATTACGGACACGCTGGCCACGGTTTGTGTCACGGCCAGGCCTACCCCGTTGCGGTCATAAATATTGCCACGGTTTGGTGTTATCAGCCTATCCCGGGTTTGCTGTTCGTATGCGCGGGCCTGCAGCACCTCGCCCTTGAAAGCCTGTATGTAAAATACACGAAACCCCAAAAATGCCAGAGCAAAAACCACCCCCGCCATCAGCACCAGTAATTTTCGCTTCATTATCAATGTTGGCATTGCAAGTCCCCCTTGAATATTTCCCTGTTCTATAGTATTATTAAGAAGAACAGCTTATACCATCTTGCCATCTTAGTGCTACTTAGCTTGCAAGTGCGTGCCGTAGCGTAAGCGCAATGTGCTTGCAAGCTCAGTAGCAGTTAGATGGCAAGATGGTATTATACCACGAGGGGGACATGAGAGTGGACACAGATTTTACAAAAGGGCTAAACCCTATGCAAAAAGCAGCGGTGCTACATACGGAAGGGCCGCTGCTTTTGATTGCCGGGGCTGGCAGCGGAAAGACCAGAGTGCTAACACATCGCATGGCGCATATTGCTGGCAACGGCCTGGCAAGGCCATATGAGATGCTGGCAATAACCTTTACCAACCGCGCCGCCAAAGAAATGAAAGAGCGCATGCACGCGCTGTTGCCATACGATGCCCACGATATGTGGGTGGCTACTTTTCATTCCTGCTGCGTGCGCATTTTGCGGCGGGAGATTCATCATATTGGTTATGATAATTCTTTTGTGATTTACGATACGGACGATTCGACAAAATTAATGAAGAGCGTGCTTAAAGAGCTTAATATCAACGAAAAACAGTTTCCGCCAAAATCCGTGCTGGGCACTATTGGCCGCCAAAAAGACGAGCTTGTAGGGCCGGATGACTATGCCGCCATGGTGGCCGGAAATTATCGTGATAGCATAATAGCAGATATCTACAAAAATTATCAAAAACAGCTGCAAAGCAACAATGCGCTGGATTTTGACGATATTATTTTAAAGACCTTGGAAGTTTTCATGCGCCATCCCATTGTGCTGGACAAGTATGCCCGCCGCTTTAAATACATTATGGTGGACGAATATCAAGATACAAACACTGCCCAATACCAGCTGGTGCGCCTGCTTGCCAGCGTCCATGGCAATATCTGTGTTGTGGGCGATGACGACCAAAGCATATATGGCTGGCGTGGGGCCAATATACGCAATATTCTGGACTTTGAAAAGGATTTTTATGGCGCGGCCACTATTAAGCTGGAGCAAAACTATCGCTCTACAAGCAATATCCTTAACGCCGCAAATGGCGTGATTGCAAACAATGTGGGACGCAAAGGCAAAAATTTATGGACATCTGCCGAACCCGGCGAGAGCTTAAGCTTTTTTAAAGCCGAAAGCGACTATCGCGAGGCGGATTATATAGTGGATAAAATTGCCCAGGGGCTGGCTGATGGCGCGAAATACAAGGACTTTGCCGTGCTGTATCGCATGAACAGCCTGTCGCGCCTGATTGAGGAAAAACTGGTGGAGCGCAACCTGCGATACCGCATATACGGCGGTATACGCTTCTACGAGCGGCGCGAGGTAAAGGACACCTTGGCATATCTGCGCGCCATACACAATCCCCACGACGATATCTCCATCAAGCGTATTATCAACGTACCCAAGCGCGGCATTGGCGGCGTGGCCATTGAATTTTTTGAGAAAGCCGCGCTGGATAATGGCATAAAATTTTATGACGCGCTAAAAAATGCCGAAAAGTATTCGCAAAACACCGCCCGCAACAAGAGGATTGCCGAATTTGTGGCCCTACTGGAGGGTTTTCGGGCACAAGCCCCTACCCCGCCCCTGGAAGACCTTGTTAAAGAAGTGTTGACTAAAAGCGGATATCATAGTAGTATTGTAGCAGAGGATGAGGCCGATGGTACAGACCGTGCCAACAATTTGTCCGAGCTAATAAACAAGGCGGCGGGCTATGAGCCCGAAGAGACCGAAGACAACCAGGGCGAAACATCTGCATTGGCGACGTTTTTGGAAGATGTGGCATTGGTTGCAGATATTGATGACCATACAGACAGCGATGATGCAGTTGCGCTGATGACCCTGCACAGCTCCAAAGGACTGGAGTTTCCCACGGTCTTCCTGCCAGCTTTCGAGGAGGGCATCTTCCCTACCTATCGCGCTGTCACCAGCGGCGACCCTTCCGATGTGGAAGAAGAGCGGCGGCTGTGCTATGTGGGCATAACCCGGGCACGGCAGCGAGTATATATCAGCATGGCCGGGCGGCGTATGCATAATGGGCAAACCATTAGCCATTCGCCATCGCGCTTTTTGCAAGAAATTCCGCAGGAGCTGGTGGAGAGCCAGGCTACCACCATACCGCAGCAGCCACAGCGGCCCGCCTTTAGAAAAACCGAGCGGGCAGTACAAAAAACAGATTTTAACGATGCCGCCATGCAGTCGAACTTTGGAAAAAAGTGGGATTTGTCTAGCATCAAGAAGAAGTAGCACTTTGCCACAGGGGGTGATGGAATCAAAGACACTATCAAACACATAACCGAAACCCTACTAAACCTCTATGGCCCCGACATTTTTACCGATGGCCAGAGGTTAAGAAAAACCATGAACGAGCTTTTTGGCAACGAAGATAACAAAAAAAGCCGAAACCTGCTGGGCATTGCCCTGGGCGACATGCAAGCATACAGCCGCCTAAGAAGCTGGGTAAACCAGGAATTCCTGGCTACAGATGCGCTGGCAAAAGAAATGCATGAGGACTACGACATTATCGCGACGACGACAGAGACCGTGATGGCAGCAATCGGCGAAGTGGCCGCGTCCTCGGTTTTGAGCATTGGAGATGCAAAGACGCCAATCCTCGGTTTGCCCGAAACGGATGCACCTGCGGCACAGCCAACTGCGCAGCCAATTGGAGATGTAGAAACAATCGCCTTTGGCAGCCACATCTGGCGAGTGCTAAAAACCGAAAAGAAACGGCGGCTTGTCGTCACGCAGGATATCGTCGCACATATGGGCTGGGGCGAAATGCGCTTTAACGACATCCAAACATCCGATATTTATCGCTATCTTAACGGGGTCTTTCTGGATTCTTTCGAGGCTGGCGAGCGCAAAAAAATCCTATCTGCATCCCGCTCCCTTGTGTTTTTGCTAAACCGCGAAGAGGCCGTCACCTGTTTTCATGGTGACACAGACCGCATTGCACAGCAGGAGGATACAAATGTGGAATGGTGGCTGGTGCCCAATCAACACAGAGAGCCGTTTCATTATGTTTCCAAAGCGGGCGAACCCACGATTGTATCGAACAACAATGATATCCACAAACCAAGGGGCATCCGCCCGGCATTGTGGATCAAAAAATAAGTAAACACTATAAAAGGAGAGAGATTATGTCAAATTTACCAACACTAGTATTAGATGGCTTTGATTCCACCGAAGCCGCGCCAAAGTACAGCCCAGAGCTGGCACAGGTAGAAGCAGAAAAAAAGGCAGACCCTCAATTTGCCCTAACAGCCCTGCAACCCGAAGAGCAGGCCGTTGTTAAGGATTTTATGCAAAAAATCGACCTGACCAGCACCGCCGTTGTGATGAACTACGGTTCCGGCGCGCAAGGCAAGATTGCGCAGTTTTCGGATAATGTGCTGCAAAATGTGAAAAGCAAGGATATGGGCGAGGTCGGCAAAGACTTGGCCGGGCTTGTTGTGGAAATACGCAGCATAGAGGACGGCAGCGACAAAGGCGGTGTTTTCGGCTTTTTGCGCAATGCAAAGCGCAGCGCATCCCGCATGATGGCAAATTATTCCAAGGTCGAAAACAATATCGACAAGATCGTCCGCGCCTTGCAGGGCCACAGCCGCACGCTGCAAAAGGACATCGCCATGCTGGAAGAGATGTTTAAAAGCAATATGGATTATAACCGCGAAATGACCCTGTACATCGTTGCCGGCATGGAAAAACTGGCGGATTTCCGCGCAAACGACATACCCAAACAGCGCAAGATTGCCGAAAAAGCCAATGATGATGTTGAGGCGCAAAAGCTTAACGACATGATAAACATGGCCGACCGCTTTGAGAAAAAACTGCACGATATCAAGCTTTCGCGCATGATATCCATACAGATGGCACCACAGATTCGCATGATACAAAATAACGATATCTCGCTGGTGGAGCAGATTGCAAGCAGCATCAACAATTCTATACCACTGTGGAAAAATCAGATGGTTATCGCCCTGGGTCTTGCCAATGCGCAAAAGGCCATGGCCGCCCAAAAAGCCGTTACAGATATGACAAACCAAATGCTGATAAAAAACAGCGAAATGCTAAAGCAGGGTTCTATAGAAGTGGCCGAGGCCGCACAGCGCGGCATTGTGGACATCGAAACTGTACGTAAAGTCAACGACAATCTCATTGGCACTATAAATTCTGTGCTGGATATACAGCAAAAAGGCGCGGAAAATCGCCGTAGCGCAGAGGTTGAACTGGAGAAGATTGAGGACGATTTGAAAAAGGCGTTGGTAGAGGCGGCTACGCGCTATGCGCAGTAAGTTGTTTCGCTATAGTTGAGGGATTGCGGCATGAGCATTGGGGTTGCCAGGAAATTTGGGTTGATATTGCTTGCGGCAGGCATCACAGCACCCTTCGCTGGTTTGCTGTTTATTGACAATGTGCCAGCAATCGGGTTCGGCTTGATGTTTGCTGGCATCTTATCGACCCCGCTCGCACTCATCCCGCTATCAGCTGCTTTGGTCGGCAATCACAGGTATAAAGTCGCCAAAACATGCAAAAGCATGAGAAAATTTCGCATTGTTTTCTTCGCCATCGTCGCATCACTATTTGCAATCGGAATCCTTGTGCTGACCAATTTCAGATGGCATCCCAACCCATCCGAATACAGCGATATTTTCGGGGTTGCATTTGGGTTGCCAATAATTTTGGCGGCGTGTTTTGCAGTCGTTGGTTTTAGGCTGGGCGTAAAGTCGAAATGGAAACCGGATGTGCAGGAGACAAAAAGTTGAGCTGGAGAAGATTGAGGACGATTTGAAAAAGGCGTTGGTAGAGGCGGCTACGCGCTATGCTGGGTAGATATTATGTCAACAATTAAGTTTCCTCAAATAGAAAAACCGCAGGTTGCGTTGATAAGGGCAGAATCTACAACAGGAAAGGTTCTTTGCTCCAATTTTGAGCGTTATCAAGTTTGTGGAGAAATAAATAATGTAAACAGATCAGAGGCCTACACCATCTTTAATACGCTTGAAGAAGCGATAAGATACATTGATACGTGTAAAGCCAGTTACCCTAATATTGAGTTTGCAATCAAAGATTGCAATGATGAGCTCATTTATTTTTACTCTCCATTTGACTGGATAAACCCTTTTGGAAAGAAATGAGGCTAGAGCTTGGACAATCAACAAAAATCATCAATAGCAAAAATATTGCCCTATATAGCCGCCGGAGGGACGGTCCTGTTTTGGTCGTCCGCTTTTCCGGCGGTTAAATTTTCGCTGGAATATTATTCGCCGGTGGCATTGATGCTGTTTCGATTTCTGCTGGCATCGGCCCTGCTTCTTACATATTGCGCCATAAAAAAAGTGCCCTTGCCCGAAAAAAGAGACCTGCCGCTGTTTGTGGCCTGCGGTTTTGTGGGCCTCTTCCTATACATGTGGGCGTTTAACACAGGTACTGATATGGTCACATCCGGTATCAGCGGCTTCATCATCGCATCCGCGCCGGTGTTTACACTAATTTTGTCGATTTTCTTCCTTAAAGAAAAAGCCGGTGCGCTTATCTGGATTGGCGTGTTGGTTAGCTTTGCAGGCATTATAATAATCGCATCTACACAGGTTACGGATTTTCAAATAAACTTCGGTGTTTGGCTGCTTCTATCCGCCGCTGTTTCCGCCGCTGTCTTTATCGTCATCCAAAAACACTTGCTAAAAAAATACAGCGTAATGCAGATTACCGCCTACCCCATCGCCATTGGCACGCTGTTTATGTGCATTTTCCTGCCTAGCTTGATTCGCGAATTTCCTGCCGCGCCCATGGCCGCAAACCTTGTGGTGGCCTATCTGGGGCTTTTCCCCGCCGCCATTGCCTATTTCTTGTGGGGCTACGCGCTTAATAAAGCCGAAAAGACAGTATATGTCACCAGCTTTTTGTATCTTTCGCCCTTTTTAACCCTCATATTGGCCTATTTTTGGCTGGGCGAGGTTATATCGCCGCTTGCTTTTGTGGGCGGCGTTGTTGTTATTGTAGGCATGATAATTACAAAGCTAAAGTTTAAGGGAGGGCGTGATTCTTGATAAAAGTGACGGATATTTTCAATAATGAATTTGAGGTCGAATGTATAGGTTGTGCTTTGGTAGACAAAAGCCTTGTACCCATAGGCGGAATTATAAAGGAAACAGAGAACTTTATACTGCATCATGACCCCGAAGTGCCCATAAAAGGCTTTTTGATCATCGCCTCCAAAAGGCATATAAAGTCAATTTCACAACTGCAAAAACCCCAGGCTATTGAGTTTTTCGAACTATGCTACGACGCAAGAGCCGCCCTATCGTCTTTCGAAGACATCACAGACTGCACCTTCATCCAAGAAGAACGAAGCGAGCATTTTCATTTTTGGATATTGCCAAGATACAAGTGGATGGACGAGCTATTTGATAATTCACTATCGTCAATAAGGCCGATTATGAAATATGCTGAAGAAAATTTAAAAACAGAGAAAAATATTAGCGAAATAAAAATGTATGTCGAGCATTTAAAAAACCATTTCATCATCACGGAATCTGATTAAACAACTGATCAAATTTCCCCAGCAGCACAAAATTCCCGCGCACTTTCAATTTGCCCATCATAAAGGCCTTTTGCGCCGTCATCTTTTTCTTCAGGATATCCGCCCATGCCCCATCATCACAAATAACAATAATGTCATTTTTCTCCGTGCCGCCCTCGTGGAACACGCAGTTTTGGCCGGATATGGCCAAATGCCCAGAAAATCCATCTTTGCCGGAGATATCCAGCTGAATTACAGCCTCCAAATCCTTGGCCAGCTGGGGGTTAAAATAATGCGGAAGGCTGGCTGTTAGCTGCTTGGTGCTTTTGGCAGCAGGTGCTATAGGCACAAAGGTGTCCGTGCTGGGTGCTTCTAATGACTGTGCAACAGGCACAACTTCATCCTCCACAATAATGGCGATATTTTCGCTTTCGCTGGCCACATATTTCTTTGCAAACATGGCTGTCAGCTTGTTTATGTCCATTTGCGCCGTCTCGTTTATGCTATCCAAATTGTGCTTTTTGTAAAGCTCCTTCATTTCGGATGCATCAGGCGCGGCGTATTCGTCATCATTAATTTCATTGCCGCTATCCGGTCTTTTGCGCTGTGTTAAAGGCAAAATATATTTGCGCTTTTGCCGCAGGATACGGTAAAAATCCTCTGTTTGACGCTCCACCAGCTCCACAACATAGGGGCTTTTCACATCCGCCATAACAGTATCCACAGAAATGCGCACAACATCAATGGCACCAAGGGTGCCCAGCATGCGGGAAAGTTGCTCCACCGCATCACGTTCGCCGCCATTGCGAGAGATGCACAGCAACAAGCAGTTTTTTTGTTTTATTAGATTTTGATACATAGGGTTTTGAAAATATTCCAAGAAGGTATGCATTAGTGCCGAGGGAGCATGAAAAACCGCAGAGCATGCGAAAATAAGGCCATCTGCGCCCTTTAGCCCTTCCATTAAATCGTGGGCTATTTCGGACGAGCCGCCGTCAAAATACGTGAGACCGGCCGTGGATAAATCCACGGTCTGCACCTCTTCTCCAAGCTCTGTCAATGTGTCGCAAACCACCGCAAAGGCCGCATTAAGGCTAGGATCCAGGCCCGATGGCGCGCATATTGCTGTAATTTTCATTCGCATACCTCAAACACTAGTTTATATCTGGTAAAATCGGGGAATTTATCCATTCATCAAAGAAATCCGCTAAAGACTCCCCATAAACTTCCTCCGCAACGGCGATAAGCCCCTGGGCAGATGCAATAGAGAATGCATAGCGACCATAATATGCCCTTAAAAACTGCCCAAAGCCCTCCTCGCCCATTCTTTGCGAAAGACTGTAAAACAGCAGCTTACCGCGAGAAAATTGGATGCTGTGGAAATCCGCCCAGGAGGTGTAATAGCCCAGGCCGCGGGAAAGCTCGGGGTGCTGCATGTATCGCATGGTATCTGTTAAACTTTGGTGCAGCACCTGCATGTAGAGAGCCATGGCATCTTCGTCCATTGTGAAACCCAGCTGCAAAAACGACACAAGCCCATGGGCCAGCCAAGGCTCTGCCACAGGGTTGTTGCCCACCACATTGTAAAACCACTGGTGGCCAATATCGCGCACTACAGACCCATGCACCGCAGGGGTGCGCAAATGGCGCGAATCTACAAACATCATGCCGGGGTATTTTATGGCATCTTGCACAAACAGCTCTATTTCCACAATATTGAAAGTCTGATATGGATATGTTCCCACAAGACTTTCAAAATAGTCAAAGGCGGCTTGTGCCGTCTCTAGCAGAGCCTGAGCTTCGTCGTCGTTCCAATTTCCCCGGAAATATATGGTAATGTCTATACCGGATTCTGTCGAGGTTCTGCGCGACTCGTAGACCGGCGACAAAACAGCAAATGCAAAATCCCGCACCTGGTCCACATTGACAGCGGTAAGGGCATTAATCTCGTTTTCGCTGCGTACCCTAAAGCCCGTGGAGACTATGGTGTATTCAGCCGGGGCGGTGATATTGACATTATAATTGGAGATGGCGGAGAAAAATGGATTGCCCACAGGATAGTATGGATAAATATGCCAATCATCCGCCAGAACCGGTAGCTGTGGCAAAAAATTTCCAAACCACATAGCATAGTCATTTCCGCCTGTCCTATGACTTATGCGTGGAATTTGTGCTTCAAAAATCAGACCAATTTCGACAGAGGTGTCTGGCGGCAGGTGTTCTTCTAGGTATATGGTCAGCAATATGCCGTCTAGGGTAAAGTTTGCAGGGTTTAGGTCTATGGTAGCCAATGTGATGTCTATGTTACCAAATTCGTGGCCATGCTGAAAAATGCGGTTTTCTTGTGCAGGAAAAAACGGCGGGTATGAAAAATCCTCTGCAAAGGCATTAAATGGCAGGGTCAAGAAAATCTTATCCAGAGCATAGCTTGATGGGTTTTGGAAAGAAATGGCGGCCATGCCGCTAATAGCGCGCTCCTGCGGAAAAATCTCCAGATTAATAGCATAGTCAGGGATTGCAGAAATAGGCACAAGCACAGCAATATAGCCTTCGTCATCGGGAATATAGTCTTCGTCGTCAATCTCTACAACAGGGATTTGCTGTGGTTCTTCGGTTTCTTCGACATAAGGGATTGTTGCCTCGTCGCAGGCAGTAAAAAAAAGCAAGACAAAGGCGATTGCTAAAATATGCCTGAGTTTCAAAATATCACCTTTTCCTTTCATTTCTGTTCAAAGCCCTTGCATAACTTCCCAATATATTGTATCATATTGTAAAGCGAAAAACAAGCGAATTAAACGAGGTATGTGTTATGAAAATTATGCTAACAGGTGGTGGTACAGCCGGGCATGTTATGCCAAACATAGCTCTTCTGCCCGCCCTGCGCGCGGCAGGATACGATATTAGCTATATTGGCAGCGCGACCGGTATGGAAAAAGATATTGTAGGACCTACCGGCCTGCCATATTATGGCATCTCTTCCGGCAAACTGCGCAGGTATCTTAGTGCGAAGAACTTCACAGATGCTCTGCGCGTGGTGCGCGGCGTGGGCCAAGCTCGCAAAATCCTAAAGCGCGTAAAGCCCGACATTATATTTTCCAAGGGCGGCTTTGTTGTTGTGCCCGTGGTTTTGGCGGCCAGGCTGGCCAAAGTGCCTGTTGTGATACACGAATCCGACATAACAGTAGGGCTTGCCAACAAAATATGCATCCCCCATGCCGCCCGGGTTTGCTGTGTTTTTCCAGAGACTATGGCGCAGCTTCCAAAGGCCAAGGCGCATTTGACCGGCACACCCATACGCCAAGAAATTTTGGATGGTAGCCGCATAAAGGGCCTAGTGGCCTGCAATTTTTCAGACGAAAAGCCTGTGATTATGATTATGGGCGGCTCACAAGGGTCTGTTAATGTCAATAAATCTGTAAGGAGCGCGCTGGATGGGCTTCTCTTGGATTTCAACATAGTGCATCTATGCGGCGCGGGCAATGTTGATGAAACCGCCAACCGCGAGGGCTATCTACAATTGGAATATGCCGGGGACGATATGGGGCATCTTTATGCCGCCGCAGACCTGGTGGTGTCCCGCGCGGGCGCAAACTCGCTGGGCGAGCTGCTTGCGCTGGCCAAACCCCATGTGCTTATACCCCTATCGCGCAAGGCCAGCAGAGGCGACCAAATCCTTAATGCCCAAAGCTTTGAGCGGCAGGGCTATTCCGTGGTGGTGGACGAAGACAGCATGACCAGCGATATATTGGCGCAGGCCATCCGCGAAACCTATGAAAACCGTGGCAAATATGCCGCCGCCATGAAAAAAAGCGGCGTAGAAAATGGCATAGACAGCATTGTAAAAATAATCAACGAGGTTGCAAAGGTGAAATGAAGACATTAATGGAGCTTTATAACAAACATCGCGAAATAATATTGTATTTGATTGTAGGCGGCCTTACCACGCTGGTTAATGCAATTGTCCATTTTAGCCTTAGCATGGGCGCAGGGCTTGGTGCAGGGCTTTCTAATGCCATTGCCAATGCCGTCGCCATTACCTTTGCTTTTTTCCCCAACAAGCTCTTGGTCTTTGGCAGCAAAGACGCAGGCAAGGTCGGGGTTTTGCGCGAATTTACGCTGTTTGCATCGTCCCGGGTGGCTTTTTTGTTTACATCCGCAGGTATAATGCTTGTTTTTGTTGATTTCTTAGGCTTTAACGAGATTGTGCTTTTCATCATCACCCAGGTCTTTGTGATAGTTGCGAACTATGTGGTCAGCAAATGGCTGATTTTTAAAAAGGCCAAGAAAAAATAGGGTGTTGCGTCAACACCCTATTCTATCGTAAAGTTTTCTAAAAATTTAACAAAGTCTGCAAGTTCCTCAGCCTCATTTCTCCCTTCCGCAATAACCTCCACCTGGGAAAATGGCATAGCCCCAAGGTTTATTAGGCTAATGAGGCTTTTGCAATTGGCAATGCGGCCATCGTGTTTCATTGTTATTGTGCTGTCAAAATTCCTCACATGATGGATAATTTGCGATACGGCCTTGGTGTTAAGCCCGTCTTCGCCCATGTTCAAAGCAACTGTTTGGGAAACCATATGAACCTCCCTCTCCTGCTAACGGCTTTATAGTATAATTTTAGCACAGGTGGAGGGTTTTGTCAAATCTTAACTCGCTTTTAGCTCCAGTCGCAATCTATCCGCAATAAGTGCGATAAATTCGCTGTTTGTAGGCTTGCCTTTGTGATTGTTAATGGTATATCCAAAGAGATTGTCAATGGCATCAATTTTGCCACGCGACCACGCCACCTCTATGGCATGGCGTATGGCCCGCTCTACGCGGCTGGAGGTTGTGTTCATTTTTTGTGCAATGGTGGGATACAGCTCCTTTGTGATATAATTTAACACGTCCATATCATTTACCGCCATCATTATGGCCTCGCGCATATAATGATAGCCGCGAATATGGGCGGGTACGCCAATTTCGTGCAAAATATTAGTAACTTTTTGCTCGATATTAAGCTGTGTTACAGCATTTTTTGTGCTAATAGAGCCCTGGGCCGTGCCGCCTTTTTCCCGCAGCTGGCGTATGCGCTGCGCCAAAATCTCCAGGTCAAAGGGCTTTACCATATAATAATCCGCACCAAGGTCTATGGCTTTTTTCGTGATTTTTTCCTGCGTTACCTCCGAAAGAATAATGCAGATGGGTCTGTTTTCTACATCGCTAATTCTTTCCAGTACACCAAGGCCATCCAATTTCGGCATAACGCCGTCGATTATGGCAACATCGGGGTTGTGGCTTGCGATGGCCTCCACAGCGGCAACGCCATCATAAACACAGCAGCAGACCTCCATGTCGCCCTGCTTGTCAAAGAAACCTTGCACCATTTCGCAAATTTCTCTGTTGTCATCTGCCAAAAGAATCCTAATTTTGCCCAAAGAGCTGTCGTGAACCAAATTAATCCCTCCAAAATGTAAAATATTTAAAAAACTGGTAACAATATCCAATTTTTATGATTATACTACATCCGGAAGATTAATGCAAGATTTTTCCAAAAGAAATTTAGAAAGAAATTTGCAAAAACTTCCATGCCGCATCATTTTACAATAAGGATTAACATTTTTTGGCGGTATTAATCAAAATTAATACAAAAAATCAAAAAAAGCTCGCACGGCATCGTCTCTTTCGCTATTTGTCATCACAATCAGCATCCACCCGTCAAAATCCAGCCCGGGCGGCCGCGATATGCCGCGAAACAGGTCAAAATATGCTGGGCGTAGGCCTATCGGCACATCGTCGTCGCCAATTATCTTTACCCCCATGTCGTCAAACCGCGCTAGTGCAGCCGCTGAAGCCGCCTCGCGCAAATCCCGCGCAAATCCCGCTTCAATAAAACCGTCGGCATCGGCAGGGTTCATCAGGAAAATATCCAGCTCTCGTGCAGATACCATGGCCACCATGCGCTGGGTTAGGGCCATGTCAAACTGCGGGTCTCCTGTTTCAAAGAAATTATCCACAACAGCAGTATAGTTTTCGTCCTCATGCACCAGATTTGCGGTCAAATGCTCTGCAAGCTCCACTCGCAAATCATCCGGCACAAACCCGCCATAAAATGAGATATTAATGAAGGTGCGCGGTGGCGGGTTAAAAATATAGTGGTTTAACATCCAGCCCACAGCGGCCAAACCAAGAATGACCGCAACAATGTGAAGGGTGTAGTAATCACGAATATAGCCGATTTTTTGCTTGGTTGTCAGGTTCTTGTCCTTTAGCCTATTCATCCGCATCCCCTCCTTTTGCCGCCACAGGCCTGGGAATAGGCTTGACCGATGCCAGCCGCTCTATGGCTCGCTCTGCGGCATCCTTGCTGTCCTTCCACGGCTCGTCATGATACCTATAGTCAAACTTTTTCACAAACCAGTCCAAATCTGCCTCTATTTTCGCCATCTGCGCTCGTTGCACGGTATACAGGGTTTCGTAGAACAGTTCTAGATTTGCGCCACCCAGTTTTTTTGGTGCGTAGCTTATCGCTTCGCTAAGATGCGGCAGGCATACACCCTTGGATTGTCGCAATTTCTCGCGCACTGCCTCTTCTTTTGCAAATAGCTGAAAAAAAGTGTCCAGATACCGTGTGTATGATTTTTCAATCATATCGCAAACATAGCAGGCTTTGTTTACTTCCCCAAGATATTTTGGTAAATTTTTCTTTTTAGGCGGATCGTGATACAGTCTTTCCAGCCGCCGGTTTATCTCCATAAAATGGGTATGAAGCATCAGTACCAGGCCCAGGCGGTTTCTGGTTTCGTATAGCTTTTGATAATGCGCGCCACAAAATCCCGTGTCGTTGGTGGCCATACGCACATCATCCTCCATATAGGCCACGGAAGGCCCCATCAGGAAATTTATGGCATTTTGCTCCAATGCCGCATGCATGGCGCAAAATGGGCACGCCCCGGGGTTTTCCAAGGCTTCCATCACAGGGATGGTATATATTGTCTCCTTCATTCGCATCGTTCCTTTCCAAACTAGTATGCCATATTATACCATAAATATCCCGCCATGTCCAAAATATATTTTACATTTCGACAAAATATGATATAATTCGAATATTGGAGGGATAGTGATGAATTTTAAACAAGCAAACGGCCGTGTCGTCATGACGGATTTTAACCACTTCCACATTGGTCAGATTTTAGAATGTGGTCAATGTTTTCGCTTTGAGCAGTTGGACGACATGCATTACGCGCTGGTGGCTTTTGGTAAGGTGTTGTATACCAAACAATCTGCCAAGGCGGTGGAGTTTTACTATGACAACAACAAGCTGGAGATTCCGGAATTTGAGGCCATATGGTTGCCCTATTTTGATTTGCATCGCGACTATGGCGCAATAATCGCCAAAATCACGGCCAATGACCCCGTAATGCAGGCCGCGGTTGATTTTGCGCCCGGCATACGCATTTTGCAGCAAGACCCATGGGAAATGCTTATTTCCTTTATTATTTCAGCCAACAACCGCATACTGCAAATCAAGCAGGTTGTCAAAAATATTTCCGCGCAATATGGCACAAAGATTGATACGCAGAATTACGCCTTCCCTACCGTGTCGCAGCTATCCCAGGCCACTACAGAGGATTTGCGCGCACTAAAAACCGGCTTTCGAGACAAATATATTGTCGATGCTGCGCAAAAGGTCGTAACATCGGCCCTAGACACAAGCCGCAACACGTCAATGCCTACGGATGACCTGCGCAAGTCTCTTTTGGCTGTATCCGGCGTAGGCGAAAAAGTGGCGCATTGCATACTGCTTTTCGGCTATGGCCGCATGGACACCTTCCCCGTTGATACCTGGGTGCGCAAAGTGATGCAGCAATATTATTTTGACGGCCAACCAGCAAACGCGGCGCAAATTCATGCTTTGGCGCAAAATCGCTTTGGGGAGCTATCCGGTTTTGCACAGCAGTATCTGTTTCATTACATAAGAACCGGAGTAAAATAGAGAAAAAGGGGAGTATTATATACCTAACAGCGCAATTCTACGTTAAAATAGTTAAATTTGGCCTAAATTGCCATTTGCAAAAATATCCACATTTATATAGTATATAAATTGTTGTTAGCACTTGGATGATGTGAGTGCTAATTCGAGAAAATAGTTTATATAAGGAGGAAGCACAGAATGATGTTAAAACCCATTGGAGACCGCGTGGTGTTAAAGCAGCTAGACGCTGAAGAAACCACTAAGGGCGGCATAATTTTAACAAGCAAATCCCAGGAAAAGCCGCAAGAAGCAGAAGTTGTGGCTGTTGGACCAGGCAAAACAGAGGACGGCGAAACGGTGCAAATGCAGGTGGCCGTAGGCGATAAGGTAATATTTTCAAAATACGCCGGCACGGAAGTTAAGCTGGGCGAGGACGAGTATATCATCGTGAAGCATGGCGATATTTTGGCTATTGTAGGGTAATTTCAAAAAGACTATTTTTTAGGAGGAAAACATAAATGGCAAAAGAAATTAAATTTGCTGTGGAAGCCAGAAATGCCCTGGAAATCGGCGTTAACAAGCTGGCAGACACCGTTAAAATCACGCTTGGGCCAAAGGGCCGCAATGTTATTTTGGATAAAAAATACGGCACGCCGCTTATCACCAACGATGGCGTGACTATTGCTAAAGAAATAGAGCTGGAAGACGGCTTTGAAGACATGGGCGCCCAGATTGTAAAAGAGGCCGCCACAAAGACCAACGATGTAGCGGGCGATGGCACAACAACAGCCATCGTGCTGGCACAGGCCATGGTGCTTGAAGGCCTTAAAAATATCGCTGCGGGCGCAAACCCCATCATCCTGCGCAAAGGCATGCAAAAAGCCACCGATGCCGCTGTTGAAGCTATTAAAGCCACCAGCCAGGCTGTTGACGGCAAAAACCACATAGCTAAGGTTGCGGCTATTTCTGCTGGCGATGATGAGGTAGGCGAAATGGTTGCAGAGGCCATGGAAAAGGTCTCTAACGACGGCGTTATAACCGTGGAAGAATCCAAAACCATGAAAACAGAGCTGGAGCTGGTCGAAGGCATGCAATTTGACCGCGGCTATCTTTCCGCCTACATGGCGACGGACATGGAAAAAATGGTGGCAACGCTGGATTCTCCGTACATCCTCATCACCGACAAGAAAATTTCTAACATACAAGATATTCTGCCATTGTTGGAGCAAATTGTGCAAACCGGCGCGAAGCTGCTTATCATCGCAGACGATGTTGAGGGCGAAGCCCTTACAACCCTTGTGCTTAACAAGCTGCGCGGCACTTTCATTTGCGTAGCCGTAAAAGCCCCGGGCTTTGGCGACCGCAAAAAGGCCATGCTGGAAGACATCGCCATCCTAACAGGCGGCAAAGTCATTACAGACGAGCTGGGCCTTGACCTAAAAGAAACCACCGTGGACATGCTGGGCCGCGCCAAAACCGTTAAGGTCGAGAAAGAAAACACCATCGTAGTGGGCGGCGAAGGCGACAAGGGCGCGATTGACGCACGCATTGGCCAACTAAAAGCCCAAATAGAAGAGACTACCTCTGACTTCGACAAAGAGAAGCTGCAAGAGCGTCTGGCAAAAATGGCAGGCGGCGTGGCTGTTGTAAAAGTAGGCGCACCAACTGAAACCGAGCTAAAAGAAAAGAAACTGCGCATGGAAGATGCCCTGGCGGCAACTCGCGCAGCCGTAGAAGAAGGCATAGTGGCAGGCGGTGGCGCAAGCTATATCCACGCCTGCAAGAATGTTGATAAAGTGATGGGCAAACTGACCGGCGATGAGAAAACCGGCGCGGCAATCATCCTAAAAGCCCTAGAATCTCCAATGCGCCAGATAGCGGCCAATGCGGGTATAGAAGGTTCTATCGTGGTCAACAAAGTGAAGGAAAGCAAAGCAGGCCACGGCTTTAATGTGCTGACCGAAGCCTATGTAAATATGATTAGCGAAGGCATTATAGACCCCACAAAGGTAACGCGCTCTGCACTGCAAAACGCCACCAGCGTGGCAGCGACATTGCTAACGACCGAGGCGGTTGTGACAGACATTAAAGAACCAGAGCCGCCAATGCCACCGGGCGGCGGTATGGGAATGATGTAGTTTGATAAATTAAATACGGATTTAACTTGCGACTGGCAGCATATTGCTGGCAGTCGCTGCTATCTTTAGAATTGTATTCTAGGGCTCTGATGCTGGATTGCTTCGGCCCTGATGGCTATCGCATTTTCAATCAACATTGGCCTCGCAATGACGCGGCTGGAGATGATCGGCTTCGCAGGAAGCCAATATCCTCCAGAATCGTCATTGCGAGGCCAATGTCATTACAGAAATCAGCAACCTATAGGGCCGAAGCAATCCAGCAACGCTATGTCATACCAACTTGCAATCTTAGCAATAGTTAGTGCGCAAGTGCGTGCTGTAGGTGACGCTATGTGCTTGCGCGCTTACTATTGTTTTGATTGCAAGTTGGTATCATACCAACTTGCGTTCTATCAAGTACAATTAATTTTCTTTACGAGCAACGATTCTGGGGTCGTGAAGAAAATTAAGAACCTTTCTTCAGTAATGGGTTGTGCGGGTTTTCGAGCTGATCTTTCGCCAATCAAGGAGATTGCGACGACGCAAAGCCAAAGCTTTTGTTAGGAGCAATCGACGCAGAGTGGCGGAATAATCAGCCGA